>Ga0247779_1000983_pt1 | contig 14771 bp, 17 predicted proteins | sample UWRJL221509R5_FD_179925 | JGI IMG/M metagenome (GOLD analysis project Ga0247779, IMG submission 179925) | Plant litter microbial communities from Arlington Agricultural Research Station in Wisconsin, United States - UWRJ-L221-509R-5 | ecosystem: Environmental > Terrestrial > Plant litter >... | reverse complement strand
TCAATGGTGAACTCGGACCGACCAAACCTACAAAGATAATCATATCCATCAGCAGTGACAACACCCACAGGTAATTGAAAGCCGACATACATGCTACGATATACCGTCTTATTGTCTTCGTAAACCTGGAAAGATTGTAGGAGTTCTTGAGGCCAAGGATCAAGAGTACAAACGTGTTTCTTCATAAAAAGATTCACGCCCTCCTGATACTCTGCAGAGTCGTACGTGCCAGCCGCTTCATGTTTCCGAATATTTTCTTGAATTTCCGTGGGGAATCTAGCGATCAATGAGGCGCTTCCTTGTTTGTAAAGCTCGATGGAGGCAAGTGAATTGGCGATGACGAGGCGTTTGAGACCTACTGGGGTACGAGCAGCAGCATAATGGGCAGCCAGCATGCCTGTATACAATGAAGTCTCCTTTCTGGTAACTTGTATTAAAAAATAAGGACACACCTCCCCAAGATTGGCCTATGAGATCAAAGTCATCATATATGCCCAAAGACTTCAGAAGGTTGTCCAGTTCATCCATGAACAACTCGGGAGTCCAAAATTCTTTGGGAACTCCTGGACAGTGCGAGGAGGCCCCGTTGCCGAGTTGGTCGTAGAACACGACTGGGATTCTAGAGAAGAAAGATGAACATGTAAATATTTCTCAGAAGCAGTGCTCACCCTTCTTTAGCATGGATGATTTTATGTGGCCTGAACATGCATCATATATGAGGAAAAAAAGCCAGGTAAGCTGCAAACACGACTCACAGCATGTAATGATGGCTCATTCCAGGACCACCATGTAAAGTTACCAGGGGACGGTGCTGACCGTTCTTAAGGTCTCCATAGATTTTATACCATGTCTGGTACGTCTCCGATCCGACTTTAAAGTCTACTTTGCCTGTGGTGAAATCTTCAGACATGAGTGGGTGCTGCAGATGAAATCGGTTTGGAACGATGCAACCGTCGAATGTGTGATTTTCTGGATAGCGATAGTTGGTAAATAGGTCGTTCTATATATAACGCTGGGTTTTTCCCCGTCACTGGAAATAGATTCTTGAAAGCCATATGATTCACTTTGTTTTTCCTTTCACTTTGCTTTAACAGGCACAGGAATTTTAAAGCAATCTTAGTAAAAAGGATCAGAAAGATGAAATTTTGATATGGGAGATATACGGACATATTCAATGATTTCTAGTCGAAATGTCACTATATGAGGCGAGGTTGGAGATTAATTTTGCCAATAATCAAGGGAATAAGACCGTTTCGATCCCTCGAGAGCCAAAAGAAGGTCGCAGGACTTGTCAGACAAAGCATCGGCTTGAACGGGTCCTACCAGGCCGGTGATAAACATCGCGACCTAAAGACAGAGAAGCAGCAGATGGAAATATAAATCAAGTAGAATAGAATTTGAAATCCATTCCATTGGTATAACTTAAAGAAGGTAAGGCACACCGTTATACATCTGTTTAAGGCGCTATGCTGCTGATGCAGGTGAAGCTTCTGGCGACACAGCTGACACCGGCTTTTCTCGCTTTGCCTCTAACCTTTTCAACAGAGCCCCCGTACAACTCTCCAGACTCTGCGCTTCCTCCAAAGTGGCATCCGCAGAGCCACCCCAACGAATTTTCAAATTTTCGTCAACTAGGTAGACGTATCCTACTTTGCTATTCGTCATTCCCAAAGGTTCGCGGAGATATTCCATGTTTTGGCTTGAAATTAGATATGTGGGGTGCAAAGCAGGTGGGACGGTGCCGCGTAATGCTCGAGCATAAACTTTGACGAGGAGAGATTTGAGAAGATTTTCTTGTAGATTAATTTGGACAAATTGGTATAGAGGGTTGGAAGCGAAGCGAGCGTTGAGTGAATACGTGAATGACTTGACGTGTGCCTATATGAAACGAGATAGAAATGAGTTTCTCTGAACGAGTTACCGTGCTCATTGAAAGATACCTCGGATATTTGTGTACCAAGCATAGCCAATACTGAGATTTTTCCGAAGCACATTGTCGTCGTATCCTTTTTCGTACCGTCATCCAATGCAGTACCATTGATGTTTGGCAAGTACAAAGATTTCTAAAACATACAGATTAAAGTCGGTGAGTGCATTCCTCAGTGATGAAAAATAATTTCACGCACATCTTCACGAATAAGGACTTTGGGAGCAATCCAAGTCTTTCCACCATGTTTTCGTGTCATATTTAAATCATGAAAGTAGCCTTTCCCCGCCTCTTTAATTCTAATCCAAAGGCTATTTTAGCACCATTCGGTAAATGACTGCTCCTTGAAGGTTCACTTACAAATGCTTTCTCTGAGCCATAAGGGCATCGTGATCCATGAGATCCTTTATTCTTTCGACCCTTGATCTTATTGCGGTAGTAGGCCTTTGTCGAACGCCTAAAGGCCTATTGAGGGGTGGTAATGTATTCGATTCCGTTGTCGGTGCACTTTTTCCATCATCCTTCACTTGTTTTTGCTTAGCCTCCGCGTTTGAGATGAGGGACGCATGGAACGTCCTAAGGCAGCATGTGTATGGCGTCGACCGTGTTACAAATGTCCGTTGTAGTGGCTTGAATGAAGAAAATAATGCAGACATTGTCGCCGTTGTTCAAGAGGGAAGTCACAGTGCCGAGCTTCGGCCAATCTTGGGACGCGCTAATCACGTGAGTCACATAAACATAAATTAGAGCGCGTTTCTTTGTTTACAACTGCCAACTTCTTAAACCCAAACCATCACCATCTTCACCTCTAAGTCCTTACTTTAGTTATCCAAATCGTCATGGTGTGTATAACACATTATCTTTCTACTACTGAAGCTTACTGTACTCCTTAGAGCGGAAAAGGTGTGTCTCGGTGTGTCTCGAGGCTGCATAGGATTGTCCATGTGGAACGAGACAGATGGCTGTAATCTGCAAGATTTCTGACTCTTTCTCAGGCAAAGCAGGCAAATCAGCTTCCGGTGGCAAGATCAGTGGTGGAGACAGCAAATCCCAATCCCGCTCGGCCAAGGCTGGTCTCCAATTTCCTGTCGGTCGTGTTCACCGTCTGTTGAAGAGGGGTAACTACGCTCAGCGTGTTGGTGCTGGTGCTCCGGGTACGTTCATTCCTTTGAGCTGTAGTGGCATACACTAACATTTCCCTCAGTTTATCTCGCTGCCGTCCTCGAATACCTCGCCGCCGAAATCCTTGAACTTGCTGGAAACGCTGCTCGTGATAACAAGAAACAACGTATCGTTCCTCGCCATCTCCAGCTTGCCATCCGAAACGACGAAGAGTACGTCCAGCTCAAATTCACCTCCGTATATGTGTACTGATGGTTATGATCGTTAGGTTGAACAAATTGCTTGGCAATGTCGTCATCTCCCAAGGTGGTGTTGTGCCACACATCGCTGCTGAGCTGCTTCCTTCGAAATCCAAGTACGTATTGGCATATCTGTTCGTTTCCTGTCTTGACTTGTAGTATTATAGCAAATCGAAGAAGGACGCCGAGGAGGCTTAATCTGTCTTTTCTCCCTCTTTGCATCTTTCTTTTTTTCACACGCATTGCTTCTATACAATCATAATGTATTCTATCGAGCTTGTAGGCGATACAAGGCGGGTGTATTTTAGCTTGGGGTTAACATCATATATTTATTTCTTATTCTTAAACTCTGGAAGCACAGTCTTTTGAGCAATTATATTACAGACATTGCTCAAGTAAAGTCAATTCAAAACGGTTTTTAATTTATGTTCTGATAAGTCTGACTAACGCCACCTATGCTTAATGCTCAAGCGCTCAGGCCCCAGACTTCTATGTTGCCTGGGGGTTAGGCGGGAGGGCTATTTAATTTATTACAAATTTATGCTACACAGAATGACCTGCATTTACAGTGAAAGTTGACCAAAAAACAAAAAAATGTCCAAATGTAAAGATACACGTAATTGTACAGATATCACCAAAAAGAAGGGAGATAGGATGCAACTAGCACAGGATCTAAAACCTGTTGTACTTCTAATGTAATTTTAATATCTTTTTTAAGAAAGCACAAATGCAAGACGTCAAAGACGCTGCAACCACCCGACCTGCAGTCCGGTCATCATACGCAAGCTTTCTGGGTACGCCAGGTTGCTTTCTGTCAACATACTTGCGACGCGGCGGCAAACTGCCATGGGATATGAAAGGAACTCTGCTTGGGGGAATCCGGGGTATTTGTTCAAGAGACTACGATCAGCCGCATCAGAAATGTCTTGATAATAATGGAAATTAGAGGCGAACATACATTCTGATATCTTTGACATCTTCAGACGGCTTGATAAGCTTATACAAAACTTTAGCCGCGACAATATTGCCGCTCTTTGGTATACCGTTACGGGAACTAGACGTTGTATATGACAGCTGAATCCGGGGTTTGAATAACCAGATCTATGGCAGGTTTAAGTACGACAGCCAGACACATAGGCAACACATAAAAGTTACTCACCAGAATCCTTGATCTCTCTTCCTCTTCATCCTGGATGACGAAGCGGTACGATGCATGTGCATGCACAAATTCCATCATATCCTCGACGATGAATGCAGATAAAGGAACTTTGTGGAGACTAGGAGACAAACGATCACGATCTGTCATAAAAGGTAAGGAGTAGAAGAAAAGACGCACTCTGCTGAAGGGCTGACAGGTCGTACAGCATATTTGAGGATCCTATGGATAGTCGTGACGCCACGATCCAACGTGCGCTCCTGACAGCGCCCGACGATGGCACCACATAAACATCTTGTTAATTTCCAATTATCGTCCTAGATGATGTGCAAGAGTGATCAGCGTTTAGACAACATTTTTGTACTAGCGATAACGGTGAAGGCATGTTAATAAAAACGAGTAAATATAACAATAAAAGTGAATGTGCCCTCAAGTGTAGCTCTCAAGAAGTGGCCTTTATACACATGAGAGTTGTTTAAGAGTAGCAGAACGCGAAAAGCGAGTGTTGATCTTGGACAGTTTGTATCAACTAGTAGAACCGCGTCAGCCATATTTGCCCTCTCGAGCACGACTGAGTTAACAGTCACACTGATGTTCAAAATATAGCCGACAACGATCATCGGTGGATATTCCGACGCCAGCCTTCTTTTTGCCCGAACAGAAAAGAAGAGAATAAGATGAAAAGAATGAAAACATACACACCTTCTTATCATGTCCTAGGTGAAGATTGCTGCTATACATATCTTCATCATCAAATAACATATAACTGCCGCCAACAAGCCCCTCTCCTACATTGGGCCAAAATCCTGCTTTGCCTTGTTTCGTAACATGATCATGCAACTTCTGATCACCATGACACATCCACGCATCTACCAGCTCCTCCCAATGCTCAGAAGGTAAATCCCGATAACGAGTAATCTTCGACGACTTGACAAGAGGAAGCGAACACGAAGCACAAATAAACGAGGTGGGATGGATAGAGAGAAGTTGATCTGCATCAAGCAGAGCAGGAAGAGGCGCTGCTTCTCCTTGCTGCGTCGATGGATTCAATGAAGGCGAAGGGCGTGTCATGAGTTTGACCTCGAAATGACTGTTCTGCGCCAAAACTTCCTTCGGACCAGGTATCGTATGTGCAGGTAGCATTAAGGGCAAAGAGGAGTAAGGGCCAGATTTGATGACTAGATGATCTCCCCCTCCCACTCCTCGTCCACTTTCGTTCAGCAAGTCGATAGGTGGTAACACTTCTGCGTGAATATCTAACGCTCTGGCTTTGGTACCGGTGACATTGATAAAAGCGAGGATATGATGCAAGTTTTCGTGGTTCTCCGCTACATATGTAATGTCGAATGCTAAATCCCAAATCCCAAATCGTTAGGATTGTGAATCTTTTGACATAATTGAGCGAGGTACTGACCATGAATCTGCTCAACCTTTGACTTCCCTTTGGCCAATGGGTTACTACTTGTTACCCCTGCAGATGAAGAAGAAGACGAAGAGCTCGACAACGATGACCTCAACCACGCCAGTGGAGGAGCTGACAAGCTTCGATGCCTCTTCTTCTTAGCTTTTACGGTCGGAGGAGTTGACACCTGACGAAGATCCGGATGCGAGTGCTTTTGCATCAAGCCATTGCTCTCGTTTACAAATTCCGGTAAGGTCAGCAACGCAGTTTCTTTCTGCAACTCGGATGCAGGCAGAGCTTCTTCCATAAATTCGGGCAATGTGAGGAGAGCTTCAGGATCTTTTATTCGAGTCTGGGGTTGTAGAACCGCATCTTGGCCATGAATACGACCAGCTTCTGAGTGTCTTACGAGTTGTTCCACAAATGCGTCTCGCTACAGCAAAACATTAACAATATGGATGTGGCCCTGAACAAAGAAATGTACCTTGGCAGATTCTCGTCTTTTTGATCGCTCTAGCCTAGCCTTCATATTGCCATCCAAAACTACAGATTGATCCTTCAAGGTTCTCTCTGACGCCTTCCCGATGAGATCCAAAAGATTTTCCAGCTCCTTGATATCCTTTTCCTTGCCTTTGCCCGACTTCTCTCGTTGATTTGGCGTTCCCATCCTGGTTGAGGGTCCTGTAGATGTGCTTGTTGAACCTTCTCGTCTTGCCTTTTCCATCTGCGCCAACTTGGTCGATTTAAGCTCAACCCGTTGATTATGCAACTGGGGCGCGACCAGATACAATCTATCGATAGCCATAGCTACTGCTTCCAAATCCATCCTCATCTTCTCATCTGTTTGTCGCGACACGGTGGCCTGATGAGGATGTGCAGGTTTTGACTTGGAATCATCAAAAGATGATCTGCCAGCTCCATCGTACTCAGGAGGATATTCCAAATCATCATCGTAGTCATATTGCGGCGGTAGATAGTCTTGTGTAAACTTGGGCAACGTCTCAGTTCGCTCCTTGCACAGGGCAACCACGTTCTCGAGCTCTGTGTCGATGCGAGACCACAGTAAAGCGGTCTCGACAACGACCAATGGAGATGCTGATGATCCCGGCGTCTGCGATGAGAGGCGTTCGATCTGCAGATCGCTCAATTGCCGCGTCAGCCTGTCATACACATCAATGGGAGGCGGTGCTTCAAGAATGCTCGAGGTTTCCATGTCGAAGCCAGAAATCGGGGTGGAATTGCTGGGTATATTTGCCTGTATTTCGGACATCCTCTGAAGATCAGATAGGAGGGATACAAGGGCTTTGGCGAGTGCTGCATCGTTAGTTGATATTGATGACGATATGGCGTCAACGCGGATGCGAAGCTCGCGTAGCAATGCAGTGTCTGAACCCGCTAATTCACGTACTTCCAACATTTCCCCGTCTTCTGCGTGATTCCGCAGATTATTCACGAGAGTTTGTAGAGCAGATGTTTGGGTATCCTCCTTGTTGAAGGAAGGCCCTGCACCAGACTCTGAAGCAGGCATGGATCGTCGACGGTCAGGCAGGATAGGATTCCAACCTATCGGTCCCGACAATAGGTTGTTCAGCGTCATAAGGCATGACCTCTGGACGTGTAGTATCGAGGGCATAACTTCCCTCTACAAGATATCAGTAACCATCCGTAAAAATAATTATTCACACACCAAGGCCACCGTCTCCGAGGACCCCTCTTCGGTATGTTGTTCGACGGTAATTAAGTGCTCCTCGTCTTCCTCCTGAATCTCTTGCCGTTCCATAACTAGTTGTTCTCTCGGAAAAGGAGTTGGTACTTGGGAGTCCAATAAAGTACTCGATACCGAGCTTTCTTCCAGACGAGGTCTTGTGAGGGTCGCCATTTCTAAAGTAGTAAGTATAAATTCAATGTTCTTGAGGGGCTCGAATGAATAAAAAATTATGTCTGCGGGCTCAATATTAGGGCTTACCTTATAGATTCATGGAATAATGTGTTTGGAAAAAGGAATTAGGAACAGCGGGTTGTCGTGGTCAATGAGAACGTTATGTTCCGACCCTGTCTCTGGAGGCACATCATGATCATAAGGCAAAATCCTTCAGCACGTGTCGTGAATATATATCCGCGTGACTCTTAATCCACGCGACGCGCGTCGAGGACAGAGGGTTCCCAACTGTTGAGCAGATAGGGGGTATTTCTTTAACCCATCTCGGACATCAAAGTTCTTACCTTCATAATGGCGTTTTGCTACTACATACATAAATTTACTTCTAATAAATAAAAACATGTGTAATCCAAGGACCCAAATTACAAGTTAACTGTTACATATATAGTATATGCAAATTATACGATATATTCTTCCTAGCTCCGAAGTGCACCAGCCTTCCTCCAATACTTCAACCATGCCTGGACATCTTTTTCACCAAGCTCATTTCCCTTCTGCACTGCAGATAGCGTAGACGACATTTCCACAGCGCGGTCGCAGGCTAAACTTGGGAATCCAAGCGCATTCGCACTTCCCTCAATCTTAGCTGTGATAGATCTGAAGAACGGAAGCAGACGCAGCGCAGGAATACTACGCATCACTTCAACATCAATCTGATTCTCGTCGTCGCTGTCTTCACTGCCGTTTCTGGAAGCCTTTTCCAATCTTGTGAGCCATTCCGAGTATGGGACAAGTTGTACGGAGAGCTTCTCCGCTACAACGCTTGCAAGAGAGGACCACTGGGTTGGTCGTGGGTGGACGAGATGTACAAGCTTGCTCGATGAAGGATTGTATGGAATGCGATAGTCGATCAATGCGTTTGCTGCCATACTAAGTGGAATCCAGTCTACGCTCTAAGAGGGGGGGATCAGTCAGCTTCTGAGCGTAGATTGACCTTTTACACCGGAGTGACGTACCCTCTCATCAGTCGGGAAACATCCTAGAGTCAAACTACTCTGCACCAAAGCAGGGAACCACTCAGCAACATTCCATGACCCATTCACTCCGCCAGCCAGCTGCCCCACACGCACGATAACAGCGTTCAAGTCGGTATGCTTGCAAGCATGCATGAGAATATCTTCCGAGACCCATTTCGACTCCGTGTATCCTGAACCGACAGCAATCTCAGGCGGGATGGGCTCTTCCGCTAAAGGTTCCAGCTTCTGTGTGATTTCCTGACCTAGAGAAGATATCAGGACTAGTCAGCATAAATAAAACAGAGAACTTACTATTGAAAACCCCAACAGAGCTAGTATACACCAGGGTCGGAGGCGAGGACTTCGATGAAGTAAGAGCAAAATCGATTAGGTTTCGCACTCCTTTGACACTATTATCGAACGACGAGAGCGCCATGTTGAAATCAACAGGCCAAGCTTCATTGAAAAAATATCACCATCCGCCATGATTCAACGGGATAGATCTTGTCATGAAATTTAGACATACCATTATGGATAATATGCGTCACGCGACTCAGCATCTAACGAGAAAAAAAATCAGCTCAGTCATGATCACGCAGGATGAGTCGACTCACTTCCTCGTAAGCATCCCGCTCAATTCCAAAGCCAGTGGCAGAAACATCAGCTTCAATTAATCTGACTTTCTCTGAGCCTAGAATAGAATCCGAGTCCAAGCCTCTTTCAACCAACGCATTCGCCTGTCTCTCAGATAACGGAACTGAGGACCGACTAGGCCTATTGACAGCATACACGCGCGCAATACTAGGATCATCGACTAAGCTTGCTAGCACATAGCATCCCAGAGCACCAGTAGACCCAGTCAGCAGAACCACATGGTCGCCTTCGTTCTGAGCACCCTGCACACCATTAGCACTAGGGGCACGTAGGTATGCCGGGTAATCTGACGTATACTTGTTGACCATTGCACGCATCACAGCTACTTTGCTTGCAACAACATTCTGGAGTTGTCCACCAGTACCAGCGTCTCCTGCAACGAGCGTACCAAGGAACGATGCCATCGAATATATCGTAGGATTATCATACACGAAATTATCCACGAGGTTGCGGGTATCGACCTCGGCATTGGAGTCACGTAGAGCCCTAAGGAGCGTGTTCCGGATCCAAGTTGCCTGAAGACTGTTGCAGCGAACAGTCGAAGTGAAAGTCAGAATGATTTTCTGATGTAGAAGAAACTCGTACCGATACTAAGAAAAGAAAACCCACCTATCGCATCCATACTGGAAAATATCTTCATCGTCCTTAGCTTCCTGGGACAAGACCTTATTCACAACGGATCTCACGAAGGTCAAGCTCGTCGCCAAGTCCCATTTCGTTGGGGGCGGTATAGCAGATTGAGTACTATCAGCGACAGCATCATATAAGGAGTTTATCTCGTCCTCATATTCATAGAGCGTGGCCTGTCGACGAACGGTATTCTTCGCTGTAAGGAGGAACGGCTTCGAAGGCTTTGACACCATAATCATCTCGAAATATAAATTCAGCGTGATATCCTCAGCAAATAAACATGTGGATCAAATAAATTCACCTCTTTGAATAATCTCGAATGTTGTGGGGCAAACGCGTTCATCTTTTGTACTGTAGGCCTTTAGAGTTGAAATTCATTAGACTACTCACGTTCAATATCTATGTTCATCCACTTACCATATCTTGTTACGGAATTCCGCAAGTTGAGATTCGTCTTCATCTGGATCGAATTTGAAACCAGGTTTGGGATCGATAATTACTCCAGCTTGGAATTGGCCTCGCCCAAACATGACAGACGCCTGAACATGCGGGTCTTGGTTAAGCATGCTTTCTATTATTTTCGTTAGTTAAAAAATTCCAATTTAACAAGGATGAACAAGGCTCACCAAGTGGTCCTGGGTTTGTCTTTTTCATTTGTATCAGATGAAATTTTTATAAAGTAGTTTCTCTTCATACATACCTTTTCTCCAGTACTATGTATGATTTGATCGTCACTGCGTCCATAAATCCTCCAATACCCGGGCTTCTCAGGATGTTCCTCCAATAAATCAGAAGTGGCATACGCCTCGATGCCATCGACTTTTGTGTTGATCACACTGGGTGTAAAATATCGGTTTGTCTGTAAAACAGAAAAAAAAAACATGAAACGTTTTAGGACAGTTTTTTATGCCTTTTTTGGACGGGTATTCATTCAATCACTTGCCTTCAAAACCAACTCGTACTTTTCGTTCCCTTGTGGGATCAATGCTGGAGTAGAATTTCCCGGAAGGCGGAAATAATCCCAGTCATAACCGACTTTGGCTGTTGAAATTACACACGATATTAAGTATTGGAGAATGAAGATAATGGTATGGTATGCTCATTCAAAACAAGAGGATAGTTCTTACCTGGCAAATACGAAGACATAATACCGCACTCTGTCGAGCCATAGAGTATGAAAATAGAAACTCCGCGGGATGTTAAAGCGTCGCCGACAGCTTTGTTTAACGGACCGCCACCATAGAGCTATAGAATCAAATTTAGTATAGGATCGAAATTCAGGTTTGAAATTAAATGACATACCACGCCATCCTGGGTGGACAGCCAGTCAACATATTCCGGCTTGTGGGACCATTCCTAGAGAAAAAGGAATAGGGGTCAGAGAGAACAAAGCGTGTAGGAAACGGTGACTCTACTCACTTCAATGATCGCCGGAACGCTGAGAATAAATTTACTATCGCAGGCCACGGCGCCTTCAAAAATACTTTGTGGGTTGGGTACTTGCGCTGGGAATGCCGGCTCAAAAGCGCTGATAATGAGACCACTTGCAGCCTTGGGACAGTATCGTTAGCCTGCAGCATTGAACATATTCACAAGCCACACGACAGAGACTTACTGCCCATGATGTGTGTAAGACACCCATACCATGGTACATCGGTATCGCGTGTAGAGAGAAGATGACGCCGGTCAGGTCACGCTCTCCAAAAAACGGAATGAGACAGTTCTCTATGCAGTTCCTATTCGTCCACGGGATTGGTTTGGGGAAGGAGGTGGAGCCTGAAAAAAAAAGTGAGAATCTGATTATCTCTGCTGAGCTACACACGCACCTGATGAATGTAAGTATATCGCAACTTGGTCGGGACCTTTATTTTCATAGGGTATATCGTCTTGATCTTGAAGGTTTCCTTTTGAATCCCCTAGATAGAGATCTTCGAATAGGGGCAACCCAGAAAACCTGGGCTTCGAAAGACTGGGGTGCTGAATACTGAGGATCTCCACGGCCTTCTTCCCAAGGTCTGCCATTGCTTGATCACGGCCGAGGAATATGTGTTTGACTCCGACCTTGCTAATCAAGTGGGCTACGGCAGCTGGGGAGTTCCTAGGGGAAATAGGAAATGCAGTATATCCAGCACGCATTATTGCCAAATTCATGGTGTAGTATGATATAGTTTCTGCAATAATATCGTTGTTAGAGATGAATGTTAATGGTGAGCATCGAAAACATGTCTGACCAGATGCTGCAAGTATGGCAACGACCGGCGTATCTGCCATTCCAGGTTGCCAGCCCATAGTCTTTCGAACAAGTCTCGCGCCGACATGAATAGCCCTGACAGCTTCAGGCCATAAAATTCTTCGAACCTCGAGTCCATTATGCTTCGCATAGATAAAAAGCGGGTGGTCGGGAGTATTCTTGAGGTGCCAATCATACACCTCAGGGAGTGTTAGCGATCCGTCCAAAGGAGGAGGGACAAACGTCGCTGACGAAAGAGCTTGTGTTTGCGGAGGCGCAGGAAGGTAAGGTAGAGCGGTCATCTTTAGAACTTCTGGTTTTTTTCTCCCCATCCCCCCACACATGATATATGCTTTCACTGTGGCCTTCAACGCATCCCCCCACACGTCCGGTATAAGTCGGAGTGAATCGAGAAGATTAACCATATCTAGGATCTAGGTTTGCATATAATTGGGTGGTATCTCTAATTAGCAGCCTCTACATTGGTTGTTCCCCACCTTTGCATTGAATGTAGGAGGACTGGTGTATCACGGGCAGTCCAAACTTTGGGTCGTACGCAGTAAGAAGTGGGAAAAGGTAAAAAAAGAGAGACTGGCGCTGTGTGCAGATGACCAAGTCGCATTAGTTTCACACCCAATATCCTTCGTTTCGGGATAACAATCAACGCCGTGCGGAATGGGATATGGATATGTTTGATATAGTCAAGTTGACATTGATTGGGTGCCTGTTTCTATGATCATTCCTAGGAGTAAACCGCTGACGTGTTGACGAACGGTACTCCGTGTGGCTACCATTGGATTCGGCGTCGGATTTTCCTTGCAGAAAATGGTAGGAAACAGCCCAGATACACAGCAGGTTGGTCCGATTGACCATTCTACTGATAGACGCGCTTCTTGGATTGAAATCTGGAGAATGTACATAAGCAAATGAATGCTTCAGGGCATCTTCGGAATCTGGAGTTCGACGAAAGCTGCATGAGCCACACCGTTGCTTACCGACATTGCACTGATAGCCTACTGTCCCACAACTTGGCGCTGTCAGTGTCAAGATTCAAATTTCAAGAGGACCCGCGTAAAAATATGCGTCACGTTCTATTTCTATCACATTCCCACACATCGCGTCTATTACTAATCACACGGCGCATCGCGGCGCGACTCGCTGGTACTAAAGCTTTAAAGCTCCAATAACTTTCAGATTTGGTCCAGCATGGAAAGAAAATTTATGGCTTTCGCATTCCACACCAACAATTTTGTCTAAACCTCCTGAAGGCTGAAACAAATGGTAGAGCTGGCATCAAGAGAAAGAAAATGCAACTAAGTAATTCAACTTAGCCTGCAAGCACTAGCTACCCATTTCGTTCAAAGTCGCATATATATATAATATTTCATAAAAACTAGGCCAGAATGAGACCGTGGTGCGGTGATGACACGGAGACATGTGGCTTTGGGCTCTTATATAAAACCAATATTTTGATTTCAACCGATGTGTGTCGGATGAAGAAGTATCTTTTTTACAAATCAATACTAATACTGAGACTTAAATATACGTGAATCTCATGACTCATGAGTTTCTCTTGTCATGGGTACCGAAAGATGCCACGACTTAAATATAACGAATAAAAGTTGAACGGACGGAACTTCATGCTCATGTCATCCCCAGGTTCTCAAGATGTGCGTTACTTTTGAGATTGGATTTAAACTATAGATCTACTAATATCTCATCAGTCCTTGGTGAAGGTTTCCGAACTTTCAAGACCGACCGTTATGCGGCCGACCCTTCACAAAAAAGACAAATAAGTGGGCTCTACGGCCATTCGAGGAGATTTACGAAGAGGATAATTATTGTGTGGGTATTTCATCCACTTTCCCCACCCCTATCAATACCTTTCTGCCTCCTCGAAAACGTGGCTTGTTTATCGTCATTTTCGTTCGGACCTTATATAGTGTATAAGTCCTCTGGATCTCGATGCTGTTATATATATATTCCCGCGGTAGTAGTTAGTGTAGTCTCTTAGAGGCTAAATTGACCACCCACGACCTATACCCCTCAAATAAAGCGCGCTTCTTGTGAGACTGCTTAGTCACTTCAGTCCAGTTAAACTCCACTGTCAGAGGTTTATATTTGGTCTGGGACATTTGTTCCAACAGTCAGATGGTAATTCTCTCTTGTCCGTTTCCTACCTTTTTGACCAGGATCTAAAAAACCAACTAGACATAAAGCAGCGTGATTGCGTTACTGAGGACAGTTGCGATCTAACTCCTTCTGATGGTAAGGATGAGCCATGGTAAAATTGAGGGTTATATTTGTAAAGCAAACTCCTAGCTGCCGTATCTGGCATGGACAATACACAACAAGCTGCTGAAGACATAGTATAGCTTCTTGGCGTTGAAATATTTCTCTAAATACTGACTGTCCCCTTAGCTGGCAAAGAAGGAAGCGCCCATGAGCTATTCACAATCTCTATTACGTACCAACTTCGAGTTCGTACGTAATGGAGATTCGGCTCAACGTCTGGG
>Ga0247779_1000981_pt1 | contig 14774 bp, 13 predicted proteins | sample UWRJL221509R5_FD_179925 | JGI IMG/M metagenome (GOLD analysis project Ga0247779, IMG submission 179925) | Plant litter microbial communities from Arlington Agricultural Research Station in Wisconsin, United States - UWRJ-L221-509R-5 | ecosystem: Environmental > Terrestrial > Plant litter >... | reverse complement strand
ATCATTGGTGTGATCTCTTAGAACCATTGAGCCAAACCTCTCTTCTCTCTATTTCTCTCTCTCTCTCTCTTCTCTCTCTCTTGCTTGATCTTTGTTGGTGGCCTTGTCACACTGATTATAGTGTTGCTCTGACAGCTTTGGCCTAGGCCTCGGGCGGGAGGTTGTTGTTGGGTGCAGTTCTGGGGCCACTGCTTTCTTCATCGGCGCACTCATGCCTTGGTCGGTCGATCAATTATCTTGTTCATCCCTTTTGACTAATTCAATGGACACTTTTCCCCCAGTAGATTGGCCAAATTTGATAGGCGGCGTGCCCAACGCCGTCACCTTTGATTCGGCCCCTTTCTCAGCTAAATGACCTTGCGCTGCAAGGGGCGGTACGCCTGCCACTGCCACCTTTGATTCTGCGTCTTTCTCACCACGAGCTGTGACAGTGTTCTTCTTTCGATAGACCATCACCATTTTGCTGATTTCTTCGTTCAAATCTTCTGCCCCCTGGTGTTCTTGGCATTGCTTGTAGGTCTCCATGACCTGAAAAAGAAGGGTGTTGTGACCCAGCCTGGGATGATTCAATAGATCCTGTTGCTCCACTTTGAGATGTTTTACAATGCGGTGCTTGTTCAATAAATTAGACATTTCACATCATAAAAAAAAGTCTTAACAACATAGCAATTTGTGATTTATTGGCGGGATTGCCGACAGGTGGGTGTCCTCGTTGAATGCTAGTTAGAGCTCATCTTCAAGTTGGTCAACCACTTCACCAAGCAAAGCCCGAGTGTATGATGCTGACATGGTGAGAATTTTGAAGGAGAATGCGGCGACCAAAAAAGCAACAAAGATGCCGCTTGGAAACGGAAGAAGAATGAATTTGGGTGGGAGTTAGAATGAACAATGGAAAAGATGTTATCATTGGCATCAGTCAACATCACACGGTCACATCACATTATTTATCTACATTGTACACATCACATCAGAATTTGACCTATTAATAATAACATTCATTTTTCCTTCACACATCCACATAAAACTATGGTAGAACCAGGCAAAAAGAAAGCAAAGGCCAACAAAAGCAACCCTATCAAGAGTCTTCCCGTCGTTCCAGATGGATATGTGGAAGGACTTACGGAGGACGGCAAAACTTTCATCATGCACCAATATCTATTGGCGGATTTTCAGGCTCAAATCTCTGCGACGGAAAAAAAGAAGCGATTACAATTGTTGAGGACTTCAACTGGGGTGAGTTTAGTGCCAAATTGCAGCGTCCTGCGGCGCAAGTTGCGGCGTCACATTCTCTGTTAGATGATTTCTTTAACTCTGCTTTTTCCAGTCTGGTATCCCACATCGTCTTGAAAACTATGATCGTATCACAGAATTTGAGACAAAATTCCTCCCTGACCCCGTATGTTGTGCTTCCCCTTTGTTCATTGTCTTCACTAAACTGTCCTTGCTAAGCCTCTTTTTCAACACGATATCCTTGAACAACATGCCAAAGTATTGGCTCTTTGGGACAACTTAGGCATTTCCTACAAGGATGCTTGCCATCGACTATATCTTGCCGAAGTCAAACATCTGAGAGCAGAACGTGATGCACTCTTTACATTTGAAGAGTTGGAGGAAAAAATCAAGGGGGCCCTCAACATGTCCGACGAAAATTCCAGTAATGTAGATGCCTGATGTTTATTTTTACCGATGTACACATTTATACCATCAAGAATTTTGCATCTGGCTTGATAGGACAAGCGGCGTTGCTTGCGGTGCTGTTCCCTACGTTCTTCCATCAAACCACTGATGGCATAGGTGCGGCAAATCAATGGCCGCCAAACACGCTGCATTGCCTTTGGATTTTTCAATGAGTTGCTGTCCATGTAATAGTACTTGTAACTAATAAATATGTTGAATTTAAAATAGTGTGCACATGAAAATATAATTTTCCGACAGGTGATTATATTTATGTGTGTTATTAATGATTAAGGAGAACAACGGAGATATGAAAAGACCTAAGTTAACACCTTGGATGAGTGTATGCGTGTCAATGCGGCGCAACAGCGGCGTGCACAACATCAATTCCAATTGTTCTGGTCCACAATAATGAAATGACATACTACGCAACCTTAGGATTTTTCCAATTATCCCATTCAGTATACTACATAAATTGAAGTAGAACAGCAAAGACATAGTATAGACATATTTTATTAACACAGGCATAATGCGGCGCAGCAGCAGCCGGTATAGCGGCGCACGTATATGTAAAAGGCAGCAGGCAGCCAACCAGAAGCCAGGATTTGGTTTCCGCATTAGGACACATCTATGGAGCGGTTCAGCGAGCACTTTGCTTTCATATCATATGATACACTGCACATGCGTGCTGTACCGTATATTACAGTGCAGTGTTATGTCTGTATGTGCAAGGACGAGATGGATACACTGCTGAGCAGCGGATAAGCTCTCCCCGCCATCTTCGAAGCATAAGAAGAGGCGGCCGTACACCATTGACTTTATCGCAGCACTTCGACTACATTTGGACATGGCGGTACCCTTAGACGCTGCGGTATATGCCTGCCTGACTACGTGTTTTTACGCATCGACCCGTGTGGATGAATTCACAGTACCAAAGCTAGACGGCTTCGACCCGTCAAGGCACGTTACACGGGACAACCTTTCATATGATCAGGACAGGAATGGCTTCAGGGTTACAGTGCTACACTTACCTCGCTCCAAGACAACTATAGAAGGCGAGGACGTATATTGGGCAAAGCAGAGTGGTCCCACAGACCCAGACAGTGCTCTGAACGACCACCTTCTGGTGAATAACCCCCGTAGCACCGATCACCTTTTCGCCTATCGAAAGAGTAATGGAACAGGTTATCAGCCATTAACTAAGAGAAAATTCATCGAACGGTTGGCAAAAGCAGTACGCGCAGCCAATCTGGACCCTCTTCAAGGTCACGGTATTCGGATCGGCTCAATACTTGAATACCTAGCGTGGCATGCCTTTTGACGTCATGAAAACCAAGGGGCGATGGGCGAGTGACGCCTTCCTGGCATACTTGCGGAAGCATGCTCTCATTCTCGCCCCCTATATTCAAGAAGACCCCTCTGTCCACGAAAGGTTCATTCGCTACACAATGCCTCCTGTGCGCTAGAAAAAACACAGCGGGCACATATCTTACACAACTCAAGCTAACACTGCGCTATTCAGGTAAGCTATTCAAGCAGTCGTCTTTCCTAAGATTGGGTAACGAGACTCACCTCGCCGCGTCATTAGACTCCTTAACATGGGTGTCGCTTCCTCGTCTCGCCAATCTTTTACAAAGAATCTTGGGGTGGCCGGAGAGCACTCCGTGCTTTCGCCCACTCGCTTGCTGTTGCCACCATGATAATAAACACTATGACTAGCTACTATCATACATAATGACGTATTACATACAGTATTCAGTACATATCTCAATCTATTACTTGATGCACAGGGATAGTGAATCTCAAAGAGGACCGCCTCCGAAGATTTTGAAACACGGGTTACTCCGACCTACCTATTCTGTCCTACTGGGCATGGCCGCATGTAACCCCTAACCATTTCTGAAAGATATCGCGCAATATAAATAGATCGCGCTGGTGTTATCTTTCATATCTCCCTACACGAAGTATAATCCGATAAATAATCTGTGATCAGCGCGTAGGCCGCATGTCTCTATGCAATACCACAACTTTGGTTTACGGATCTGGGATCCCTGCTCTGAATCCCCTCCTGGCGTCCCATTTCCATATCCTCCTCCCGAAACAAACTCATGTAACAAAATTGATTCGCTTTCCAGTATGTGCGTGCATCCATTTCATACATCAGCGGCGCACCTTCAAGCCCGCCCAAAAAGGTTACATATGAAATGACTGTTTTATATCCTGGCAATTAAGGCGGGGAGGACTCTTATTTGTAGCAAGACCACGAAGATAATGAACATTAAATTACTCACGACAGGATAAGTTGCGGATATCTGGGGTTTCTGATATGCTTGTCCAAGCTTATTGCTGAACGAAAAAGAAAAAAGATGTTAATAATTGAAATCCAAAACAAAACGTTGCATACCTCAAACGCTCTACCAGTTCTTCATAATTGGCAACTGTTCCGAATCGTGATCTTATTTCTACAAAAATTTACAAGGTTAGGGCATCGCCCCAGTCCGCGATCAGTAAAATGAACCACCACATACGCAGTGCTTGAATAAATGCCTAAGGATTTTGAACGAACACGCTGATTTAATACATAGAATATCTACAGAGAAAAGGAGGTTTCTACGCACAGAACTCATAAGCCCAGTAGCAGGCTCACCGTGGAGAACATCCGCACTCATCCCATCGTCTTTACACGCCGCGAAGCAGACCTGCAAATTATCATCAACAATCCCTATTCTCCGAAGATTTTGGCACTTCGCCGCCACCGCCATTATAATGAAGAAGGTGAAGAGAGAAAATGAAACTTACGACATCAGCACCAGAAGGGACCCCTCTGTTCCGCGCACGTCGATTGATATAATGATTCCTCCCATGACGCCTACCATGTGCAGAATACTGGATATATGTAGAGGTTGATAATAATAATGATAAATCAGACTCTTGAACTACTAGATATGAGATGGAGTGGAGATGCACACACGCACGAGGTATGGAAGATCTGCGGAACACAAAATGGAGGTAAAAAATGAGATCGAAGTTAATGGAACAATAGAGCAGATGAAATGTGAAAATGTGAAAACGTACCTAGTACCGATCCTGAATGACACGACTAATGGATCCCAATGTCAATCAACATCACAACATCGACGGGTTTGTTTGAATCGACAACAAAATCAATTAACTTACATCAAAGATAGCCTGGATAGAAAATAAAAATTGAACACCCATGCGACGATCAGGATATCAATCAATATTCAAAGCTTCACAGATATGATGAGGTTATATGCATAGTACACCTTGGCTAATATTCCCTGACCGAGAGTACGATCTTGGAGTTTGGCCAGGGATACATAAACAGATACACCAAAATGAAACAAATCACAAGAGCGAACAAAAACTTACCGTCAACCGACATCCAGCAGGCAGCGGCTCAACGAGAGCTTGATAGAGTTCCTAACCGATGAAATGTTCACGTCAGCGCAATCGTAGATATATTGATATATCATATAACACAAAATAACGGAGACAGACATACAGCATCAATAATACCGCCATTGTTGTCATAATCCACAGGGTATATCACTATGTGGGGGCAACAAATATGAGTCGTGCAGAGTAACCACTTGGTTGGAAGAGGCAAAAGCATACGTACCTTCCTTACTATCCGCTTCCTTGCCCAAGGCATCGGTTAATTGACCTCCATGTCCAGAATCTATGGGTAATAAGGTGAGAAAATAGGTTTTCGTGCTCGCAGCAGTCTTAAATAAAAGGCAGAGGAAAGTCAAACACATCCAAACTCGTAACCGGAAGCATGCAGAAATCCACATACTGATCTGCTCTTGGAAACAAAAAGAAACAACTTCGAAGAACAGAAAACAGAGAAAGCAAAAAAGATCTGAAAGAAACGGGAAAAGAACAAAAAAGGAAAATCTCACAGCAGAAGAACAACGAATCATGCATCCTAGCTCCTTTAACCAACCATGCCATGGCATTGAAAATTTCCCTCTTGGTAGGCTTGGGGGTGAACTTGGCATGTTGTAAGTGTTTGTTGTCGATGAGGAGGAGGATGTCTTCTGATTTGAAGTGGTACTTATCTGTGGTGCGCATATTCATAGTCAGTCGTTTGATTGAGCAAATGCAAAATAAGTAAGAGAATTTAAAAAGAGTCGAAAAAAAGGAAGAAGGAATGCAAACTCACAAATCAAAAGCTCCTTAATCTCCGTCGCATTCTCCGCACACCCTTGAAGTTCATGTTTTTGACCGACGTAGTTGATCCCAATCTAAAATATTGGCAGTTAGTGTGGGAAAGAGACATCAGAGATGAAGAAAAATGAGAGTAGAGCGGAGAGACAACATCAAGGGATCGAGGAGAAAATAAGATTTGTGATAAAATGCGAACAAAAGGTAGATAAAAATGAATCCAAAAAAAGAGACAGGGAACCATGTAAAGGAAAACAAAAGATAAATACAATTCTTACTCACATAAACAGCCTTCTTCCTCCCCACACAATTCGACCGACAAAAATTGGGATTTGGAGGGATGATCTCCAAAGACCTCTTAACCGGATCGAAAAGTTCATTGTATTTCCCATAACTTTCCCTGGAAGATGCAGACGATGCAGACATAATCGTGCCAGGTGGTGAGTACGATGCAGGCAGCGGGGCTGAATGACCTTGGAACGGTCCCCTTCTCGAGGACGATTGGCTCGTGAACCGAGGGACGCTCCTTGTACTTGAAGACGAGCCGCTGCTGCTCCGCCCGATGTTCGATGGCGACGAGGAGGATCTGTGGCGGCGATGTGAACGGTTACGTGAGCGAACATGCCCTCCTCCTCCGTGCGAATGATGCGAATGCACAGCATGCACGCTCTGAGGCGGCAGCATAGGTTGATAACCACCTAACGCTTCACCACCTCCGAATCCTCCTCCCGTCCCTGCGCTTCCATGGCTGTTTGAGCTCCTCATAGATCCCGGCACCTGGAGGACAGGCTGCAAAAGTGGGGTACTTTTCGACGGTATATATGTCAGAGCAGGGTCGTTAGGAATCGAATACGGCTGCGGGGTCGGTGAATAAGGTATACCGGGAGGCGTCACCACGCCCGGGAGCCGAATACTGCTGCCATGGTTGTTTCGTTCGTGTCCATGACTAGGTCCACCCACACTTGTAGCCACTGGTCTCGAGTGAGGTTGTGGAGTCTGCGAATATGGTTTTCCAGACGGCGTGAGAACGTTTGCAGGTCGGCTGCGCGCCTGGTAACCTGGCCTCGTGCGCGGATAGTCATAGCCACTATAATCATGTCCGGTCCCCGAAGCGTACCCTGTCCGCGTCCGTGATCGTGCCCGTGATCGTGTCCGGGATTGTGTCCGACCCCTCCCAGAACTGTGTGAGTACGACCTCCGCCGTCGTTGTCTATATCCGTATCCGTAACCACTCCTGCTTGCACGCCTCGTCCTCCTTGGTTCGCTCCCTGGATCCGACCCGCTTCGGTAGTCCTTGTAATCATATTCTGAGTCCCTATATGCAGAGCCTTTGGGAGAATTTTCACGAGAGCTCAGGCGGGAGGTTGGTCGTGAGCGCGAATCATTGTTTGGATACGAAGAAGTTTGTGAAGGATAAAACGTAGGAGCATCACTGTCATTGTCGTCGTCATCGTATATGGGGATGACTTGAATAGCCTTGGGTGGCGGGAAGAAAATCGGGAGAGGCCCATCTGGTCTGCTGAAAAATTGCAAGTAATTATCATCCCGTTGTGTGCGTATGTAGCGGGATATCCCTAGAGAGGAATCATATATACATACATGATCACCTTCTTGCGTGGATCGAATTTGATAGGATCTTTCATGATACGGTGTGCGTCTCCGTGAGCAGGATGTACCATCGTTGAAAATCGTGGAGGTATATAAAGGTAAAGTCTAAGATAGAGAGTGTGAAAGAAGCCAGCAAATTGCAATGAAATGGCGAGTCAAAATGTATTGCGTTGGATGCATCTCGGCATATGGAGCGCCTCCACGCTTCTTTACAGCTGTTTTCATATCGATAAAGTCAAAATTACCCATACACGCGGATTTAAGTACATAGGTTTTGCCGCGCGGCGCACAATGGAGACAGGAACGTGTACAAGAATCGTATCAGAGGCGGAGTTTCAACCCAATTCATGTTTGAAATTTCAGTTTTTGTTTGACCTGAACTATAACGCATTGATCGAAACTAATTTTTTGAGCAGATTTTTATGTGACCTGAAAAGATGTACATGCCGGAGTGCTTCAGGTTTTGGTCACTGTACATATCATATATGTCGCAGATACTGCAATCAAAATCCGAAGTGGCTGTGATTCAAGCTCAAGTTCGGCATACCCTAAGCCCTCGATTTCGAGGACCGCATGTACGTGTATTTTTGGCGTAATGACCCACTGATATGAAACAGCTATGGTAGTTGTGGTCATCTGCGGTATGTTTCAGTACCACAAGGTGAGGCCTCGCTCCGCTTCGGCACGGGGATAAAGGAATCCCGTTCAAAATAGAGATGTGACGAAGCATACCTCAAGTAACATCCAGGACATGGCTTCACTACTGTAATTAGTCATAGGCGTGTAATGTACAATCACGAGCAACATATAAGCAAATATTGGAGATGTACTGCATAATATATAGTGGGGAGTCAGATTTCGGTAAGATCGGCGCAATTGCAGAACTTCGGAGATGGTGAATGAAAGCGCGTGGGCTCCGAAAAAGTAGTGCTGGCGCTTGAGCTGTCAACAGAGAGCGTAAACAGAACTCATGGTGAGTTGGCTGCGGAAAAAATCCAGATATGGGTGACGATGAAGCGACGGCGGTAAGAGTAGCAGATTATAATACATCAGGATCAGTAGTGAAGGGCTTTAAAACGGACAGATAAGTCATGAAATTGGGAGACCGTGAAAGGCATGATGGAGAAAGGAGAAACACCAACAATGGGGGACGGACAGTAGGGAAAGACGGCGCATCGTGATTCGTGTAATGAGGGCGCGAACTTGCGATCGGAATGGAGAGAAAGAAAAACAATGAACATGTCAAAATTGGAAGGAATGTCAGAGGATAGAAAATTAGGGAAGACAGACTGCTTATTTAATGGGTATTAAAGAGAGAGAAGGCAGAAAGCGCCTACGGATCAATAATTAATCAGGCTGAAGAGGATCGGTTTCGAGGGCGAAAGTCAATGCAAAAGGAAAGGAAGATTGCGATAAATTGGTCACAAAATTATCACCATATGAGAGAGGGGCCCAAGATGTGAAAAGATGCCGTCGCGGAAAGGCAGAAGATGTTCGAGGATGGGGATAAATGCCGAGTCGGCATGTAAAGAGACAGGTCAGTGAGTAAAGAAATAGACAATAGAACACGACAAATATGGGAATATACCAAATAAACCCAAACGAAAATATGTGGAACGATTTACGGCGCCGAGAGCTGCCGAGCGTCACGTGCTTGCATCGTGTTCTTCTCGTCCCCTCCTTCCTTGCCTCGCGGAAAGCCAACGCTCTCAGAGATAAAGGATATCGCTGTCGGAGTCGCTAGATGGACTGATGGGAAGTTGCCTGGAAGTCCGGCCGTAAGCGAGAGGCCCCTGGATAAAAATAGGCACGCCGAACAACAGGACAGGACCCTGTCCCTTCCCATCCCATTTCGTGTCGCGTATTGCTGGCTCAGTTCGACGCTGGGGATCCTGGTTTTTTTTAATGCAGTGTGGAATGAATGTATTATGGTTGTAAAATGGCGTGAAAAATGAGTTTAATGTAGTTTAAACATTTACTATGTGTCTCGATCAGAAAGTGATCGAAAATTGAAAAAATTGAGCTTACACTCGAAAAAATGAAATGCAGCGGTCGGTTCGCCTCGTAAAAATTAGCTAAGTAGCTCTTTGGTGCGCTAAGTAGGCTAAGTACTTAATTCCCATCAATTCACATTTACGGTAAATTAGATGCGATTTACACTGATTTACAGCTAATGGTGAGCCAGCTCACCTCCTGCCGTTGATTACGGGTGCCGAATAGACGCTAGATCGTTTCAGACTAGTGCCAAATTTAAATTTTCACCTGAAACGGGTTTCCCTACGTCGACCATCTCTAATGAGCCCTTCTGCGGTTTTTTGTCCATCATGTAGACCTCGGTGTACAATTTTCTTTCTCTTAAAAGAGAAAATTATCACGAATTCTGTATTTTATGCATTAAGACTACCAATAAAATTGAAAAAAAGAACGTCATAAATTCAATCACAGTACTATCTAATATTTTCAGCCTTCAGAGCAATGAAATCTGAGTTGTGCCGCCTTCAGGGTCACGAACAAGTCCCTCCCTCCTTTCATGGAAGGTTTGTTTGTGCCGTTATTTGGCCGATTTACGCCGGATTCGGCATGATTTACCGCTCGATCGTAAATCAGGGGGTACTATACGTGCTTAATTATATAGTGATGTGGGAGTCGTACTGCCCCCTTAATATTCTTAGTTCCAAATCAAGGCCACCATGCACATCATACTATTATAACCTGTACGTTGCAGCATGGCTATGAGCAATTTATTGGACACACGCGGTTTGGGTGTGATTTTGAAGCATAGGTTGAGACTTGTATCCTGCAAAAATTTCACTTCGGCAGCTTGCCCGATCGATCACTAGAGGCGATGAGCGATGGCATCGATGAACCTCAACAGGTAAAGGTGAGTATATGGTCCCCGCCTATGCTGTGCCTTGTCCATGAGGCATTTATGCAATGTTCGTTCTCATGCATCCCGGGTACATCCTCATGCGCAATTACATACGAGCATCAACTGTGGTTTGTTTCTATATAAAGTCAACGAAAGTATTCCCCGCTTGCTACCTCTCTCTTCCTTTAAAGAACTGTGTTTTCTTCCCTGATATCGTTATGGAAAACAAACACTATGGTCCCGTGCATCATTCCATGTTCGCGGGGAGGAATGTAGCCGTTTCTGGAGGGACGTTTATTCAAAAGATCTCTGCTGATGGTCGAAATCGTGCGTAGCTATGTGGTACAACTTGAGCATTATTTCATGACACTGAAGCGGCTCGTGGCAGCATCGTTCGAGACATTAAAGGCCAACATCGCTCCCACTGCGCTGCACGACTCAGCTGCTCAGTTTGACCGACCCAAATGCCATCGAAACACACGAATGGCCGTCATCAAGAAGATCATGGATTGGATGTACTGCACGGACTTGGAAACATGGTGTAGCTATATCATGTGGCTTACTGGCGCTGCTGGTGCAGGTAAATCCGCCATCGCACAAAGCATCATCGCACTCTGCCTTGAAGAAGGCCTCGTCATAGCAAGTTTCTTCTTTTTTCGCTCGGATGAATCCCGAAATCACGGGAAACAATTCATCGCCACGCTTTCGTATCAGATATTTCATTCCGTCCCAGGTACACAGGCAGCAATACTCTCCGCCATTGATAACGACCCTCTCATCTTCACAAAAAGCTTGCAGCGTCAATTCGACGCATTAGTCATTCAACCTCTCTGTCATTTTTACAACCCCCTGGATACAAAGGATAACAGGTGCCGCCGTCTCATCGTGATTGATGGGCTAGATGAATGTGTTGATAAGGAGACGCAAACGCAAATATTGAACATGCTTGGTGACGCCATACGAGAGTACAAGCTTCCGGTGATCTTCCTTGTGGCTAGCCGCCCAGACCATGATATCACCACGGTCCTTAACTCAAAGCCTATGGAGGGTATATTTGCACGACTCTATCTCGACAGCACCTTCCACCCCGACGACGACATTCGTACCTTCCTTGAAGACAGTTTTGAGGAGATTCAAGCGAGTCACCCCTTTAAATCGCATATGTCTTCATGGCAGCTCACGCCGGAGGCTTTGGAATCTATTGTCCGGAAATCATCAGGCCAGTTCATATATGCAGCAACGATTGTCAGATTTGTCCGGTCCATCCGTCATTTACCACATCAGCGACTCGACGTTGTGATGAACCTCCGACCAGCCAATGGTGATCTGCCCTTCGCGGAACTGGACGCACTATACACATTCATTTTATCTTCCGTCGCAGATATCGATAATCGAGTGTTGTATGCGCTCGGCGTTTCTGCCTTGCGCGTGTTCCTTTATTCTCCTGACATATCTGCATTCATGTCACTTGCTGAAGGAGAGCTCGAGATGTTGTTCTGTGACTTGGGTGCCCTTGTCAAAATTGAGCATGTCTTGAATGTTCCGAGGCTGCATATCCTGCATGCTTCGTTTAACGACTTTCTTCTCGACCCAGAACGGTCAAAGGAGTTCTTCATCGATAACCCTACTTTCAGGGCGGATTATGTTGCAGACTGTCTATCTTATGCGCTGTTAGGTAAGATTTTATTTTCATTTATTTTCATCTTGACCTCGAACTAATTCATCTCAGATTCAGAGAAACTTCCCCATGTTTCGAGCTTTCTCAAACGGCAACTAGCACTTTGCCAAAGTAGTGAACGGCTAGTGCAGAGGGTTAAATCTTTTCCTCTCTTCGAGTTCATTCAGCAAGAATTAGAGTCTGGCCATGTTTTCAACACGAAAAATAGGCGAGAATTTGTATTCTTCACTCTGATTCCCTTTATTAGACGCATGGTAAGAAATATAAGCCCTTCCAAAGCCTTTCTGACTAATGACATTTTTCTTCCTCTTCAAAGGCACACTTGGACCAACGGTGGGTATTGGTAGAGGCACGGCAACATGAAGAACTAGACAAGCTATTCTTGTCGGAGATGCGTTTCTATTATGATCCAAGCGAGCCAACAGTGGTTTTACCTCTAGTGTGTTTCATGGGTGGCAACATATTGTGCCCATGGGTTGACCGTCCAGACTACCTTCTCCATCAAAAAAATTGTGGCCTATATTCTTCGTTGATTGACTACCAAAAACACCTTGGTGATCCCATATATCACAAACGTGATATAGCAGATTCACTCCTGCTAAACGACCTGACGGTTGACGACGTTGGCACCCCCAGGGATCTACATCGACTTTTTCTTGTCCAGTTTCTACAGGATCCAAACCGGTCAGGTTCCTACACTATAGGTGACGCTGCTTATACAGCAGCAACGTTATTTCTCATCGAAGGCTTTGGGAAGCTGCTCGAATGTAGCAATGGAGATGAATCTGAAGACTCCGACGTAGAACATTCTTTATCCAAGCGGCTCATCCTTGAAGGTGGAAGATGGGTATTCAAATCTGAATCGGATTCTCTCAGGTCTTTTTTGGAAGTCTGTTTTCTACTTCTAGGCTACATCGACTTCTTCCTTCCTCTATGTGGGAATTCAGGACAGCCATCTATATTTTCAGGACATCTTATGCGGTATTGCCACCAGCACAGACGTCTCCCGCAACGTGTGAAAACTCTTTTTCCAACACGGAGCGCCCGCGTAGAAAAATCGATAAATGATTATCTCTGCCGTTCGTAACGCACGATGTGGCAGTGCAGTCTGACCGACTGCCCGATCCATACAGTAAATTAGATTAGACTACAGATCCTGTACTATGACAGCGCGGCGCGTCTTAGCCGAATACATCATCCTTTACCGCTACCGCCTTCGTGCGAGCTGCTCGACGCGTTCCCGAGTACAGCTACCCCAGTCCAAGCAATATCGGACTGCTCCAACGACTCTTGCAGAATTTTTACGAAAAACGATGATTGTACCATAATACAGTAGTTATTCTTTATATATTCCTTATCGACACCAAATTGGCACCTGTGGTCGTCGTGGGGTAGTCACACCACCCAACTTCAGGATTATTACACGAATATGCCTCAAACATATCCCATAAATGTTTGGTACGTCTTCGAAAAGTCCGTATAAACACAAGAAAACCCACATTTGTATTGCAAAGCGAACAATGACTCAGATAAAGATCTTAACCATTCAGTCGATGCTCGGTGTCACATATTCATCCATCTTCTTGCCTCCAAAACTCTATCGTATACCCCCCTCTGGTAAGCAATACACTAGTTTTCGACAGATGTAGTACCTTGCTCGTCAACTATGGCTTGAGCACCTCAGGATCTAGCGAATTTGGCCCAGACAGCTTTGCAATACCACAATTTAGGTTTACGAATCCCTGGCGCTGCATCCCCTCCCGGTGTCCCATTTCCGTATCCTCCCCCCGAAACAACCTCATGAGTCGCACCCATGAATGTTGGGGCGATTTGCCAGTCTCTGGAGTTAGAAGGCATCTCTGCACTGTTGCACCGAAAGAGGCAGACTGCGAAGCTAGTACCAAGCTCGTGTTAGTTGAACTGTATTATAGCGGTCCATTCCCAGGCTGTGCCAAGCATCTTTTGCGTTCAGAGATGTATGTTGATAATCATACGAAAACAATGACGAACAGCATGGCAAAGCTTTATCCAGAGTCCTGGAGACGAGACAGAACTTGCGCGACCGGACTTGATAGCGAACACTTAATGAGGGTACTTACCAGGTATTCAGTCCAGCCAATACCGCGTGTGCCGTCGGTATATAAATCGGGATGGTATAGAAGTATGATGCAATTCGATGGGTATTATCCTGATACGAGTCCCTAGAACAGCAATGCCTGCAAAGCGCCAATCATGGCGACAGACAGCATGAGCAGGGAGTTTGAAGACGTCGCAGTGCGAGCGCCAGAAGGTTTCGTTGCAGTATCGGTATTGTTAGTGGTTTCACCAGACGCTTTCGTGGTCGCCGAGCTTGAATTCGAATTGCCGTTCGAGTCGGAATCAACCTCCGTGTAACTAGGACGGAACGCGCTTTGAGAGTTTACTCGTCCCTTATTACTAATCTTTGACTCACATAAAATTGATCAATGAGAACGTCAAATCTCCTTGCAATGCCGGAATTTTAGTTGTATACGCATTCGGTGGCGAAGCGCCCTTTACTGCAACTGATATGGTGTGTTCCGTAGTCGGATCGAGGCCCGACTTTGAGAAAAGGTTGAAGCATCCGAAGGGAACAAAGTCCCTTGTTCCATTGACGTCGGACGCCTGACCGTCGAGGGTAACAGTATATATAGGTGACACTTGCCAGAGCGCGCTGGTCACATAGATCGCGCTTCCTGGTTGATGTAAACGTCCATATGTGAGAAATAGCCACAG
>Ga0247779_1000980_pt1 | contig 14777 bp, 15 predicted proteins | sample UWRJL221509R5_FD_179925 | JGI IMG/M metagenome (GOLD analysis project Ga0247779, IMG submission 179925) | Plant litter microbial communities from Arlington Agricultural Research Station in Wisconsin, United States - UWRJ-L221-509R-5 | ecosystem: Environmental > Terrestrial > Plant litter >... | reverse complement strand
TTATCGTCTGTGGAACCGAATCTGCATCACTTCCTCCAAATGCGAGGTGGAAAATATCGTAAGATGTAACCATGCGGAAATTGAGTGAACGAACAAGGTTGTCCAAGTAGTTCGCGACACGAGCGCGAGAGAATTGGTAGACGCTGTCCATGTAGGCCGTGATACTGGGTAATGCTGGACTGTTGAATGTATGCTACCTAGTCCGTGACACGACGTCGACTTCGCCGTTCGGTAAATCGATGGCCAGAACCCGCAATCGAACTTAGCCTAATCTTTCATCAGGGTGCCCATCTCTTGGGCGCGGAGAAGCAGATCCAAATGATAAATCAAGGTTTGGTCCTGGATAACAAAGCAAGAGAGCGACAAGACATCAGAACTAGTCAGAAATGTAATGTTTATCCGAGTTTGGGAGCTTTCGTCGAGAAAACTGACCTTGTTGGGCTAAACGACGCGACAGTCTACTTGGTTACTAGACAAGAATTTTCTGAAGGACAACCTCGCAGGATGGCAAGGAAAAGCCACATGTTATCTCTTGAATGATTTTCTTCTCGTGACTCCCGATGCTTGTATCACTATTTTAGTCATAGATATATGTTCTCGTCTCATATCATGAAATCTTCACTACAACTACTTATATTGGCATTCATCTGGTATAAATAGTGTGGACGCATTTATATCATAGCGTACTACTGATCCATGCTCTCAGGAATTTCAAAGAGAAGTGACTCGGGCGGCATCGCATGGACTATTTTGGCGAGATTCTCTAAAGTTTCGCTAGCACCCAATCGAGATGCAGAGCTTGGTTCAGTCATCCTCTCGAGGACTTCATCGATAGGTGGGATTTCAGTCTGCAAATGTTATGCCATAAGCACAATTTACAACACATCTGTCTCTTATACTCTACTTACCCTGAACTTCTGTAAGCTCGTTCCTAGCTGCCATATATCGAGTTTGAAGGGACTATATAGTTCTCCAGTGAGACATTCCGGAGCCTTTTGACGGGAGTAATTTTTTTCAATGAGTGAACCAGCGATAGGCAGTCCTGACATGAAGCATTGCCGTTCATTGTATTCCTGAGGAAATTGAATAGCAACTTCAAAATCTATGAGGTAAACGCGAGGACGTGTTGGCGAAATTCTCTTCCTCTGCATGGACTCGGGTTGAAATTGAATAACGAAATTATCTCTAAAGGCGTCCTATGGAGAGAATAAGGGTTAGCCGACACGAAACAATGCCGTAGGGCAGGTTCTTACGTACTCGATGGGCTATATTCAATTTGTGAATAAACTCCAGAGCCTATACATAATATCGGTCTAGCAGAGTGAAGGTAGAAAGCTGAGTAACTCACTTCTAACATTTGCATAACCATTTCTAAGCCATCCCCAACAGAGTTCTTCGGCCAAAAACTAAAGGCTTCAAACATCCCTCCACCAACTTTCGGAAAGACACCAAGTACGATGTCCTCCAATTGAATTTCTTCGATCATAGGTAACGTGTGATTGTTGCTCCAGAAACTGTCAGGTCCAGTTGCTATCTTCCTTAGAATATCTAGCTGGTGTCGGCCTTCGTTTCCTATTGCAATCACGCGTATGAAAACGTCCATTCCATAAGAAGTACAGGCAGCTCGGTAGAGACCAGTCTATTACAGAGAAATGAGCTTCAACAATGACAAAGAAAGCTATAAATTTGTACACACCGTGTATTGCACCCGACAAAGTTTTACTATGGTACCTGGACCGTCAAAACCGGTACCTGTTCGTTGCGGGTGAACATATTGAAGGCCAAAGGATGTTCCCATTTTCAGTATAGGAACCTTTCCCGGCCCTAGTTCAAAGGTGCAACCAACCTTCGTCGCATAGTCACCAGGTACGCCTCCCCACAGATTATAGCCGCGTTCATACAAAGCCTCTCTCAGAGTTTCCCAGATTTGCGCCCATTCTTCATCACACTTTAGAGGATTTCCACTGTATCTCCAACTAGCCAGGTCATGTGGAAGCTAATATAGAGGACACTGAGTAAATTCACAGGTTTAGAAATGCAAAGAGCGCGGTTATTACATTTTGGCGCTTCAGGTGGCGGCTGGGTTTCCCTGGTTCAACAACAAGGGAATTTTTTCGATAAAGATTGTATAGGGTGAAGGAAGCAGTTGCCGCAACAACAGCGGAGATGGTGAGAGAAACGCGCACTGACATGAAGAAGGTGAATAGTATTGCTAGACAGAAACAAAAGGGTGTTGTCCCCAAGTTGCAGTGCTAGGGTAACGACGTAACATTTGATCCGTGTTACGTGAGAAAAATTGGTTCCTCGGACAAACGATGAGATTTATATGACGATGCCGAGTTTGCGTCTATATTTGATCTGGGCCATTTCCCTCAGGTTGCCAGCTCTTTCAATATTGTCTCTACTCTCGTGTAGTATTAAAAATTTAACCTGGTAGAGAGCAACACAGATTCTACTATTTCAGAAAAAAAAAACTGCTTATCGTTGCGTCAATTCAAGGGACTTTTCTTTCAAAAATGCGAAGAGGAATTTAGGATATGTGTATAGTATCATAATATCATATTGTCATGTAAGTTCGGGTGCAGATTGAAGTGTTATGTAAAAAATATTCGGACAGTTGGACAGGAAATGACTTATGGGCATATAGCATAAGTCTGGAGATAACGTCGCATTCAAATCAAGGTCCAGTGGGAGGACGAGGGAGTAAAGTTGATGGTGCGGTGGCAGAAACTGGGGCACTACAATGCATGAATAAGATTGTGTTACGAACATAGTGATAAAATAATATAAAACATACTTGGTTTCAGTGCAGGTATCCGTCAGAACCATAGAGATTGTCTTATCGGCAAATTGTAGATTATATTGTAAGGTTCCCCCATCGTCCAGGCACGGAATGCGCTCGTTTGATGCGCATCAGCGACACTCGGAAATAGCCGAATAAATGGACTTCGACAGAAATCCACAAATCCGAACATCAAAATCCAAGCATAGTGTACCTTGGCTACTGATATCTCTTTGTTTCAAGGCACAAGATGCTATTGGTCAAGCTCTTTATCTTGGTTTCAAATATGTGTAGGTAATTTCTTGTGGTTAGATTTCAATTTCATTTCTATTCATTTAAATCATCCTTCATCATCTATACAAATTTATTTATGTTTTAATGTCTTCTTTCTACATTCTACTGATATCTATTGTATTCTTTCTTCTCTTTTGCCCACTTTACCCTCAAATATTTATGCTTACTGATAAGAGGTACATACAGTAGAAAAAGTATATGTACTTCAGTGGAAATAGACACAAGATCTATTGAGCTCACCATCATTTTATTCGTCCTTGTCATCTAAAATCGTTTCCTCATCGTCTTCTATGTCTCTCTCGTCGCTTTGATCATCTCCTTTCCACTTCCTTCCCCTTCCTCACCAACACCATCCAACATCCCTCGGATTAGAACCCTGAGACAATTCTGCCTTGTCTCAACCTTTATACGAACTCAAACGACTTACAATCGTTTCAGTTTAACTACAAATGTGCACGTGTTGTTATTAAATATTCAAAAAACCACTAGTCTAAATTGCCTTGAATAAATGTATATATAGCTAAACTAAGATGGCCCCGTCTACCGTTTGCGGCTGGGGTCAGGACTAGATATGGTAAGAGACATCAAATTTGAGAGGTGTTAGGGGACTGTATTGATGGGTTGGCACCCCTTCTCTATGAGTGTGACGATATATTTCTGATAGGTTATACAATTATGTTGAACTTATGCCAAATGGACGCCGGTTGAACATTCTGAATGTGTTTGTTTGTTTGAATTATCATGTGACAAAGGCTGACTAATTCCGATGTCAGTGTTGGTTTCCCACTCAATTTCCTGTGTCCTGTCTCTTCAATCCTGGTCCATCTGGCCCCACTCAAGTGCATTTCCGCAGCACATGGAACTCTCAACTCAGAAGGTAAGCACCGTGCTGGCCCTTATTCATTCTAGTAGCACACAGTAAACTAATAGACACGTAAATGCTCTCACCAGGCAACACTCGTTCTCGATGAAGTGTGTATGTGCACCCTTCGAAATGGAGAATCCTCAGTCAGGGATTAGTCAAATGTAGTACGTGCATCTCTTCCTCAAGTCTTGATTATTCTTTTGATGGTGAAATTACTCTCTAGAACCCTATACCGCATGTTTGCATGACTTTGAACTTTGAAGGATACCAGTTTGTTACTTCTACTGGAGTGAGTGCGCTGAACGTTATCTTTTCGCAATCTATATAATCATAAACTCATTTCACCTCTAGGCTTTAGTCCGACAAGTTACTTCAGTTACTTCACATATCCAATGTCCCACAACCGAAATCCCAAAGGAAGGAACCAGCATGCTCCCATTCGTATGTCACACTTCCTTGCCTCTTATACAATAAACTAAAAATTATTTCTAATAGCAAGTGCTGATGACACCAGGCTCGTTGAAGCGTTGACAAAGTACCACAGGCAGGGGCTTTGCAGCAACGCACAAATAAAGCTCCGCCTCTATGCAGACTACAGCATTGATATGAGGTATGTAACGATTACAAAACATATTCAACCTGCTGGCTTATCATACCTTGTCTTTCCATGTTCAGTGAATCATCTGTGAAACGGCAGCGCACCAAACTCAATCTTCTTGGTTCACGCTCGAAGCGGTCAGGTTTAACAGATAAAGACAAGGAACAGATTGTTCTTCAGCAATTGGAAAAAGATCCTGCCAAAGGACGTGGTATTGGGGTGACGAAGACATATATCGCATACGACCAGGGTGTGCACTTGACTCGCGATTTCATATCCAAGGTCATGCATGTACATGACCCCACAGGTCTTATTGAATGTGCGCCTGGATCCTTGAAAGTGCGTCGGGACATCAAGGTTCCTCTTGGAGTTCATGAGCGGTGGTCTGGTGATGGCCATGACAAACTTTATAAGATTGGGTTTCTGATATGGGCCATCGTTGACGACGGATGTGGGGAATGGCTGGGTGGTTGGATTGTACCGAGCAATCAACAGGGGAATACAGTTGGGTACTTGTACCTGTGCCTCGTTGAGAAATATAGAGGTAAGAAATTCGCACAAGTTTGATTTTGGTCTGCCTCTCAACAGCCTCTTATCTAGGGATCCCCCTCCAGACCAGTACTGACCATGGGTCAGAGACTACACAGCTATATGGCATTGGGTCATCACTTCGGTAAAACCTTGTCTTTCTCTCTAATTCGAAATGCTAATATATTTTCGAAGTCAAATTTTCTTTTCTCAGTATGATCTTAAGGAGCTGCCGGCACATATATATCTCCAAAGTGTTCATAATATTTCAATTGAATGGTCCTGGCGACACCTTTGTGTTGACTTCGGTGACAACACTGTTCTAGAGTACTGGAAAGGCGAGCACAGTGGGATATTTCGCTTTGATATACCTTTACATGTGTATGTATTTTTTGTTTAGTTTTTATAATGTTGTGTATGGCTAATATTTTATAGAGAGTTGAGTCGTTGGTTGTGGGCCAAAGTTCTGCAACTTGAGCTGAACAACTTCATGGCTAAACGCAACACTCACAAGTCCCGCAAGGATAATGAGAAGGTCAACCCTTCTGGATGCTCTCGGGAGGATGTAATGAGCTTGCAGGAGTCCTATAGACTGACAGATAAGCTTCTCAAACTCAGTGACGAGCAGTTGGAGATTGTATCTGAAATGAAGGAAGCCTTAGGAGGAGAGAATTTACTTCGCTTTGTTAAGGTAGAAACCGAGGAAGTTTTTGAGGCTGCCTACCTGTCTTTAGGTGTTACCCAGCTAACATTACAGAACACCTGGCATGTTTTCTCATCTCTTCTTCCTTTATTACAGTAGATGCTATTCTACTCAAGTGTTTGTTTGGTCCTATTAATATCCTTTTATTCCTTATTGGCAAAACTTCTTTTGTGGGTTCAGGTCTGGGTATTACCAATGGTTCGAGATTATGTGGCCCTGTTTTTCCCCCCTTCACACTGTACTGCTCCTAAGTTAAAATGACAAAGTGTGGGTATTGCACAATTGATTTTATATTACTCTCCGAGGACAAGGATGGTGACAATAGGAAAGTCCGTTGTGGCAAATGTAGACTTCGGCTTTCTGGAATTTCTGCAGCAGAACTTGCTTTCCTCAATGTTCGTCTTTTTTTTAATGCCTGATTGATTGTAACATGGCTCAATCAGCGGAATAGGACAAGCCACAGTGTGTTGCATGTGGCCTAACCTCGTTACTTATCAAAAATCCTCTTTGCAATAGCTGCATTGAGATATACAGTTTGTTTTCTACATTTTCTAAATAGATTGAGGCTCAATGCTCATTGTACCTGATAGAAAGTGAACCAAACATACCCAGGTCAATTTTAGCATTGCCGGGAATGACACAGCTTCTTCTTGGAAGCACTGGGGCAGGTAACGAGTATGGACTGTCAGAAGGAGCGGCTGCTGCAATTGCGACTGTGCAGGCATATCAAGCTCAATCATCTGATGTGCATTTGGCAAAACCAGGTATCAACCCCCGTGGCTCAGATGGTGGTGGCCTAAATCAATTCAAAAATTTGAATAAGAATTTATCGAAGGCCCACCAAGTCATAGCAGAGAGGAAAAGCAAACGAGAGGAAGTCATAGCTATGGGAGGTATTGCCAATGGCATCAAGGTCTCAACGACTCTATGGAGCCTAGCTAATGACCGATCAAAGATGTCCCAAGTAATTTTTGAGTTTTAGCCTCTTCTGTTGTGGTATATACTGATAGCACCCATTTACCAGGTTGCGGGTATACGAGTAACCCTCTGTTTCAGTCAAGACAAGGTCACCCAAGATTCTCTTGACTTGCTTTTACTCAGTATTCAAGAGACTTTTGGTAAACGTCACCCTGAAGCGCATCTTCTAACCTGGTATATATTCCCAAATCATGTGTTCTTTCGTGCATTGATATATGTATAATTTTAAGGCCTTTAATCAGTCTCTATGCTCACCAGAATCAACAGAAGTTTTTGACGCTCAACTACTTTGACCGTAGGCTTCCTATGATACAGTTTTTCAACGAGTTTGTAAAAGGCCGGTTGGCGAGTGAAAACATGTTGAAGGAGAAGAAAATTGAAATACGCTTTGTTTATTTTGTCAATCAAGTTATAAGTCCAATACCTCACAGCTTATATTATTGCCTTCATAGATTCTAAGTTGCTTGTCTAGTTTCCCGAATATGAAGGTCTTGTTTCCAATGTGTCATGTGGGCCAAAAGCCTCATCGGTGGTCAAAGCCTCGAGGGCAATTCAATCCAAGGCAAAAAAGGCTCAAATAGCTGATGATATTTCTAGTGCAGTTCTTGAGTCTGCTATACAATCCAAAAGGGCTCGGACAACTGCAAGCAAAGTCTCGGAAGCTGCACCTCGAAATATAGAATTTTAATTTCCGGTTCCGAAGGTACCAGAAAATCGTGAACGTGAACGGACACCAATTCTTAGGAGTGCATTCAAGATGCCGACCTCAGTCTCAGAAAAACCAGCTCCAGCTGTTCCAGCCTTTAGGTGGTCGCGAAACATTCATATGATCTCACTTTCATTCTTCCGAATAGACACATCATATTCACTAGAAAATGGTCTTCGGGTGGAGTTCCAAACCAAATTGATGACTGACAAAATTGAAGTTGCAGTTAATTGCATAGAAAAGAATGATGATGGTTATATTGGCAAAGGTGCTACAAAACATGGGATTTACGTGAGCAATTATCACTTCAGGCTTGTTGCAGATCAATTTGTTTGCTGAGAAAAAAATATGTTTAGGCACACTTTATGGGAAAAGAATATGTTATTATTCAACCCATTGATATTGGTATGACAGAAGCAGAGGTTGACAAAATGTTGAGGGCCAAGTATGCGCTCTTGTGCTTAGGAGATACATTGAAGCGAGAATTCAATCGTCATGCTATGGAGTCTGGGGTCCTTAACATTCCGAGTAAGCACTCTACATTTTCAGCATTTGAACAAACATTCTGATCAAATCTCTCTCCAGAATTCTATTTTAATTTCAAAGATTCTTTCATGGGCCGCTTCAGCCCTGACTCGGGATGTCACCTTACTTACAAATTGTTCATTGCAACGCCTTTGTTGTCTTGTGGCCCTTTGGATCTAGCCATCTACAAATTTACCGGAAACAATAAATTTGGGAAGGCAGAAGACCATCTTACAAAAGTGATCCACACTTTTGCGCATTTTACTTCAATCTATACAAAGGGCTTCATTCTACTCTGTGACCTCCAAGGTAATTTGTTCAAATTTGCTCTCAAATCTCCCCAGATTTGATATTTAGACTCATCTTTCTTGATTAAAGGAACATATGACTGTGACCGAATTATGTGCCTCATTGATCCTCAGGCTCATACATAAGTGTATGGTAAACTAACTCTCAGTGTATTTGCTGCTAACCAGTACCATCTTAAATTGCTGCAGTGCTGTTCCCAACGTTGCGCAGAATAGCTGCATTGAGTACTGGGATAGTGGATCCGAGAAACTCAAAGAACTCCTGCAAGAGCATGAAGCCGTGTGTACGCAGAACTGGATCTGCAAGGCACTTGACCTATTGGATGCTATCATAGAAGAGGTACCCGAGCATGAGGTACTCAACAACGAAGGGCTAGAAAATGCAACCGCAAACGTGTAGATGCTAGCGGCTCACTTATACAGTAGCCTCGCCAACGTAGCAGATAGTCAGGCTGTTTTTTTTGGACTCTGAAGCATTCAAGTAATTTGTGATTTGTAAAAAAGGCCCAATTCATTCTTATTTGCCAGGCCTACTTATTTCTACCAGTTCTACCGTTTACATGATGGTAGCAGAAGTGGCGAAGAACATCGTGACTTCTGGAATCTGGAACAGTCGGATTTTTACAAAAGGACCTCAGGTCGGCCTTAAGGCCTTAAGGCTTTCTGATTGTTAGTAAGTTGCGCTGCGGCGCCATCTGGATTCACTTCGATAGTCAACTTATAAAATGGACCTCTACTGGAGAATGAACATCCAGGCATTGCATCTTGATTTTGTGACTTCATCCCCTGCGAGCTCAGCTGTCGTTGAATCTTGACTCAATCTTCCACCCTGGCAAACTTAAAACCACATTACAACTTTATAATGGTACTCCAAAGTGCCCACTTGGTGGACACACCTCTCTTACTCTATGGCCTTATGACAGACAACATAACTTGCCGCTATCTTTGTTCTCCCAATAACCCCTTTATTGAAAAAACATGGAAAACTTCGACCCAAAAAAGGAGGGCACAAAAAACACCGGAAATCCATGTGAGCGCTGAGGTTACGGACAGACAGAGTCTTGCTGACGGAGTTAACTGACTGCATGTATGTGTGATACATACTTTTTCGAGTACTTGTTTTGGTCTGGAGAATATACTCACCAATATAATTTACAGATTGTGCGGTCAAGTGGATCCAAAATCGGGATACTTATTTCTTAGGCTAAAGTACCAGAGCTAATTGATATAAGTTTATGCAGAAAACATAGTGTGTATGTTTCTGATGTTTTTATACATACCATACAATACCACACATGTACCAAGACTATAGTATTCACTGCTTCAGGCGTCTCCGTGAAGAACAAGCACCATATAATAATGCTAGTCACTGACAGTCACATAGAAGAGGACCCCATCATTCAAAGAAACTGACTTCTGATCTCGAAAATAGACCTGACCCCAGCCGCAAATGGTACCCATCGCCGAGGTTGCAGGCGCCTTCATCCGACAGGGGGAGGTCACATTTTTGCCCTACAATAGAAGATAAAAAGATTATTACCCACCATTTAAAGATAAAGAATTATAATTTATCCTTGCCTGTATGGGCCAATAGTTGGGTTCACAATACATGTTTTGTATAACTTTGGTCACACATTAAAATTTTTTCCAAATAATTGTAACTATTTGGTATGATACACAAATTATTGATGCATAATTTTAAGTTAAAGAAATTTTATACGAGGATGCAAGGTGCATCTAAGATTGTACGAACCTTCCAAGTTTGCACCAATAATAGAATGCGCCTTGGAAGGTCCCGGGAAGGTGTCGGCATGATCGGCTGATCATGCAAGGCTGGCAAGGTCATGCTGGCTCTTTTACCTTTTGCTGATGCATCTACAAGTGGATGCGGCGACTTCTTGCGTTACCGTTTATTGTTCGGTCTGCTTGTAGACCTGGTAGGTTCCTTACACCTTACTACATCTGTGATGAAACAGGATATGGGATTGCGACTTCGCTGTAGATGCATTCGAGTTTGTGAAAAAAGACGATAAAATCCTGGTATGGCTTCGTCACGGGTCAACTTCTCAGACACGTTGGTTACGCGATGTTTGAACAGGAAGTGTCGTGCCGACTGTTCCGAACACCACCATATGAGCCAGAAATGGTGCATCATCATTTCATTTTTGTTCTTTCTCCTCATGTCAACTACCATCCTTGGTTGTTCTTTCTTTCTCATTCTTACAACAAATTCTTGACTTGAGATGATACCGTTTATGTCATGGCTGGCATTGTTCGCGAAGATACGTGTTTTTCTTGGTGAAGGCCCAAGGGCAAGGATAAGGACGGCAGGGCAATCGGATGGTTGAGCATGTGTTTTGGAACAATGAGTGGGGTGAGGTGCGTGTTTAAAATGTCTAACGCATTCATTCCATGCTCCACACAAACTGCTCCCTGGTGCAGGTTCTTCAGCGATTTACCCTCGTCTGATGCAGCGTGCGCTCACTCGGTCTGTAACTGTGCCACTTTGGCCTGATTTACTTCGCTCTTAACAGATCCATTCCAGACGCCAGCTTGGAACGGTTGCGTAACATCGCGTCTCGGTACTCTATCCTCTCCTGAAGCTGAGCGCACACACTGATCATCCTTTCTCGCGAACAACTCACTTAGCACCGTTCCCCTCCTTTTACCGTATTGATCACCGCTACTTTCCTAACTGCTAATGCTATCCTCCCTACTCCTCGCTTTCTCCGTGGTCAAAATGTAATTCACCCTCTATTTTTCCGCTATCCTCGCGTTCTTTTTGGTCTCAATCCTCTGTCCTGTTGTTCCTAATAGGTTCCTGATCCCATTCCATTCCTTCCATCACTCTCTTCCGAGCAGATCTTCACGGTAACTCCTTGACATCTCTTTGGCCTTGACCTTCTGCTCTCACTCTGTGTCACTGGCTATCCCCCATAGCCGTTACTCGTTTTTGGATGTCTGTTCACGTGTAATCACTTCCCTGTGTTTCATTCCAGTTAGATGCAGCATCCACTCTCCGAGATTTCGTGCATCAGTTCGGAATCAATCTCATGTCGTCTCTTTGCATTCTCACTCATGTTTCGATTCCTGCTTTATACCGCAGCTTTTCTCAAACCCGAACATGCCCATTGGCACTCTTCCTGCGTTCTTTGATTTAGGTTCCTATCCAGGCATCCTTACATGTACTATTCCCTCTATCCATGTCGTCAGTAAATGTCGCTATGGCTTGGGCCTCCTTCTTTTACATGCCTTCGACTAGGACCATCCCGATAATCACTGTTCAAAATCTTAGGATTTGGAAGGCATGACAAGCAGGATGTTACAATATGTTTGACTGGGATTCCATGCCTAGACGATCATCAGGTCGTCCTAACTCTTGTACGTATTTTGTGCTTTATATTTGAATGTTCCGTCTTTTTAAAACATTCCCTCTCCTCTCTCTAGGTTCCTTTGCGTGCCTTTCTTCCAGCTATTAATGACCCATTGTCGCTCTTACTTGTCCGTGTACTTATAATTCACACTTGATGCTCACCTTAGGTACGATGTGTTGCTCGGCCTTTGCCTGGTTTCTTTTATACGACCAGTGTGTATCTATGCTGGTTTCTTCGAAAGTGGGTCTCATTTGATTCCCAGTTCTAGTATGTGTTAGTATAGCCCGCTTCAAGTTCTTTTCAACCCCGCTCATCAGATTGCGCGAAATATTGGTCTCCTCTTTCGGTGTCGACTGTCAACACTTATACACACAAAAAGGAGAAACTTCTATATGTACATACAAGCATACAACCCATTAAAGCACGTATGGAAGGGCTTTGTATGCAACACCGAGTCATAAAACAAACTTACCACAGAATTTGCTCCTCACACCATGAATGGTAAGTAAAATTTCTAATTGACATTGGATTCATACATGGCTAGTGAGCAATAAGAGAGCTTTGACAGAGAACAAGGAAACTTTGAGAAAGACGCATAAGCGGTGCGCCACGCAGTGGAAATTCATTGACATGAATATGAAAAATCCACCCCGGTCTCAGGTGTTAGTACGCCAGAAGAGCATGCAGCACAGAACTGGTGCGAATTCCAGAAGGTGGTGCCTACATACGTGAGTCTAGTGGTCGAACGGGGTGATTAAAGAGACTGAAATACATATTTAAACCCTATAAAATATTTGCCTTTATAGTGGCTATGGATAAAATCGCCTGGTAGTATCCATAGGATTCCTGAAGAATTCCTTTGATCGATGAGGGTCAAGGAGGAAATCAAAGAATGACTTGTGTAAAAGTTTGATGTTGCTGTCCTGAGTTCGAATTTGTACAACTGATGCAACATCGGAGAGGAGTACCTCAACATCTCCAGACTCTAGTGCATGAATTCGCTCTACTTGACCTACACTCGTATTTGTGTAATACATGGCAGGGAATATCAATATATCGACGAACAGTTGTGGGTCATCTGTTATTTTGAGTATGTGTGTATAGAGAGCATCCAGCTCCACAAAGGGTAGATCTTTGAATGGTGGATGAAGCCCAAGAATCGAGTCGAGCCTCTGATGGGGGCGGTGATGAGGAGACTCCACATAGCGGATGACTGTGGCTGCATAGATAAATTGTCCAGATGATTTATCCACAAGTTGATACATGTGGTTCTCTTATGGCCAGGTATCAGGAATTAAAGACATGAATATATGACCTTCTTTGATGGCCGTAAAGCACTCAGACAGGTACAACATGATATCCTCGCTGGGAAAGTATTCATCCCCTAAGAATATTTTGAAGAGTATATCCTGAGCATGGGGTAGCGAGAAGAAGTTAACAATTTGGTTCTCCGAACGACTACAGACCAGGAAGCGAATGGGGAAATGCAAGAGATTTGATGTGTAAATCAAAGAATCCAATATCTCAAGCTGACTAGCATGACTCTTGCACTCATCGAGGCCGTCAATTACTACTAAATGTGGTGCAAGCGTAGTATCATTGCTGAATGCTGATGATAATGGGGTGATTAAAAGAGTTGACAACTGTTCTCGAAAGGTACAAGTGAGGATCAGGGGGTCATTATCAATGATTGCAGTCACAATTTCGCGAACGGCAGGATTCAGGCAGCAGACCTGGTATATGATGGTTGGGACGAGTGCACAGGAGTGGTTTCTGGTCCCATCATTTGAGCCAAAGAAGGAACCTCTGAGCAAATTGCCTTCCTTGGCACACCGCTCACAGATGGTTCGTCCGATTGCTGATTTCCCAGCCCCGGCGGCCCCTGTAACCCAAGCAATATCATTTTTTCCAGGGCTGTCATGTTCTCCAGCTATCCAGTCCATGATCGCCTGGATAACTGCAGTACGGATACCTGGATGACACTTCGGTGCATCAAAATCATGACCTGAGTTATGTAAAGCGTTGGGAGCGACGGCCTCCAGAAGTCGGTCAAATCCACCTGTATATCAAATATATCAACTGTATATCTCAAACTCTCTCTGCGACTGACAACGTACCTTTTGGCCCATCATGATAGTGTATCGTGAATGTCCCTCCAGCAATGACAAAGCGAGATCCACCAGGAAAGATTGAATTGTTGGATGTTGGGTTCTCCATGAGTGGTAATAAGGAAATTCGCAGGCTTTAATAGCAATTTAAAGCTACAGTCACTGAAATGGTTTGTTGTCGTGGTGGTAAAGGTGCAGAGGTACGTGGATTACTGTGGGGCAGTATCCTGGCATGTGGAAGCTGTTCGTGGGACCATCATGTTTTTAGACCCTATTAGCTGATATGTCACCGCATCATGCACACCCCGGAAAGGTGAGATTTTCAGGTCAACTAAAAACCAGGCAGAAAGTGATTGTGTTTGTACAAAGAGTGTGACACGCGTAAAACATGCATGAATTTAAATTTTAAAAAGTGAACTAAAAGACGAACCAAAATAAACACTTCAGACGCAGTTTGGTATCCAAATAAATACTGGCTGATATCTTCAGTTATGTTGCATATTAAAACCGATATGAATACAGCCCTATATGGCTTACTTAAAGCATGAAACATAATTGGATACTAATGTAGTCCAAAACAATGAACAGAACTTTGCTCTTTCAGCAAGATTTCTCACTGCCTGTATCTTTGACTATTGTCTTTATTTTTGGAACAAATAGAAGTAAGACCAAAGCCCTGAGTTCTTGACGGTCTGAAAACAATTAACTGAATAGGATTTCATGTTTTAGGCCATCCTAACACTTCTATTTTGCGTGGTAGTTACATGTGCGCCGAAATCAAAGCTGATAATTAATATGTTTGACCGTCTGAACCTGTCAGGGCAACACTATAATCAGTGTGACAAGGCCACCAGCAAAGATCAAGCAGGAGAGAAGAGAGAAGAGAGAGAGAGAGAGAAGAGAAGAAGAGGTTTGGCTCAATGGTTCTAAGAGATCACACCAATGATAGTGGAAATCCTAAGAGATTGAAGCTGGGGCTACAGCTACCTACAGGACCAGTATTTATAC
>Ga0247779_1000979_pt1 | contig 14785 bp, 22 predicted proteins | sample UWRJL221509R5_FD_179925 | JGI IMG/M metagenome (GOLD analysis project Ga0247779, IMG submission 179925) | Plant litter microbial communities from Arlington Agricultural Research Station in Wisconsin, United States - UWRJ-L221-509R-5 | ecosystem: Environmental > Terrestrial > Plant litter >... | reverse complement strand
AATGAAGGCGCCCGCACCGGCATATTTGCCGTCACCGAGAATGGGTGTGCCAAGTGCCAGGCAATGGGCACGCAATTGATGGGTCCGGCCCGTCATCGGCATCAAGGCAAGCCAGGCTGCCTTGGTGCCGACCTTATCCAGGACTGTGTAGAACGAGACCGCACGCTTCCCTTCCTCGTCGACATGGACCCGTTCGCGTCCCTGCCCGCCTTGCTTTGCCAAGGCAGCATCGATCTTGCCCTGGGACATTTTCGGCACGCCCACGGTGACCGCCCAATAGATCTTCTTCGCATCCTTATGACGAAAGGCTTCCGCCAGGCGCTGTGCTGCCTGGACATGACGCGCCAAAATAATCACGCCACTGGTATCGCGATCCAGGCGATGTACCAGGCGCGGCTTCTCGGCAGCATCGAATTGCAGCGCCACCATCATGTCATCAAGATTACGACTGATACCACTACCGCCCTGCACGGCCAGGCCAGCAGGTTTATTGATGACGATGACATCATCGTCCTTATAGAGAACGGCCTCCTGCAGCATGCGCGCGTCACGCGCAAGCGGGGCTGCCGGCGACTTCTTGATGGCAGGCCTTTCTGCACCGGTACCGCCAGCCTTGCCCCCATCGGCCTCGGGGTCGCCCAATGGCGGTACCCGCACGATCTGGCCGACCTCCAGGCGATCGCTGGCCTTGGCCCGCTTGCCATCGACCCGGATCTGACCGGTACGCAACAGTTTTTCCAGCCGCCCATGACCCAGGGCCGGAAAGCGACGCTTGAACCAACGGTCGAGCCGCTGTTCGCCGTCGGCGGCAGCGACGGTGATTTGTGTGACACCAGACATATGTTTATTGATCAGGCGGCGGCGCGACTGCGGCTGAGCCAGTCGAGCATTTGATCGGTGCCCATCAGATAGACGCCGATCTGAGCCAGCTCATCGAGGCCGGCATCGCTGGCACAGGAAATTGCATCGGTAGCAAGCAGGATGCGGAAATCGCGATTGCTTGCGGCATAGACGGTGGAGCGTGGCGAGGTCGGGAAATCGATACCACAGATAACGATGGTGGAGACATTCAGCGATTTCAGATGCGCTTCCAAAGGTGTCTGGAAGAAGGCTGACAGGCGCGGCTTGTAGCAGACCCATTCCTGGGGGCCGACTTCCTGCAGATTACCGCTCAGCAGCAGATCCGGCTGAATGCGCTCCGCCCCTTCCGGCTTCACGTCATCGATAAGTTCGGCGCCGAGCGTGCCCGGCATGACAATGCGGGCACCCGCTTCGATCGACGCACGATGGCAGAGATCGACATTCGAGCCATCACAGCGATAAAGCCGTGTCGCATGAACGATCGGCGCATTGGCGGCGCGAAAGGCGCGCACCAGGCGTTGAATGTGCGGGACTGCGGCGACAGCACCACTACTCGAGGCAGGGCCGGTCGGCAAAACGAAATCCCGTTGTACATCGATCGTCAAAAGGGCCGCGCGATGGCGTTCCGGCGTGAGATAATCCTGCATTCCGTTTTACCCAGCTCCGCTGTTCATGATCAACTCATGACCGTCCCCGAGCGGCCATCCGAACCGGATCGTTCCGGCTCTTATCAACAAGTAACGAAAACCCTAGCCCTAGTCACCCGGCCCGACAAGACGAATCCCCGTAAGGGAAGCTTTGTGGCACCGCAACTCAGCCATGCCGAAATCAGCCATCGCTGCCTTGCTTGCGCTGTCGCAGGCGATCCCAATAATCCAGCCGTTTCTGCAGGTCCCGCTCAAAACCCCGCTCCACAGGCTGATAAAAACGCTGGCGCGGCATCCCCTCCGGGAAATAGTTCTGGCCGGAGAAGCTATCTTCCGCGTCATGGTCGTATTGATAACCGTCGCTATATCCGAGTTGTTTCATCAACTTTGTCGGCGCGTTCAGGATATGTTTCGGCGGCATGAGGGAGCCGGTTTCCTTGGCCGACCTCATGACGGTATTATAGGCCTTATAGGCGGCATTGGATTTCGGGGCAGTACCGAGATAGATAACCGCCTGGGCGATGGCCAACTCGCCTTCCGGCGATCCCAGGCGATCATAGGCGTCCCAGGCAGCAAGGGTCTGCGGGAGTGCCGCCGGATCGGCAAGCCCGATATCTTCGACAGCAAAGCGTACCAGCCGCCGGACGATGTATTTGGGATCTTCACCACCGGCCAACATGCGGCCGAACCAATAAAGAGCCGCATCCGTATCGGAGCCACGCAGGGATTTGTGCAGCGCACTGATCAGGTTGTAATGACCTTCCTGGGCCTTGTCGTACAAGGGCGCTCGGCGATTGACCGCCTTGGTCAGTTGATTAACATCCAGCTCGGTATCGGGCGGAAACCGGAACAGCTCTTCTGCCATATTCAGCAGATAGCGACCGTCGCCATCGGCCATGGCGATCAGCGCCTCCCGTGCATCCGCATTCAAGGGCAGCGATGTTTCCATCATGGCTTCGGCACGCGCAATCAACTGCGCCAGATCATCATGATCCAGCCGGTTGAGGACAAAAACCTGAGCCCGTGAGAGCAAAGCGGCATTGAGCTCGAAAGAAGGGTTTTCCGTCGTCGCCCCCACCAGGATGACGGTCCCATCCTCGACATAAGGCAGAAAGCCATCCTGCTGGCTGCGGTTGAATCGGTGGATTTCATCGATGAACAGCAAGGTGCCTTCGCCGATCACACGCCGCTGGCGCGCCGCCTCAAAAATCTTCCGGAGATCGGCAACACCGCTGAAGATCGCCGAGAGCATATCGAAATGCAGGTGGCTGCCTTCGGCAATCAGCCGCGCCAATGTGGTTTTGCCACAACCCGGCGGTCCCCAGAGGATCATCGAGGAGAGATGACCCGACTGCATCATGCGCCCGATCGGACCATCGGATCCGATCAGATGATCCTGGCCGACGATTTCATCGAGTTTTTGCGGCCGCAACCGATCAGCGAGCGGTCGCGGCGCCTCTTGTTCAAAGAGACCACTCATTTCCGCATCCTCTGCAACGGCATCCTCACCGCTTCAGCGCGTCCGATTGTCCGTCGACCGATCACGGCTCAATCGATCCTCAGGGTCTTCACCTGGCCACCCCGATTGATGGTAATGGCCCATTGGTCGGATGGCTGATCGAGCTGCTTCAGCAAGCCGCTGGTACTGTCGACATTCTGGTCGTTCAGCTTGACGATGATGTCACCGGGATGCAAGCCGAACTGATCCGCGTAGCTGCCACGCTTCACCTTGGTAACGACGACACCGCTCCAACCGCTGACAGAGAGCTGGTCAGATAGTGCTGGCGACAGGTTGGAAACCAGGGCACCGGAAAGTGGCTGATGACCTTGCAGCAACTGCTCATCTGCCGCCGGCGTCGCCGGCGCCGCAATAAGATCGATTTTCGCATCATGCACATTGCCACGCGACAGGACCTGCAAGACCGCCTGCTTGCCGATGTGCTGTGTCGCCAGACGGAAGCGCAAGCCTTCCGCATCGGTGATCGCCTTGCCGTTGACGGACAGAATCACATCGCCCGGCTTGATACCTGCCTGCGCCGCCGGGCCGCCCGGATAGATCTGCCGGATCACCACACCACCCGGTTTCGCCACGCCGAGACTGGCAGCAATTTCGGCGGTCAGCGCCTCACCGGATGCACCGATCCAGGGACGCACGAGCTTGCCACCATCCGCTTCGGCGTCGATCATGACGCGCACCATGTTACTGGGGATCGCAAAGCCAATGCCGACGGAGCCACCGCTCTGCGAGAAGATCGCGGTATTGATACCGACCACCCGGCCGTCAAGACCGACCAACGCGCCACCGGAATTGCCCGGATTGATGGCGGCATCGGTCTGAATGAAAAAGCCGAAATCATTGATGCCGGTCTGGGTACGCGCCAGACCGGAGATGATGCCACTGGTGACCGTCTGACCGACACCGAACGGATTGCCGATCGCCAAAACCAGATCACCGACCTGCAGGTCGTCGGAATCGCGAAATTGCAGGACCGGGAGGGTTTCGCCCTTGGTGTCGATCTTCAGCAAGGCAAGATCGAGCTGCGCTTCGGCGGCAATGACTTTGGCTTCGAATTCGCGACCATCATTCAACACGACGGTGACCTGATCGGCGCCCTGGATGACGTGGTTATTGGTGACGACGAGGCCATCGCTATGCACGATGACGCCTGAGCCCAGCGAACTTTGTACGCGCTGGCGGCTCGGTCCGCCCACGGCATCGTCACCGAAAAACTGCCGAAAGAACGGGTCGTTGAAAAACGGCGAGGACATCTGCTCCTGGATGACCTTGCGCGTATAGATGTTGACGACCGCCGGCGCCACCTGGCGTACCACGGGTGCAAAAGAGAGCTGAATTTGCTGTTCCGAACTGGGAACGGCATCCTCAGCGACGGCACCTGTAACGGAGCCTGCGAAACAGCCAGAGAGCAAAAGCAGCAGAGAGAGGGCTCGACGCAACATGGCGGACGTTTTCTCCATCTATCCAACGGTCGCAACAGACCAATCATCACGAAGACTGGCAAAGATCGGCTAAGATAGCAAAAGGGCAGCCCGAAGGCTGCCCTTTCAATTTGGTCGATTACCCGAGAGATCAAGCCTCGGCAGCGGCCTCGTCACCATCCGCACCCTGCTTCGGGCCGGAATCGAGACCCTTGGCGGCCGGATCACGATCAACGAATTCGATGATCGCCATCGGTGCCATATCGCCGTAGCGGAAGCCGGCCTTGAGAACGCGCGTATAACCGCCACTGCGGCTCTTGTAGCGCTCAGCAATGACCGTCAACAGCTTCTCAGCCATCTTCTCGTCTTTCAGCGAAGCCAGGATCTGACGGCGGGCATGCAACCCACCGCGCTTGCCCAGCGTCACCAGCTTTTCGACGATCGGACGCAGGTCCTTCGCTTTAGGAAGGGTAGTCTTGATCTGCTCGTGCTTAACCAGCGCGTGAGCCAAATTGTTGAACATTGCCTTGCGGTGGCTGCTCGTCCGATTCAGCTTACGGCCACTCATTCCGTGACGCATGTGTCATCTCCTCTCTTCGCTTGGCCTCGCCTGTATCCCCTCATCCAGGAGACAGTCGCGAAACCGATTACACATCCTGCCGCCGCGATCGTCGCCAGTTCCGAAGGACTGGCACCGTCATGTACGGCAGGCCGGGCCACCATGGCCCCAACCTACGAAATACCTGTCAGGCTCAATACGGCTCGTCGAGCCGCTTCGCCATTTCTTCAATATTCTCTGGCGGCCAATTGGGGATTTCCATACCGAGATGGAGGCCCATCTGCGCCAGCACTTCCTTGATTTCGTTCAGCGACTTGCGGCCGAAATTCGGCGTGCGGAGCATTTCCGCCTCGGTCTTCTGCACGAGATCGCCGATATAGACGATGTTGTCGTTCTTCAAGCAATTCGCCGAACGGACCGACAGCTCGAGCTCGTCGACCTTGCGCAGCAGGTTCTTGTTGAACGGCGGCTCCACCGACTTCGCTTCCTCGGTCGCAGCCGAAGGTTCCTCGAAGTTGATGAAGAGCTGCAACTGATCCTGCAGAATACGGGCAGCGATCGCCAGGGAATCTTCCGGCGTCACAGCACCATTGGTCTCGACCTGCATCGACAGCTTGTCATAGTCGGTGACCTGGCCAACGCGGCTGTTATCGACCTTGTAGGAGACCTTGCGCACCGGGCTGAAAATCGCATCGACCGGGATCAGGCCGATCGGCGCATCTTCCGGACGGTTCTGCGAAGCCGGGACATAGCCCTTGCCGCTTTCAACGGTGAATTCCATCGACAGATTGGCACCCTGATCGAGCGTGCAGATCACCAGATCCGGGTTGAGGATCTCAATGTCATGACCAACTTCGATCTGGCCGGCCTTCACTTCGCCGGGGCCCTGGGCCTTCAGGCGCATGCGCTTCGGGCCATCGCCACCCATGCGCAGCGCGATCGTCTTGATGTTCAGGATGATGTCGGTGACATCTTCGCGCACACCGGGGATCGACGAAAATTCATGCAACACACCGTCAATATGGACGGCGGTCACGGCAGCACCCTGCAAGGACGACAGCAGCACACGACGCAGGGCATTGCCCAGCGTCAAGGCAAAGCCACGCTCCAACGGCTCAGCAACCACCGTTGCCGTGCGCTTGGCATCATTGCCGGTATCGATCTTCTTGCTGGGTTTAATCAGCTCGGTCCAGTTTTTCTGAATCACTGTTAGTTTCCTCATGCAAAGCGGCGAGCAGCCATTCAATCGCTCTCGCCTACAGTCAATGGACGGCCAACGGTTCAGGTAAGCGCGGATGAAATCCGCAGATGGCCGCATAGAGGGCCGGCCCCTCGAAGGGGGCCGGCGGAACCGATCATATCAGACGCGGCGGCGTTTCGGCGGCCGGCAACCATTATGCGGAATTGGCGTCACGTCACGGATCGAGGTGATCGTGAAACCCGCAGCCTGCAACGCGCGAAGCGCAGATTCACGGCCAGCACCGGGGCCCTTCACTTCGACCTCGAGGTTCTTCACGCCATGTTCCGACGCCTTCTTCGCGGCACTGTCAGCCGCCACCTGGGCCGCATAGGGAGTCGACTTACGCGATCCCTTGAAGCCGTTCGCACCGGCCGAAGACCAGGCAACCGTGTTGCCCTGATCATCGGTGATGGTGATCATGGTGTTGTTGAAGCTGGCATTCACATGGGCAATGCCCGAAGTGATGTTCTTGCGTTCGCGGCGGCGAACGCGTTGGGCATTAGCTGGTGCCTTGGCCATATCTTATCTCGTTCCTTGTCCGGTCGTAGCGACGACCGAATATTATTTCTTCTTGCCAGCGATCGCCTTCGCCGGGCCCTTGCGTGTGCGGGCGTTGGTGTGGGTGCGCTGACCGCGGACCGGCAGGCCCTTACGGTGACGCAGGCCGCGGTAGCAGCCCAAGTCCATCAGACGCTTGATATTCATCGCAACTTCACGACGAAGATCGCCTTCCACCCGATAGCTTTGGTCGATCACCTCACGAATCCGGACAACGTCCGCATCCGCCAGCTGATTGACGCGACGTTCGGCTGGAATACCAACCTTTTGGCAGATTTCCTTAGCCTTCACCGGGCCGATGCCGTGAATGTAGGTCAAAGCGATTACTACTCGCTTTTGCGTCGGAATATTGACGCCAGCAATACGCGCCACTGTCGGTCTCCTCATTTACACGAATCTGGGCGTGCCCAAAGGGGCCCGGTCACCCAAGGTGGTCGAGAGGCGCGCATTATATGCAGATTCGCGCCCTCGTCAATCGCCAATCGACCCCCGAAAGTGCCGAAATTTGCGAATTACCCCAGTGGGTTAGGTCCGGACCTTCGTGAGCACAGCGTCGATCGCTGTGGTTACGTTATCCAAATCGGCCATGCCGTCTACCTGATGCAGCAGTCCCTTTGCCCGGTAATAGGGCAGAATCGGTGCTGTCTGCTCACGATAGGAAACCAGCCTGGCCTTTACTGTTTCGGCGTTGTCGTCCTTGCGCCGCACGAATTCCGTGCTGCCACAAACATCGCAAACGCCTTCCGTCTTCGGCCGCTGGAACGTGTCATGATAGCCTGCGCCGCATTTGGCGCAGGCATAACGTCCAGAGATCCGCTCGATCAGGGCACCTTCATCGACCGCCAGCTCAATCACCGCGTCGATCTTGCCGCCCTTCCCGCCCAGCATGTCATCGAGCGCCTTCGCCTGGCCCTCGGTGCGTGGGAAACCGTCCAATACGAATCCGCCTCGGCAATCATCTGCCTCGATACGGTTCGCAATCATGCTGATGATGATGTCATCGGGCATCAGCTGCCCAGCTTCCATCACCTTCTTCGCCTGTTGACCAAGCGCGCTGCCGGAAGCAACTTCGGCGCGCAACATATCGCCTGTCGACAGCTGAACCAGCTTATACCGGTCATATAATCTTTTTGCCTGCGTCCCCTTACCCGCCCCCGGCGGGCCCAGCAGAATAAGCTTCACCCCCGACGTCCTTTCAGCTTCGACTTCTTGATGAGGCCTTCATAATGTTGGGCATAAAGGTGCGACTGAATTTGCGCAACTGTATCCATGGTGACCGAGACGACGATCAGCAGACTGGTGCCACCGAAGTAAAACGGAATGGCATAATTCGCGATCAGGATTTCCGGCAGCACGCAGACAAAACAGAGATAGGCAGCGCCGAGAACCGTCAGTCGGGTCAGAACATAATCCAGGTAATCGGAGGTATTCTTGCCTGGGCGAATGCCTGGCACGAAACCGCCATACTTCTTCAGGTTATCCGCGGTCTCTTCCGGGTTGAAGACGATGGCGGTGTAGAAGAACGAGAAAAAGACGATCAGCGCGATATAAAGCACGATATAGGCAGGCTTACCGTGGCCGATATAAAGCTGCACATCCTGCATCACCGTTTGAAACCAGCCACCATTGCCACCGGGGGTTCCCGAGAAACCGGCAATGGTCAGCGGCAACAACAGGAGCGACGAGGCGAAGATCGGCGGAATGACGCCCGAGCTGTTGAGCTTCAACGGCAGATGCGAATTCTGACCGCCATACATCTTATTGCCGACCTGTCGTTTGGGATACTGAATGACCAAACGACGTTGAGCCCGCTCGAAGAAGACGATGAAGGTAATAACGGCAATCGCCATCACCAACACGATAAGCACGAAAATCGGGCTGGTCGCACCGGTACGCAGCTGCTCGAAAAGCTGCCCGACGGCGGTTGGCAACCGCGCGACGATACCGGCGAAAATAATCAGCGAAATGCCGTTGCCAATACCCCGTGAGGTAATCTGCTCGCCCAGCCACATCAAAAACATGGTGCCGGCACAAAGCGAGACGATCGTCGCCACATAAAAGAAGACATCCGGATTTGGCACAACCGAAACGCTGCCGGTGGACATCGCCGCCAGCCCCTTGGTTATCGCCAGGGCCTGGACAGCCGCCAGAATGATAGTGCCCCACCGGGTGTACTGGTTGATCTTCTTCCGGCCGCTCTCGCCTTCCTTCTTCAGCGCTTCCAACTGCGGGGAAACCGAGGTCAGGAGCTGCATAATGATGGAGGCGGAGATATACGGCATGATGCCGAGCGCAAAGATCGTCATGCGCTGAATGGCACCACCGGCGAACATGTCCACCATACCCAGCACGCCATTGGAATGCTGTTGGAAGAAGGTGGCAAAGGCCTGGGAGTCGATACCCGGCAGCGGAATGTAAGCCCCGATCCGAGCAACCACCAGCGCACCGAGGGTGAACAGGATCCGTTGCTTGAGTTCAGTCGCCTTGGCCAAGGCACTAAAATTGAAAGTCGCCGCTAGCTGTTCCGCCGCCGAGGCCATGATCGTCAGGTTCCTTTACAGTATTCTGCTTACGCTTTAGCAGCCTTTTCGGCGGGAACCTTCGGTGCCTTGACGACGACCGAGCCACCAGCCTTTTCCACCGCAGCGACGGCGGTCTTTGAGGCGCCAGCCACTTCAATGGTTAATTTGCTCTTCAGCTCGCCCTTGTTCAAGAGGCGGATACCATCAAGCGTGCGGCTGATGATCCCGGCTTCCTTGAGCGCCTTCGCGGTGACCGGCTTGCCGGCATCGAGGCGCTTGTCGTCGACTGCCTGCTGCAGCGTGCCAACATTCACCACGACGAAGTCGAGGCGGAAAATGTTGTTGAAGCCCTTCTTCGGCAAGCGGCGGAACAGCGGCATCTGGCCGCCTTCAAAACCGTTGATGGCAACGCCGGAACGTGCCGTCTGGCCCTTGCCACCACGACCACCGGTCTTGCCCTTGCCGGAACCGATGCCACGACCGACACGAATCGGCTTCTTGCGGGCACCTTGATTATCGGTGAGCTGGTTTAGTTTCATTTGTCCAATTCCCTATGCGACGGACGGGCACGGTCGATGCCATGCCCGCTCATCTCTTGATTACTTCGCGGATTCGACGCGAACCAGATGCTGCACTGCGCGCAGCATGCCACGGATCGACGGCGTATCCTCGACCTCACGGCTACGGTTGATCCTGTTCAGGCCGAGACCGATCAAGGTCGCTTCCTGTTCCTTCGGGCGTCCGATCGGGCTACCGACCTGCGTGATTTTCAGCTTTGCCATCATCCACCTGCCTTATTCGCGGGCTTCGGCCTCGGCACTGCCCTTACGGCTGCCGAAAACCTCACCGACCTTCTTGCCGCGGCGCGCTGCCACCGAGCGGGGCGAGCTGCACTGACCCAGAGCGTCCAAGGCCGCCTTGATCATGTTATGCGGGTTCGAAGTGCCCACCGACTTGCAGACGACGTCATGAACGCCGAGTGCTTCGCAGATCGCGCGCACCGGACCACCGGCGATGATGCCGGTACCGGCTTCCGCCGCCCGCATCACCACGCGACCGGCGCCATAATGGCCGTTCACATCGTGATGCAGCGTCCGACCTTCCCGCAGGGGAACGCGGATCATTCCACGCTTGGCGTGTTCGGTCGCCTTACGGATCGCCTCAGGAACTTCGCGCGCCTTGCCGGTACCATGACCGACACGCCCCTTGCCGTCACCAACCACCACGATCGCGGCGAAACCAAAGCGCTTACCGCCCTTCACCACTTTCGCGACACGGTTGATGCCGACCAACTTTTCAATCAGCTCCGGCTCCTGGTTGCGATCCCGCTGCTCCCGATCGCGACGTTCCGATTTTGCTGCACGTGCCATTTCGCAATCCTTGCTTAGAACGAGAGTCCGCCTTCGCGGGCCGCATCAGCCAGCGCCTTGACGCGGCCGTGATAAATGTAACCGCCGCGGTCGAACACCACTTCTTTGATGCCCTTTGCAACGGCGCGCTCGGCGATCAGCTTGCCAACTTCCTTGGCAGCGTCGACCGTAGCGCCGGTCTTAAGCTTGCCTTTGATATCCTTGTCGATCGTCGAGGCCGCGGCGATGGTCTCACCCTTCGCGTCATCGATGATCTGCACATAGATATGCAAGCTGGAACGGTAGACGGACAGGCGAAGCCGACCGTCAGACTTCTTCCGGATCGCCGTGCGAACACGCTCCTGGCGCCGGGTAAAGAGTTCTTTCGCTTTCGACATGGCCGATCCTTACTTCTTCTTGCCTTCTTTGCGCCGGACGGTCTCGTTGTCGTACTTGATACCCTTACCCTTATAGGGCTCGGGCCGCTTGTACCCGCGGATCTCCGCGGCAACTTGACCAACGCGCTGCTTGTCAAAGCCGCTGATCGCGATCGAGGTCGGCTTATCACACTTGATGGTGATGCCTTCCGGGATCGGATACAGCACGTCATGGCTGAAACCGAGCTGCAATTGCAGGTTCTTGCCCTGCACGGCAGCGCGATAACCGACGCCGTTGATTTCTAGATTTCTGGTATAGCCGGCACTCACACCTTGAACCAGGTTACGCAGATTAGCGCGGGTCGAACCCCACATAATACGCGCGTCCTTGCTCTCAGAGAGCGGCTTTACCCAGACCTTACCGTCTTCAACCGTGACGGAAACGTGGCGGCTGACCGGCAGATTCAACGTGCCGAGCTTACCCTTTACCGTCGCCACACCGCCGTTCACGTCGACCGTGACACCTTGCGGAATCGCAACTGGGTTTTTACCTACGCGAGACATCTATCCGCCTCCTTAGAATACGCGGCACAGCACTTCGCCACCGACATTTGCGGTACGCGCTTCGCTGTCCGACATGACGCCACGTGGCGTCGAGAGGATGGAGATACCGAGGCCGTTATAAAAACGCGGCAGATCGGCGATCTTCGAATAGACGCGACGACCGGGGGTCGAAATGCGGCTGATCTCGCGGATGACAGGTTCACCCTCGTGATACTTCAATTCGATGACCAGCTCACCGCCCGGCTTCTCGTTTTCCGCGCTGTAGCTGCGGATGTAGCCCTCGCGCTTCAGCACCTCGAGCACATTGGCCCGCAGCTTCGACGCCGGCGACCGAACCGACTGCATCCGTGCCTTTTGGCCATTACGGATGCGGGTCAGCATATCGCCGAGGGGATCATTCATTGCCATGATCTCAGTTCCTCCTTACCAGCTCGACTTGACGACGCCCGGGATCTGCCCGGTCGAGGCCAATTCGCGCAGTGCGATACGCGACAGCTTGAATTTGCGATAAACCGAACGCGGACGCCCGGTGATTTCGCAACGATTACGGATACGCGTCTTCGACGAATTGCGCGGCAACTCGGCCAGCTTCAGGCGAGCAGCGAACTGCTCTTCCATCGGCAAGGCATCATTGTCGGCGATCGCCTTCAGACGGGCGCGGCGAGCCTCGAACTGCTTCGCCAACCGCTCACGCTTTTTGTTCTTCTGAATGGCACTTGTCTTAGCCATGTTCTCTCCTCCAGCCGGCGGCTCAGTTAGAAAAGGGCATTTGGAAGCCCTTGAGCAACGCCTTGGCTTCAGCATCTGTCTTGGCGCTGGTGACGATCACGATATCCATACCGCGAACCTCATCGACCTTGTCGTAGTCGATTTCCGGGAACACCAACTGCTCCTTGATGCCAAGGCAATAGTTGCCGCGGCCGTCGAAGCTGTTGCCCTTGACGCCGCGAAAGTCGCGGACGCGTGGCAGGGCGATGGTGATCAGGCGATCCAGGAACTCATACATGCGCTCGCGGCGCAGCGTGACTTTCACGCCGATATTCATGCCTTCGCGCAGTTTGTATGTAGCGATCGACTTGCGAGCCTTGGTGATGACCGGCTTTTGGCCGGCAATCAACGTCAACTCGTCAACGGCGTGATTGATCTTCTTGGAGTCGGTCGCTGCTTCGCCGACACCCATGTTGATCACGATCTTCTCGATACGCGGCACCTGATGGTCGTTCTCGTACTTGAACTCTTCCTTCAGTGCGTTACGCACGGTGCTCGAATAATGCTCTTGCATACGGGTAGTAGCCATGACGCGTTCCCTCACTCAATGCTTTCGCCGGAGCGACGCGCGACGCGGACTTTCTTGTCCCCGTCCATCTTGTAGCCGATACGGGTCGGCTTCTGCGTCTTCGGATCAATATGGGCCACGTTCGACACGTGAATCGGCGCTTCCTTGGAGATGATGCCACCTTCGACACCCATGCTCTGACGCTGATGGCGCTTTACGATATTCACGCCCTGCACCAGAACGCGCAAATCTTCGCGCATCACCTTCAGGATCTCGCCCTGCTTACCCTTGTCGCGACCGGTGATCACAACCACCTTGTCGCCTTTCTTTACTTTTAGCTTTGTTGCCATCTCAGCACCTGAACCTTTCGCTCTCTCTGCCCTAGCGCCTTAAAGCACTTCGGGGGCCAAAGAGATGATCTTCATGAACTTCTTGCCGCGGAGCTCACGAGTCACCGGGCCGAAGATGCGGGTGCCAATTGGCTCGCCCTGCTTGTTGATCAGAACGGCCGCATTGCGGTCGAAGCGGATCGAGCTGCCATCAGCACGGTGAATTTCCTTCGCCGTACGAACGATGACGGCCTGATGCACGTCGCCCTTCTTTACCTTGCCGCGCGGGATCGCCTCTTTGATCGAGACAACGATAACGTCGCCGACCGTCGCAAAACGGCGCTTCGAACCGCCCAGCACCTTGATGCACTGCACCCTGCGTGCGCCGGAATTATCGGCCACATCCAGGTTCGTCTGCATCTGGATCATGGTTGGATTCCTTCTTTCTTAATTCGCGCCGGAGGCAGTGGACTCATCCACTACTTCCCAACGCTTGGACTTCGAAATAGGCCGGCACTCGCGGATAAACACCACGTCGCCGATCTTATGCACATTACCTTCGTCATGCGCCGCGTAACGCTTCGAGCGGCGGATGAACTTCTTGTAGACCGGGTGCATGACGCGACGCTCGACCGAGACGATGATCGTCTTCTCGTTCTTGTCGCTAACCACGGTACCCTGCAAAACTCGCCTTGGCATACCTTCTCTCCTAAATCCCGCGCCCCGGCCCTTAGGCCTTGGCGTCAGCCTTCTGATTGAGGAAGGTCTGAACCTGGGCGATGTCGCGGCGAACTGTCCGCACCCTCGCCGTGTTCTCCAACTGACCGTTGGCCTGCTGGAATCGCAGGTTGAACGCTTCCTTCTTGAGGATGACGAGATCAGCCTTGAGCTGATCCGGCGTCTTGGTTCGCAAATCTTCTGCCTTCATGATCCGGTTCCTTCTTTCTCGATCACTCGTCGCCGATGCGCGAGATGATGCGAGTCTTCACTGGCAGCTTCGCCGCCGCCAGCGTAAAGGCCTCTTGTGCCACTTGCTTCGACACACCATCCAGCTCGAACAGGATGCGGCCGGGATGAACGCGGCAAACCCAATATTCCGGCGAGCCCTTACCGGAACCCATACGGACTTCGGCTGGCTTCCGGCTGATCGGCAGATCCGGGAAAACGCGGATCCACACCTTGCCGACACGCTTCATGTGACGCGTGATGGCGCGGCGAGCAGCCTCGATCTGGCGCGCAGTGATGCGCTCCGGTTCAACGGCCTTCAGGCCAAAAGCACCGAAAGCCAAAGTGGTGCCACCCTTGGCAGTGCCATGGATGCGGCCCTTATGGGCCTTACGATATTTTGTCCGCTTCGGAGACAACATGTTACGTGTTCCTCATTCTCTCATCAGACGGGCTTAACGCGCCGTCTGATGCTCCGTCGCCCGCTTGTCCATGGCCATCGGGTCATGCGCCATGATCTCGCCCTTGAAGACCCAAACCTTCACACCGCAGGTGCCATAGGTGGTCTTCGCGGTCGCGGTGCCGTAGTCGATATCGGCGCGGAGCGTGTGCAGCGGCACC
>Ga0247779_1000978_pt1 | contig 14791 bp, 7 predicted proteins | sample UWRJL221509R5_FD_179925 | JGI IMG/M metagenome (GOLD analysis project Ga0247779, IMG submission 179925) | Plant litter microbial communities from Arlington Agricultural Research Station in Wisconsin, United States - UWRJ-L221-509R-5 | ecosystem: Environmental > Terrestrial > Plant litter >... | reverse complement strand
CTTTTCCAAGGCTTTCAGCTCGACTTTGTGCGCTTTACCCCAGGACAAGCACTGCGCGTCGCAGGCGTTCAAGTGGTCGGCGCTCGGTGCGTCATCACCCCAAGGGTAGATGCGGCCGTCTGGACCGCGTGTCGCGAACTCCCACTCGGCCTCGGTCGGTAGGCGTTTGTCGTTGGCCTTACAGTAGTTGTCGGCCATCTCCCAGGTGACGCAGGTGATCGGGTGGTCCTGCTTTTCGGGATCGGAGGCCGTGCACAGCGGGGAATAAGTCGTCCGTTCGCTGGCGGTGATTTTGGGCCAATCCACCTCCGTCGGAGCGCGGCGGCACTTGCCCTGGTCGGAGCAGGCCTTGTACTTCTTGGCACTGACCTCGTACAGATCCATGCACACCGACGCGACGGTCACGTTGTGCGATGGCTTTTCGTTGTCGGGCGCATCCTTCAGATCCGAGCCCATGAAGAACTGTCCCGCGGGGATGGGCACCATTTCTTCCGGGCAAGGGCTGGCCGGCGGCGCGGCGGAGGCTGCCCGGGAAACGAGGGCAGGGGCCGTGAGCGACGCAGACGGGCTCGCGCTTCCGGCCGGGGACGCTGCGCCGTCGCGCTTGCCGCTGAGTAGCAAGAAGCCAGTCGCGACCAGTGCGGCCAAGCCCAGCGCGCCGCCTACGAGCAGGCCGGTCTTGCTGCTGCCTGCCGCGGCGTCCGTGTTGAGCGTGGCCGGGCTGCTGGTGCTGGCGATGTTCGGCTGCGCGCCCGAGCGGGTGAGGGTTGCGCCCGGCATCAGGTTGGTAGGCCGGGTGCCGAAGTCGCCGCCCGCGCCCGACGGGCGAAAGCCGCCTTGCGTATAAAACCCACCGTAAGCCTGTTCGAGCGCACCCCAAAACTCGCGCGCCCGCGCGTAGCGGTCGTGAGGGTTGATCGCCAGCGCCTTAGCAAACACGGACTCCACCGCGTCCGACAGCGAAACGCCCAGGTTCCGCGGTGTCGGGCGGCGCTCGGGGTTGCCGGTAGTGAAGGCGAGCTGCACGATGTCGTCGCCGTCGAGCGCGGGCTTGCCGGTCAGCATTTCGACTGCGACCAGCGCCAGCGCGTACACGTCGGTCCAGGGCCCGGTCGCGCCGTAGCTGCGGCTGAACTGCTCGGGTGCGCCATATTGGGGCGTGAACGAGGTGATGTTCATGCCGGTCTTGGCCATGGCCGCTTTCAGCTGAGTGTTGTCACTCATCAGCTTGGCCACGCCGAAATCGAGCACTTTCAGGGTCGCGGAGAGGCGTGGCTGCTCGCCCAGCACGAAGATGTTGGCGGGCTTGATATCGCGGTGGGCGATGCCTTTGCCGTGGGCGACATCGAGCGCGTTGGCGACCTGCGCGAGCAGCGTCACCACTTGTTCGATGCCCCAAGGGCCGAGCCCCTGGGCTCGCTCGCGCTCGAGCAACTCGTCGAGCGCCAAGCCATCGAGCCACTCGAGCACCATGTACGGCATCCATTGTCCGTGGGGGCTGGTGTACGTACCGACGTCGCGTGCCTGCACGATGCTCGCGGTCTGGCTGCTCAGCTCGGTCAGCAGCGCGCCTTCTTGGATGAATTGGTTCTTGAACTCGTCTCGTTGCTCGACCGGCGCGGAGGATAGGCCGTTGAAGAACTTGATCGCGACGGGCTGGTTCCAGATCGTGTGCTGGGCGCGGTACACGACCGCGAATCCGCCTTCTCCCACCAAGCGCTCGATGCGGTATTTCTCCGCGATGGTGCTGCCAACGATGCTGAGTGGGTCCTTGGTCGTCATTGGGGGGCTCTCGAGCGATCTTCAGATTAGGCAGGATTGCGCGCTTTGGGCAGCAAATCGGCCGCAGTCTGCGGGCTTTCCGCGCTTTTCCCCAATAATGCCCCGCGCTCGGCCAGCTCGGCCAAGAGCCTCGCGGCCCGTGTCAGCAAGCCATCGTCGAGCGATTGGTCGACGCTTTCGGCGGCGTTCGCCAGCGAAAGCCGCAAGCTGAGCCGTTCAGCGAGCAGGTTCGAAAGCAGCGCCTGCGCGAAGGCGCCGAGCTCCAGATAGCGCACGTCGTGCTCGGGGCTACGGTAAACCAAGAGTGACACTGGACTTTGCTCGGGCACCACTCGACTGTTCTCGTCGTCCGGTAGGCGGTGCACGGCCCAGGCGTAGTCGACCAAGCGCACGGCAGCGATGAATTCGACGCCCTGATCGAGCGAGAGCTCCGACGGCACGTGCGCCGTGGGCCGCGCCAGGAGCGAGGCGAGCTCGACCTGCAGCGCCTCGTGTCGCGCCAAGTCGCCGAGGTACGCGGGCACGTTCGCATCGCTCGCCCAACGCTGGAGCGCGAAGCTCAAGAATTGCGGGGTCAGGTCGCGCAAGTAATGAGTGACTGGCGGCGAGACGCGCAAGAACTCGGCGAAGTACGGCTCGAAGCTCTCAGCGAGCCGGGCGAGGGTGCGCGGCATGGTGGCCCGCAGCGCTTCGCGCAGGTTGGCTCGAACCAGCGTTCGATACACGAGCAGCCGCGAAAAATCTCGAGTCAACGCCCGCGCGTCGCGCTCTGCCACGCGATGCCGCGCGAGCCAGGCGGCGATGGCCGCTCCGTCGTCGACCGAGATTTCGGGTCCCAAGGCGAGCTCGGCCAGGGCAGATTCAAGCGCTGCTTGCATGGCGCTCCGCGTAGCGGTGCAAGGCGCGCGCCTGGAGCTCGCGCAGCAACGAGACCTCGCGCAGCAGTTCGCCCAGCTCCGGCACGTCGTTGTCGCGCTCGAGCAGCACGGGCACGGGCCCGGTGCGTTCGAGCGTCCATTCGAGCAAAGCCAGCACGGGATCCGCCACCGCTTGCCCGTGCGTGTCGAGCAGCAAGCCACTGTCCAGCGTGCGGTGTCCGGCGACGTGGATCTCCAACACGCGTTCGAGTGGCAGGGCGGCGATGAACGCATACGGATCGAAGCCGTGGTTCTGCGCGTTCACGTACACGTTGTTCACGTCGAGCAACAAATGCGCGCCGCTCTCTTCGAGCACGCCCTGCAAGAAATTGAGCTCGCTCATCTCGGGCTCACCCGGGTGCACGTAGTAAGTGATGTTTTCGATCGCCAGCGGGCGCTCCAAGAACGCTTCCACGCGGCGTGCACGCTCAGCCACTCGGTGCAGGTTTTCTGCGCTGAATTTCAGGGGCAAAAGCTCATGCAGCACACGCTCGCCCGCGCTCGAGAAACACAGGTGGTCGGAGTGCCAGGGCGGATTCAGGCGCGTCAGCTCCGTTCGCAACGCGCTCAGGTAGCGCGCATCTGGCTCGGCGATGGCGCCCAGCGAGAGCGTGAGCCCATGCGTCACGATCGGGTAGCGCTCGGCGATGCGTTCCAGCGCGCTCGGGTAGTAGCCTCCGCGCCCGAGGTAATTTTCCGGTGAGACCTCGAAGAAGGCGACGTCGTGGGTCGGGCCGTCCAGGACTTCTTCGAGGAACTCCCAGCGCAGCCCCAGCCCGATCCCGGCAAGGGCAGGGCCTCCGCCGAGCTCGGGCGGTTCGCGCTGGGGCATGGGGGTCACGGTTCGAGCTCAGCGCTCAGCCACAAGTACCCGCGCCGCAGCCGGCTTTGGCGCCCGCGGCTTTCTTCTTGCCGGTGGGCTTGGGCGGGGTCGCGCCGGGCGTCCCGGCCGCTGGCGCGGCGGCGCCCGCAGTCGGCGCATCGGCTTTTGGCGCATCGGTTGCGGCAGCCGGCGTCGCGGCGGGAGCCCCCTCGGCCGGTTTGGTTTCATCCTTCAGCGGCGCTGTTTCGACGGCGGCGGCCGTGCCGGCAGTCGTGGCAGCGGGTACCTCTTTCGCGTCGACGGGGCTCTCTGCCGGTGGCGTGGCCGCGTTGCCACAGGCGACCAGCCCGGAAGCGCTGAGGACGGCGAGCGTGGAAGCGATCGAACTGAAGCTGAGTTTCTGCGACATCGACGGGATCTCCTTGCGAAGCGCGCCTGCGGAACGCGCGTAGGAATGAGTAGACTTAGCCAGGCTGCGCTTGGAACACCAGCCGCAGCGTGCGCCTGGGCCCAGCACTACAGGTACGAACGATACTCCGGACGGTTTCAGCGCGGAGCCCGGTTCAATCCACTTTTGTTCCGTAGAGTTCGACACTTACATGGACGTCGCGAGCACGCGCCGGCGCCCCCGATGGCGCCTTAGAGTCGCTTTCGCCAAGCACGGCCACGATCGCGTGCGTCTCCAGAGAGACCACGAACGGCGCGCGGCTGCGGATCACTACGCTGCTGGGCACTTGCCGGTTGCCGGCGAAGCCGAATTCCGCCTCCAGCGGTGCGCGGCGCGCCACGCGAAAGCCGTGCAAGAGCAAGTTCCCGAGCGCACTGAAGCGCGTTCGGCGCATGAATGGACCGCCCGCGTCTCGCTCAGGGGCGGGCTCGAGCTGCGTCGGCGCGGCATCTTCGACGGACGTGAGCTCGAAGCTGGCAAACGCGGTCGAAGCGCCCGCACCGGGCGTCAGCTCGAGTGCCGCGCGCGCGCGCTCGAGTAAGGCGGCTTCGCTGGCCTCCGTGGCACTGGCCGCGTGAATATCCAGCGAGCCGAGGTCGGCTCGGACCACGCCGTGACTATGCGTCAGATCCGAAAGAGCGATCTCGAGCTCGCCGCTGACGCGGCTGATGCTGCCGCGCAGCGCGCCGCGTCGGGTCGGTAGCTCGAAGCGGATCACGCTGCGTGGCTCGAGCACGTAGCGCGTGAGCGGGAACGCCGAGGCGTCGCTTGCGCCCGCGTTCGCGCTGGCGGGTGGATGAGCGAGCCAAGGCTCGGTGCGCATCGGCTTGGGCTCCTTTTTGGCGCAGCCCACGACGCACAGGAGCAGCAAGCCCAGTGTCGTCCGCCTCACCGCGCGGCCTCGGGCTTTTGCGCTTCGCGCAAAAGCCGGAGCTCGGTGCGCAGCACCGCGATCAAGACGCCCACCGCGCCGGCCGCGAACACGCACAGCATCGGCCCCACGCAAGACAAGGCGGCAGCGCACAACGTCATGAACACGAAGGTATCGCGCTTGAAGAGCGGCTGAATGAACGCCAACTTGCCCGTGCCCTGGCCTTGGCTGAGCGGGTATTTCAAGAGGTCACCCGAGCCGATCTTGATCAAGTAGCGGTACTCGAGGCCGCTGCCGATCAAGCCGGAGATCACGGTGATCGCGCCCGCCGCGAGGTACAGCGGGTTGTGGGTCATCTTGTACAGGCCGAGCGCGGCGCCCGAGAAAAAGCCGTAGTTGGTGAGGTCGTCGCCCACGGTGTCGAGCCATTCACCGGCGCGCGAACCGCGGTGGGTGACTCGGCTCATCTCGCCGTCGCAGCCGTCCAGCACACTCTGCGCCTGGAACAAACAGGCGCCCCACAGCAAATTGCCATAGCCGCCTTGGGCTGCAAACCACGCGCCCGCCAGGCCCACGCCCAAAATCCCCACCGACACCTGATTCGGACGCAGCGGCGTTTTCACCAGCCAGCGCGAGATGGACAGCGAAATGTAGCGATTCAGGTAGCGCGAGGTCCAGCCGTCTTGCGGTTTCCGGAGCGCGCGGAAGAGCTGCCGTTCGGCCGTTCGCGCGCTCGCGTCGTCGCTCACGGCGATCGGCGCGAACGAGTACGGCGCGTCGTACGCGATGGTTTCCTGGGCCAGGTTCCGTAGGCGAGGGCTGTGCGGATCTTCGGCATCGCGCCCGGCGATGCTCTTGAACAGTCCGCGATGCACCACGAAGTTCGCCGGCACCCGCAGCACACGCGCGCCGTCTGGAACGCGTTCGAGCACCGGAATGCGCAGCCGCTCGTCTCGTAGGGTCGTGCGGATCGCGGACGCGTCGCTCGGGACGACGATGCACTCGGCGCCGCCTTGTTGCGCGTCGAGCGCGAGGCGAAGAGCGAGGGGCAAGCCAGCGACGACCCGACCTGGATCGGCCGCGGTGGAGTCGAGCTCGAGCGCGAAGCTTCCGGTCATGATGCGCGCGTACGATAGCCGGCGCGGGGCGCAAAGAGCAGGCCCCTGCCAGGACCAGCGGCCGCCCCCGTTTGGGGCCACAATCGCCGCAAATAGTCGGCTCTTGCCGCTTCGTCGAGGAACGCTCCGGGGGACTGGTCCCGGGCGACGAAGCGGCTATAGTCCCGCCGTGCCGTACTCCTCTGAATTCCGCTGTTTCAATGGCTGCGAAGGGTCGTGGCCGGTCACTCGTCCGATCTACCGCTGCCCCAAGTGTAACGGGCTTTTGCAAGTCGTGCACGACGTCGAGGCCCTGAAGGACCGCAGCGGTCCGGCTTGGATGAAGTTGTTCGACGATCGCTACCGGCACAACCAGTGGCCGTACGGTTCCGGCGTCTGGGGCAAGCGCGAATGGGTGATGCCCCAGCTGCCCGACGAGATGATCGTGTCGATGTACGAAGGCGGTACGAATCTATTTTGGGCCGAGCGCTATGGGCGTGAAATCGGCGTAAATGATCTGTGGGTCAAGCTGTGCGGCAATAGCCACAGCGGCTCGTTCAAAGATTTGGGCATGACGGTGCTGGTCAGCGTCGTGCGCCAGGCCATTCAAGAAGGCCTCAAGGTCAAGGCCATCGCCTGCGCTTCCACGGGCGACACGAGCGCGTCGCTGGCGGCGTTCGGCGCAGCGGCGGGCTTGCCGGTGGTGGTGCTCTTGCCTCGCAACAAGGTGTCGACCGCGCAACTGGTGCAGCCGGTGGCGCACGGCGCCCTGGTGCTGGGTCTCGACACGGACTTCGACGGCTGCATGGAAATCGTGCAGCAATTGGCGGCCGAGGGCTTGGTCTACTTGGCCAATTCGATGAACCCGCTGCGCTTGGAAGGGCAGAAAACGGTCGGCATCGAAATCGTGCAGCAGTTCGATTGGCAGGTTCCGGACTGGATCATCTTGCCCAGCGGAAATCTCGGCAACGCCTCCGCCATGTACGCGGGCTTCAAGATGATGCGCGAGCTCGGCATCATCTCGCGTTACCCGCGGCTGGTCGTGGCGCAAGCCGAGAACGCGAACCCGATGTACCGCGCTTGGACTGCCGGCCAACGTGTCGTCACGCCGATCACCGCCAAACCGACGCAAGCCACCGCGATTCAGATCGGCAATCCCGTCAGCGCGCCGCGCGCGATGGTCGCGCTGGAAGAGATGAACGGCATCGTCGAGCAAGCCAGCGAGCAGGAGCTGTGTGACGCCGCGGCGCGTGCCGATCGCACCGGCATGTACACCTGTCCACACACCGCGGTGGCGCTCGCCGTGCTGGAGAAGCTGGTGGGTCGCGGCGTGATCCCCAAGAACGAGCGCGTGGTCTGCGTCTCGACCGCCAATGGCTTGAAATTCACCGAATTCAAGGTCGGCTATCACGAGCGAGCGATCGCCGGTGTCGAGTCCACGTTGGCCAACCCGCCGGTGATGTTGCCGCCGAAATATGGCGACGTGATCGACGCGATCGCGAAGCGCTTCGGCTAGTCGTGCACTCGGGAAGCGCACCCGCCGTTCGCGAGTGCGCTCCTACTTCGCTAGCGCTTCAGAACGTGAGCCGCGCTGCCGCGCCGCCGCTTTCGCGACCGACGTAGGGCAACACGCGGAACGTCCCCTTCGGGGGTTGGTGCAGCTTGGCCGCCTTGGCCGGCGCTTCAGCGTCGTCATTGCTGGTGAGCAGCACGATGCCGGTGACGCCTAGGGTGAGGGCGACGCCAAACGCCATGTCCGCGATCAGCGCGTTGCGCTCGGTGTCGTCCGCATGCTCGGTGGTGGGGTTGTCGTCGAAGGCGCTCTTGGAGCTCAGCGCTTTGACCCCGAAGATGGTGCCCACGACGGCGCCACCCGCGGCGATGCCCAGCGTCACGTAGGCGGGTACTTTGCTGTGCTTCTCGGGCGGCGGCGGCGGCGGTGCTGCGACCGCGGCTACCGCGACTGGAGCAATCGGCGGCGCGCTTTTCGGCACCATCTCGATCGATTGTTGGACCTTGGTCCCGGCCTGCACCTGCAAATCCACTTCTTTCGCTTCGTAGCCTTCGGCGCTGAGCGTCAGCTTGTGGGGGCCTGGGCTCAGCTTCAGCACCGCTGGCAGCGGGCCGGGTTGCGCAGCACCGTCGACCAGCAGCACGGCGCCCGGCGTGCTGGTGCTGACGGTGATCTCGCCGACCAGAGCGGCCTTCAGTGCCGCCAAGCGCGCGTGCACATCGGCTAGCTTCTCCTCGCCAATTTTGCCGGCGTTGGGGTCCGCCAACAGCGCTTCATAGCCCTTGATGGCGTCGTCTGACTTTCCGCTTTGGTCCAGGGACTTCGTGGCCCAGTAGCTGGCTTGAGCGGACGGGATCAGCTCGTTGGCCTTGGAAAACCCGGTATAGGCTGCGCTGAAGTCACCCGCGGCGTAGGCCTTTTCGCCCTCGCCGTAGGCCTTGCGGGCCAGATCCTTGGTTTTTTTGTCAGCGGGTTTCGGCGCGGCTGCCTTGTCACCGGCGGGGGTGGCGGCCGGCTTCGCCGCGGCGCTCGTGGCGGCCTTGTTAGCGGCCGGTTTGGCCGGGTCAGCCGCATGGGCGGGCGACGCAAAAACGATGACGCCCAGGGCGCCGATGGCGGCCACCAGGGCAAGTTGGGAAAACGGCGCAAAGCGGGTGAAACGTCGCATGAAATGCCTCCGCCGCCTGGGGGCCCAGCGCGGCCCGCGGAGGGTAATCTGCTATCGATGCCCGGGACAAGCCCCTCCGCGCGCTTTGCCATGGAGGCGGATTTTCGATTGTCCGCCTGCGATCGTCACCGAGAAGGCGGGACGCCAGCGGGTTTCGCTATATTGTGACGTGGGGCTCAGTCAGGGGCCCACGCACGCGATGAACGAAGACCTGCCCAACGAAGCCGTGCTCGAACCTGCTTCGGGTGTGCTCAGCGAGCTGCCGAGCGAGCTCAGTGCCGAGCGACCGCAGCACCGCCCCGAATCGCCGTCCGACTGGACGGGCCGGGACGGTCCGCATTCCGCCGCTAGCCTCGCGCTGCAGCGTTACGAGCTGGATATGCCCGTCCCGCACCGCGTCGGGCCGCGCGCGGAGCTGGCCACGCTGAGCGCTCGCCTGATTGCTGCCAGCAACGCCGGAGACAGCGAACGCGAGCGCGTCGCGGCTTCGTCACTTTCGCGCGCACTGGCCGCACGCGGTACGGAGCTGGAGCTTGCCACGCGCCATGCGCGTCGCTCGCTGTTGATCGGCGAAGATCCGGTGCTGCGTGAGGAGCTCGCCGGTTGGTTCGCGAGCCTCGGCGAACCGTCGCTGGCCGCCATCACGCTGCGCCCGTTGCTGAACGACAAGAGCGGGAGCGAGGCCGCTCTGCTGCACATGCGTGTGGCCGTGCTCTTGGGACGAGCCGGAGACGCCGAGGGACAGCGCGAGGCGTTGACCCATGCCGCGGCCGAGAATCCGGCGGAATCTCAGGCGGTCGAGCTGCTGGGCGCGATCGGCGCTTGGGCTCCGCAAGTGATGCCCGGGCCCGCCGCCGCGCACGCTTACCTGGAAGCCGCGGAGCGTCGTGATCGCTCGGGTGAGCGATCGAGCGCGTTCGAGAACCTGCTGCGCGCGTACGAGATGGCGCCCGAATTGGCGCCGGCCGCCAGTCGTTTGGCTCACGTGCTGACCTTGCGCAGTCGGGCCGGCGCGGCGGACGAGGTGTACCGCGAGCACGCGCGCGCGCTGGGCGGCGACGAGGGCCGCCTGGTGCAGCTCCAGCGCATGCGTCGCGCGGTTTCCGAGGCGGACTTGCCGCGTGCGCTGGGCGCAGCCTTCGACGCTCGCTGCGACGCCGAGATCGACTCAGCGAGCGTGCTGTCGGCGATCGAGCGCCGAGATGGTGCGGCGCACACGAGCGAGCTCGGCTTCGACGAGCTGCTCGAACGCACCGGACTCCACGAGTTGTTTGCGGCGCGTCTCGAGCTGACTTGCGACGTGCTGACGGGGCGTGAGCGCGCGAGCGTGGCCTTGGCCCTCGGTCGGCTGTACGCGGGGCCCTTGGCTCGCGCCGATCGAGCCGTCGAAGCCTGGATCGACGCGCTGGTCTTCGATCCGGGCAACGCCGAGGCCAGGAGCTTGCTGCGTAACCACGCCAGCACCTCGCGCGACTACGCGCCCTTGCTCGAGGCGCTGATCCGCATTGGCGAGGCGAGCACGAGCCCCGAGCGCACTGTCTGCCTGCGAGAATTGGCTACGCTTGCCGAAGAGCGTCTGTCCGATCCGGCACTGGCCAGCTGGGCGTTGGTCCACTTGCTCGAGAGCGAGGCCGACGATTCGGCGCGCATGGCCAAGCTGCGGCTCGAGCCGAGAGTGAAGGCGCAGGGCGAGGCGCTGCGTTCGGCCGAGGCCGAGCTGTCTCAGGCGACGGCCGCGGATCCAGCAAGTCGCGTCGAGCTCTTGGCCCGCGTGGCGAGCTTGCTGCAGGGCCGGCCGGAGCTCGCGGACCGCGCGATCAGCGTGCTCTCGGAGCTGTGTCGCCTGGTGCCCGGTGAGCGTTCCTTTCAGAGCGCGCTCGAGCGCAGCTTGGTTCGCAAAGGACGGTTGGCTGATTGGCAAGCCGAGCTCGAGCGACTGAGCGAACAGGCGCCTTCCGCGGCCGAGCGCGCGCGCTTCCGTTTGCTCGGCTCGAGCGTGCGTCGACGCCGCGGGGACGTAGAGGGGGCGCTCAGCGAGCTCGAGGCGCTCGTCGACGAGCCGGGCTCACTGCCCGCCGCTTGGAGTCTCGCGCTGCTGCTCGCCGCCGGGCGCGGGGCGCAGGCGCTCCATGCCCGTGCCTTGCTGCGCGTCGCAGCTCAGCTCGCCCCGCCATTTCGCGCCATTTTGAGCAGCGTTGCGGCCGAGGAGCTGGTCGATTGCGGCGATCTCACCCGCGCCCGCGCCGCTGCCGATCAGGCGTGTCATGCCGACCCGTCATTGGCACGTCCGGTTGCGGCGCGCGCCCGGGTGGGGCTTTTGAGCGGCGATCGCTGGGGTGCGGAAGCCATGGAACGGGCCATGGGCGTGATCGTTCCGCGCGCAGAATTGTGCCGCGCGCTGGCTCGAACCTACGAAGCCTTGGGCGAGCCGCTATTGTCGATGGCGTTCACGCAGCGGCTGATCGCGCTACGCCCTGGAGATCTGCAGGCCGCACGCGCACGCCTCGAGCACGTGACACGCGCGGCAGATGGCTCGCGTTTGGCCGATGCGCTGGCTTGGCTTTTGTCTCAGCCCGAGCCACTCGCCAGCCTGTCGGAGTTGATCGACGTCGCGCTGCGCACGCTTTCACGACTCGATCCCGCTCGCGCGAGCGGGCTCGCGCGCCGGGCGCTCGATGTCATCGGTCCGCGTTCGCCCGCGTTACGACACGCGGTGTTGGCGGTCGCGGATGCGAGCGGCGAGCGCGGGCTCGGCATCGCCGCCATCGAGCGCTTTTTGGCCGCGGGAGCCGCGGGCGACGAACGCACGGATCTGTTGCTGGAATTGGCGCGCCGTCGGCGCACTGCCGGTGATGCGGACGGTTCGGCGCGCGCTCTCCTGCGCGCGGTGCGCGAGGGGGCGAAAGCCTCGCTCGTGCTGAGTGAGCTCGAGCTGGCCCTGCCGCCCAAGAGCTCCGACGGAGAGCTTGCGATTCTGGAAGCGCGCGCCGAGGCCTTGAGTGGCTCGGTCGACGCCGATCAAGCCGGCACGTCCTTGTCCTGGCGTGAGGTCGGCGCGGCTTATTTCGACTTGGCGGCGGACACGCCGCGCGCCGTGCGCGCTTGGGAGCGCGCTGCGGCGCTCAATCCCGAGCGCGGCATCGAGTGCTTTGCCAGCGATCTCGTGTCATTCGCCGGATCGGACGCGGCGCTCGCTGCGCTGCTCGACTTGGCGGCACGTCGTCCGAAGGCCAAGGACACCGCGCGCGTGCTGGCCATCGCATCCACGGTTGCGCTGTCCGCCGGCAAGCTCGACGACGCGTTTCGAGTGGCCTGCCAAGCGCTCGAGCTCGATCCGTCGCGCACGGACGTGCTGGCCGTGGCTGAACGAGCCGCCAGCGACGACAAGCTGGAGGCTCTGGAAAAGCTCTACCAAAGGCTGTCTGACGCCGCGCTGGGTCCATACGGCGAGCGCGCGGTGCACTACCGTGCGGCGCGCCAGCTCGAAAAGCGCAACCTGACCGAGCTCGCTCTTTCGCACGCGGTGCGCGCCTTCGAGGCGGTTCCTTCCGAAGGCGTGGCGTTCGTGACCATGGCGCGGCTCGCCGAGCGCTCCGCTCAGAGCACGGAGGTCGTGCGCGCGATCGAACGTGTCGCGCTCAAACATTCGACGCCCGAGGCCCGCGCCGGTTGGCTGCGCCGCGCCGCCCTGTTCGCCGGCTCGAGTGAAGAGGGCAAGCGGCAACGCGTCGAGGTGCTCTTGCGAGCGCTCTCGGTGCGCCCGGCGGTCGAGCTCGTGCAGTCCCTCTCGGATTCTCTGCGCGCGCTGCTGCTGACCTCGATCGACGACCGCGAGACGCTCGAGCTACGCTTCGACCGGGCGATCTCCTCGTTGTTGCCGAAGATGGACGGCCCGGAGGGTGCGCGCATCTCGATTGCTTGCGCGATCGCGGCGCTCGAGACCTTCGGTTCGGCGCGGGTGGCCGTCACGGCGCTCGCGCGCGCCGTCTCCTGCGACGGCGATTTGGAGGAATTCACCCAGCTCTACTCGTACGCGGCGAGTCTGGCCGCGGTCGGCGCGGGCGGCACAGCCCTGGTGGCGAGCCTGGTCGATTTGGCTGCGCAGAAGTTCGGCGGTGCAGGTCCCACGGTGCTCGACCTCGGTGCGCGCTTGGCGACGGCGCTCGGCGACCACCGCTCGGAAGCCCGGCTGCTCGTGGCAGCAGCCAAGAAGGAACCCGAGAATATCAGCCTCGTGCGACGCGCGGAGGCCAGCGCGCGCGCGCTCGGTGACCTGGAGTTGCTCGAGGCCGTGCTGGACGTGATTCCGGTGGCCGACCGCGTGGAAGCGCTGTTGGCCATCGCCGACGCGGCCGACGCCGCGCAAGATCCGGAGCAAGCCGTCTTGGCGCTCGGTCGTGCCCGCGCGATCGAAGGTCTGAACGGCGCCACGCGGCGCGCGATCTTCGATCGCTTGTGCGATGTCTTGCGCCGCACGGGGCGGCGTGACGATCTGGAGCTCGCGCTCGAAGCCGAGCTGGGCGATCACGATCTGGCGCCCGACGCGCGCGCGCGCCTGACCGCCGAGCTCGCCGCGCTGATCGGAGCTCGCGGCGATCCAGAAGGGGCGCTCCAGCTGCTCCGTCACGTGCTGCGCGATCACCCCGGTGATCCGCAGATCCTCGCGGACGTGATGGCTCTTTCGCGCCAAATGGGCGACAAAGACCAGCAGCTGGCCACGCTCGAACAGTTGCTGGACGCGACGCGCGAGCCGGTATCGCGGCTGGTGATCTTGCGGCAGATCGCCTCGTTGCTCACTGAGCTCGGGGACGAAAGCCGTGCGCTCACGCGTTGGAAACAGGTCCTGGAGCTCGATCCGAACGACCTAGAAGCGTTGGCCGTCGTGGAGCGCGAGCTCGAGGCCGCCCTCGACTACGAGGCTCTGATCGCGCTGCTTGCGCGGCGCGCGTCGCTCGCGGGCGTGGTCGACGACGAGCGCCGGATCCGACTGCGCCGCGCGACCGTGCTCGATCAGCACTTGGGCCGCGCCGAGGAGGCGCGCTCCGAGCTCGAGGCGCTGATCGGGGCGACGGGCGACCACCTGAGTGTCCTGCGTGTGCTCGCCAACCTCCACGAGCGTCTAGGCGCGCCGCTTCGGGCGGCGCCGCTTTGGCTGCGTGCCAGCGCCGTCGCCCAAGAGCGCGCCGAAGCGGCCGATCTCTCGCGCCGCGCTTGCGAGGCGTATCTGGCCGGGGGCGACGTCGATTCCGCGCGGCGGGTGCTGGAAGGGATGGGCGCTTGGGCTCAATCTCCGAAGCTGCTCGAGCTTGCCGTGGAGGTGGAGCGGCGGCGCGGGAGTCCGCAATCTTTGGCCGAAGCCTTGGACGAGCTGGCCACGGCATCGACCGGTCCCGCCCAGCAGCGAGCAGATTGGCTGGTGGAGGGCGCACGCGCCTGGCTCGCGGGTGGCAAGCCGGAGTTGGCGCTTGCGCTGGCCACCCGAGCCGCGCGCATCTCGCCCGAATCGGCGACGGCACAGCTCCTGGCTCGCGAGCTCGAATACCGTGCGCAAGGTCCCGGAGACCCCGCCGATGCGCGGGTGACCGTGGCGGAGCTGCGCCGCATTCGCACGCCGCTCACACCCGAACAAACCGAGCTGGGCGCGTTCTTGATTGCCGAAGCCTTGGACGTCGCTGCCGGGGGCGGTTCGGGTGAAGCCGAGCTCGAGCGCGTGTGGAACGAGCTCGGTGAGCGCCCGCTGCTTGCGCTCGGCTTGGCGGAACGGCGCGCCGAGCGCGAGCCGAGCGACGCGCTGCGCTTGTTCGACGTGGCCTTGGGCGGAGATTTGCACGGGCTTCGCACGCGCGGCAAGGTCGCCCTGCGTGCCGCCGAGGTCGCCTTCGTGCTCGAAAATGCCGACCGCGCAGCTGGCTACTTGGCCGTTGCCATGAGCGAGCCCGAGACGCGCGAGCAAGCGCGTATCGAGAGCTTGCGTCACCGCCCCGAGCGCCCGCGAGCGACGACTTTGCTGTCGGCGGACCTTTCGGAGTCGTCGGTGCTCACCGAACGCGGCTTGGGCGCGGCCCCGGACAAAGCAGCGTCGGCGGAGGAGCCTGCCCCGGACCTCTCGCGCACGCTGCTGTCCTCGGGTTCTATCCGCGCTGCAGCGGCGACGGCGGCGGAGCTCGCAAAG
>Ga0247779_1000977_pt1 | contig 14796 bp, 12 predicted proteins | sample UWRJL221509R5_FD_179925 | JGI IMG/M metagenome (GOLD analysis project Ga0247779, IMG submission 179925) | Plant litter microbial communities from Arlington Agricultural Research Station in Wisconsin, United States - UWRJ-L221-509R-5 | ecosystem: Environmental > Terrestrial > Plant litter >... | reverse complement strand
TATTAGGCATGACATTTGTGGTTTAACCGGTTTGAGCCGGTTTAATCATAAACTGGACTGCTTTTTTACGGTTCAGTCCAGTCTAGTTTTCCAAAATGGTATAAACCGCCGAAACCAAACCAAAACCGGACTGAACCGGACCGCGGCAACACTACTGTCACGTGTCGTGCACGTACATATTCTTTCGTGAATTGAATTCCGCATTTGGAAAGCGCGCGACTCTGAAAATCCACCAATCCAGTTTCATGTCAAGTCAACATTGTCGAAAACCTCACAAATGAGACCTAGAAGAGTCGATTAACGACAGGGCCATTTGCTTACAGGCTTACAGGATAAAACTTTTGAGTGACTATCTGAGAGCAAAGATCCATTCTGGACTATTAGTAGCAGTAGTAGTACATCCAGTGCGTTGAATGTGGGCGCATTTTGGCAACATTTTCCCAGACAACACAAGCGCGCATATGATATTTAACGTTCTTCGTAGTTGAATATATTTTCGATGCTTTTGGAGATGGATTTCTCAGAGCTCTTTGTTACATATCTTTACTTCTCGGCAGTTTTCTTACACTAGGATCACACTAGGATCCAGCAAGATAGAAGTGCAGTCAGGCACTCCTAGAGCCCGGCGGTTAATACTAGTTGCCTTTGCTTAAAACATGTGTCGACTATGGGACGGGGAACTTCTAACAACATAAAACGGTAGGCAAGTTGGGCATATCGTCGAACCTTTGGCAAGTTCAGGAATATGTGATGGTAGGATATAAAGAAGATCACCTTACCGACAGCCATCTGCGATCGTAGTCATTTACGTTCCCGGTCGATACATCCATTGTCAGAGTTGCTTCTACATCCTGGATTTCATTCCGGATAGCCATCGTACATATAAGTCAAGGATGCTCCTGCGAGTCGACAGTCCTCTAGTCCTCCATACTAGAGCAGTTTGAGCCCACAAAAGTGATCGATGACTCGTTCCATCAGAACATTTTCACCATTATACAAGTTTCTATATCATATGTATACACGAAGAATCACAAAAGTCGACTAAGAAACTTATTCCCAAACCAACCTGATGGACAGGCAATTTCATCATCAATCAAATGTGTGCGGAAACTGTTAAAATAATATAGTACGAGTCATGGTACACCTCAGCATGATAGTTGTTACATGTGTTAAGGATATTTTCATTTACTTATTCTTCTTCTTTTTGTTCTTTCTTCCTCCAACAACGGCCACTGAGATAAGTCACGGCTCCGTACATGTTAGAAGTAAGCCTGTGCGGCGATCATCTGTCAATGGGTGCATCTTTGCTGATGAGTATTATCAGTTTTCTCTCACCGCAGCATTTGGTGGACTAGCACATCCTCCAATTCTATGTAAATATTGTTGTCAGCAGCGCCACTCATCGGATTGATAGCAATGTGAACTCAAGCGTGCGTACATATTCAAAGGCCAGGAAGAGAAGAAGAACGTGTATCTGCCTGTCTCGGCGCACAGCTCAGACAGCTTCTCTAGATCAAAGAACTCTCCTAGATGTAAATTGAAAGGGTTAGATTAAAGTCAAAACATGGGATTTCCTTTTACTCGGGGATTGTAGTATGATTGTCTTACTTACCTAGAGGCATTCCCCAGAGGCTATTGTAGTAGTGTCAGGAGTTAGTCGAGAATCTCAGTTGCTCAGACGCAAGAGGACGCGGGTTCTCACCCTAGGATAGTCTGTATGCGTATGTCAAAAATCAGCCTATGTTTGAACAAAGAAAACATCCGAGGATTGCAGACCTGATGCAAGAGCACTTCAGGAGAGGGCGAAGGCCATCTCTTTATTCAAATGCTTGGTGTAAGTGTATCTCTGCACTGCCAAAATCATGTTCACGGACCTCCAGGGCGGGCTGATCAGATGCAATGGCAGCAAAATGATTATTCCTGAATTAATATTATAATCCATCATTTATAACTAAAATAAATCGTCTGAAGTATACGCACCACAGGAATCGTTTCATATCCTCGCTTTGCTCGATGCCAGCACTGGAAACAAGAAAATAGTCACTCCTCCAATACCCCGGAACTTTGCGTACTCGAAAATGAACACTGACAAGGTTTCCGGGCGTGAAGCAAGAGCATTTCTCTCCTCCGTGGCCACTTTGTAATATTTTTGGATAAACCCGACACGCAGTAATAGGATATCTCCAGTGCGGAACTGTACATTCTGAGAGCGCGCCACGGCCTCAAGGTCAGCGACAGTTATAGCATGCGTGGTCCATGGATCATATGGGAGGTTACCACCATTTTTGGTGTGATATGCGACTAGATCAAGGAGTACTCCCCGGCCACAGATTCCATGAGTAGCCCAGTCTATAGAGGGAAGGAAGGTAAAGTAAGACAAAAAAGAGACATAGAAAAACATTAAATGATAAGAAATAGGAACTGCACAGATTCCACAAGGAGACAAAGCCGCTGACTTTGGAATTAGAGGTTCGGACAAGCGGCGATAGCAAATACAAAATGAAATATGGGATCAAAAATAAGAGATAAAAGAGGCGCTCGACATCATTAGCGCTTTTTTTATCTCGGGGCCGTCGGACAAAAGCATGAAAAGCACTGCAGAACTACTGCCTCCTTATTATCAACAAGATCTCCGAACACCAAGGCCGGATAGCGTTCAAAGTCAGTCAGGCATTTTACATCACGAAAATATAACACGACGCTCCGGCAATAGAGCCTTGTCGCCAGACTGACTTACTCCACACTTCCGATAATAAAACAGAATACATAGAAACCGGACATACTTTGCATCCCAATTCTAGAGTGGTTGGGATCAATATTGCTCGGGTCTGGTATCGGTATTCTTCCTTGTGGTAAGGATCTTGCGTCAGTGCTATTTTGAACGTGAGTGTTTAAAAGTATATGGTTTCTGTAGCAAGTAAAATACTTACTTATTATAGAAAACCCCGTGCTCAATAATTCCATAATGCCTCAAACCATCCCATTGAGAGCCAGATTGCGTATTCTACAAGAAAAAAAGAAAGTTTGTCAGGAACGGAACCTAGGGAATGTGGGTGGAACGGTGAGTTATTCATATCTCTATAAAACAGACATCTCTCTATATCCGAAGGGATGCTTTTCTTAACATAGAATCGAAATCATCGCACTCACCATGTGAATTTCGTCATCTCGAGGCATACCGTTTTCTCGCTTCACGATCATGTTAACTTCCGGTGTCTTACGATTGAACATGGGCTACAAGATGAACGCAATAAGACAATAGATCTTCCCTGTACATTTCGAGTAATGCGCACCTTCTCGGGGAAGTTGATTGGCCTGAAAACCATGAAAAGCGGAATGAAAGAGGATGAAATCAAAATCAATCGAAAGGAGATTTGATACAGAAGTATAGGACCCTCGTGGGTCAACAAAGAACCACGCCAAGGTTCGCAACAGACAACAATTAAAGGAGAAAGATTCCCACCAGTTAAGAGACACGGTACGACCCAATCTGCAGAAAACGAAGAAACCCAAGTCAGCCACCGTTACTATCGTAGCCTCAGGCCCACCACAAAGAAAGAGGCCGGCGAATGCGAAGCGAGAACTATGAGGGCATACTTTATTTCTTCTGATGCAGCCTGTTGCACGACCTCTTCCGTTAGGAGATTTACTGTCCCCAGTTGATCCTCAGTACCCCAGACGCTCCATGCACATCCGGGGAAGTTCTTGAAGGATGGAAGTTCATCGAAAGTTGGTAGGCTGGCCATCTCGGACAATGGTGAAGACCCAGTGCGGGGAACGAGGTGAGAAATAATGTCTTTCAACCGCTTCGTAGTCATGTCTTGAGTTTTATTCCCTCGCGCAGATGGTTTGCTGACTATATAGATGACAAAGACGAACTGCACAACCGTCAGCCCTTCCTTTTCTTATTGCATCCTTGGTAATGACATGAGTGCGGATAAAAAAAGAAGGTTGGAGCGAACCGTCAGATGACCACATTACTTGTGAAATAATAATCTAAAACGAGAATTGGAAACTGGTTCAGTGCAATAAGCGTGTTAAAATTACATATTGGATCGTTACGTTACAGCAGTATAATATAATAGTAGAATCTTCATCTGATAGTTGTAGGCTGACTCTTAAGGTTGGTCAAATTTTCAACCACGGATAAAAGGGTGGGCAAGGGCTTCTCGGGGACTAATTCTTCTGCTCGGGTCAAGGGCCAAACATTTATCCAACAAGTCTATAAACGAGATAATCATCTTGTTTTCTTCGTCGCTAACCTTCGCGGACAGTGGGGGGAGTAGTCGTGCTCGCAGATCACGAGAAGGTTTCGATATGTGAACCTTGCGGATGACATCCTGAAAAAAATAGAAGGGACATCAGAAAGCTGTCGCCAAAGTCTGTTAAACCAGTTACTGACGTTACCGGTCACCCGGTCCTTCTCAACACTCTCAAAACCACCCATCTCGTCGAAATAAACATCTCCAAACTTGGCTTTCTTAATCATTTTCCCGTTGAATCGTCCCTTTAGCTCCATCATCAAGAGGAGCATTTGGTTATTAGATCGACCAGGAAAGAGAATCTTGCCAGTATAGAGCTCGTATAATGTACAGCCAATAGACCATATATCAAGGGATGGGTCGTAAGGAACACCCAAAACTGCAAAAATAAAAAATCAACAAACTAGGTGCACTGACGGAAATAAACTACTCAACTGATTTCTGGCGCTCTGTAGAATCTGCTGACTAGATACGGAGTGATGTCGTTCTCAGATGCATCCGACGCTGAACCAAGATCACACAATTTTATGACGGTCTTCTGTTCATTAACCTGCCATATAAATTTAGTAAATGGGCCCGGCCAGGGATAACGATGCAAACGTACGAGGATGTTATCTGGCTTTATATCAGCATGCATAATGTTTGCCTTCTTTAATAAGCTCAGGGCCAGGAAAAGCTGGTGTGCATAAGCGCGAACAGCTCGGATATTTAGGCCAACGTCTTTCCCAAAACGCTTAACCACATCACGCAAATTCATACTAGCCCAAGCGTCAGTCTTCTGATGGAAAGTAGAGAAAATCGACTGACCTGAGCGATTCAAAAACGAGACAAAGGTGCCCGCGATGTTCAAATGTTCGTTCAAGACGGACAATATGTTTTTTATCTTCAGGATCCGCCTGTTTTAATTTATTGAGAATTTGTACTTCTTTCTGCCCAGCACGATACCTGCAAATTTTTAGTATACTTTCTGAAAAATCAGATGGTGAGCACTAACATAGATTCCTGACATCGAATTATTTTTATAGCAACTTCCCTGCCTACATCACCGGCGTCTCCCTGTAAGATTCGTGCCCGCACAACATTCGCAAACATCCCTTTGCCCAGGGAAGAGAAAACTTGATACCGTCCACCGTCTAACTGCTCACCAAGAATAACACTGTAATAACCTTCTGGATCAGCCGCCGTATCGAGAGTCGCAGTGGTAATAAGGGCGGGTGCATTGGGCTTCTCCTACACGAGGAAAAAAAGGTCAATCTTTGTTAATATGGTCAAAAAATAACATGGCATACCAAAACTTTCTTCTTGCTCTTTGGCTTTGATGGCTTATCGGACAGGGCAATGGCAAACATATCGTCTACATCTTCTTCCTCTTCTTCTTCAACATTGATCCAATTAGTGGCCTGTGCAGGTTCGCCGAAGCGCTTGCGCTCATCTTCTCGTCTATCTAGACTGGGATCATAGTCCGCTGCTAACACTTGTTCGGCCTCTGTATTATCATTAGCAGCCTCGCCTTCATCGTCTTTAGCCAGAGTGAAATCCCGTGGTGTGGGAGAAACAGAAGCTGACTCTCGTACAACTAGATAAAAATGACATATTTAGCTTAGATGAAATTTCTACATATTGTTACTGACCACCAGGTTCAAAGGATACATCAGGAGGTGCAACTGATCCATTGCGAAGGGGAGTCTGCGACATAGGATTAGAAACAGACAATGAAGGGGTAGGCGGTTGGGCCGCACTGCTAGGCCCGGGACTGGGGCTGATACTCGTTGTGACACTGGCTACTCCAGCATATTTGGCGAGAATAGCTTGCCGCTTAGCACGTCGAGCAGCGAGTATATCTTCAACAGGGGGCGGAGACGCTGGTAATTCCAACTCAATTTCAGGTTCAACCTTGGCCGGTTCGGGTGCAGCAACTGATGTCTCCTGCTTAGCTAGCGACTGGCGTCGTGGTGATCGTGATCTTCGAGGCGATATTCTACTCAGAAAGTGATAATTAGACACGCATATATGCAAGTTAATTTATGGCCTCACGATACTCACTCGCCTTCCTCGCGTTCCGCGTCCTCAGGGGTATGACTCCGCGTAGAGCGTCGTGGTGACCGAGACCGAGAACGATCAGACGGTTTTGAACGATAATTTTTGCCAGAATCGCGAGTTTCCTTGGGCCTATCATAATCTCGCCTTCGCCGGTCGGACTGGCTTGATCTTCGGCCTCCAGCATCATAATGACCAGGACTTCTCCTGTCATATAAGTTTTGTTTTCCAGATGGCTTCCGGGGTGGAGACCTCAAATGTACATCCCGCCAATCCTTTGGCTCATCTCTATCCTTGGCTCTTTTACTATTGGTCTCATAGTCTGTACCCTCCCAAGAACGCTTTTGTCCTGATGTTACGTTAGTCATCTTTAAAGATAAAATATTTGGTTTACGGGACTCCGCACGATAAAAGATAGAGGAATAAAGGGTATTGAAGTAGCTGGTCGGGTGATGGACGTAGGATACAGTTCAAGAATCAAAGAGGCAGTGGAGCCGGTTCACGGAGGCTGTCCGCATTTGCCAATGTTTACCAAAAAGCCTGGCACGTGCATTATCTTGTCACCGCACCGGTCACACTAAGTATTATCGGCTACCGTCTGATTCACCGGGAGAGCTCTTATTGGCAATGGATCTCATTCTCAATATTACTCTTGACGGTAAGTTGTGGTGATTTCGGTGTTAGACATGACAAAGACATCGGAACTCTGACGGTAACAGCCAGTTGAAAAACTAGAATATTCATAGACGACCAGCTCTAAGTATGTACTCACTTCGAGCCTGATAGAGATTTGGGTTCGACTCGGGGAGATATGAGTAGCGAGACGGAAAAGTTAATCTGCTAACTTTGCAACTTCTAGAGTGCAGTTGAAACTTTTGTTGGGCGAATGGTAAGTCGCAGAAAGTTTAAGGAGTAATAGACTAACAAATTCATATTCAGCCTTGAATATTTGAATACCGTTCGTGGGATCTAGATTGAATTTTCCGGAACTTTGAGAGGGCATGGGGTCAACATGTCTTAAGAGTCAAGACTCAAGAGCGCAAGAATTCCCAAGTTATGACGGGTTCTCTTACGGTCCTTTTCTCTTCCCTGAGTTGATAAGAGAACAGAACCATCTTTTCATCTGACTTGTCCGAGTTCGAGAGATATGCGGTGGATAATTCAATTCCAAGAGCATCTGGAAGTAGACATTTGGCAGTGGCGAACCAAATATGCACGTTTCGTAAATAACACTTATGTCAATGCTTTCCTGACAGTTGCCAGATCCTTCCAATGACGGGAATGTATTCTCGACATATGGAGCGCGGATCACGAAGCAATAATCGCCAATCCGGGATGGCCACAGGAATCTGTTGATCTCCAAGAGGACGTTGTCATATAGCCGTAAGAGCCGGAGGGGAAACTTCATACCTTGCAAAGTCCACAGAATACTAAAATAAATTCATCACAGTACCTGATCAAGAAGCCCAGCTGGTTCCCCATTGCTAAATACTTTTTTCACCTGCCCGCAAACGTCACCAGGGATTTATCTGGGCATGTTTCACTGAATGACAGTTTCATCCACTGCCCTTTTCACTCGAATGTCATTCGATGTTCATTGTATGCTTTGCATTAAAATACATTGTTCTCCGAATAAATTTGGATAATAAGAGTCGGTAATGTACAGACAAAACGGACCTACCTACCGAATATTGTGACTTGATATATATGTCTTCTACCTTGATTGTTTCGAATAGGATAGTACGACATACAAGATCGTCGTCCGAGAGTGCCAGGATCAGGCGCTGGGTAGTATATACCCACACAAGGCCATAAAATTCATGCAAAAGACACCCTTTTGCGCGGTGCCTTATCCGATACCGGAGGAGCAGAGTCTTGACTCGAATTCGTCTCTTTGAATCGAAATTTCCGCGACTTCGATTTCTCTTTTTTTGCCTCCAAATGTTTTGCGCGCAAGGCGGCCTTCGCTTCTTTCTGATGATATAGAGCAATAAGTAGAGTGGGTGACATAAAAAAAACAATCTTTCTCACTAATTTGATTTTGGAGTTCGAGAAAGGCTTGCGTTCCGTCTTTGGCTGATCAACCTAAACAAAAAAGCAAAACGCCTGTGTCAATCATTCGGATAGAAACTGACTATTCAAGATATTACTACTACCTGGATTTTTTGCTGCTTCTCTGACCGAACCGTTGATTTCTTCTCGATATCTTCAGCTATGGAAGCCGCCAAAGAGAGAGCATCCTGGGATGGTACATTCAAAAAGGATTCGAGCGTGCTCAACGGATAATAACTTACGCTTTTCTCCAAAAATCGTTTTACTTTCTTCCCCTTTGGAGGCAGAGCCTTCAGTTTTTGGTTGATACTGTTAGCGCTCATAAGTGAAGCACCGAGAAATATAGAAATAACAAAGATTATAAGGAGATCTTGGTGGTCATGATGCAAAGGAGTTTCGGCGTCCGCAATTGGCAAGGCCTTTTATTTGATCATGTTTACCGATGGATTGAATCCCTCGAGAAACCTTGAACGAGAAACGAAATTGTTTCTCACTTATTTTTTGCTGATTTCTTATTTTCAACTTTCTTCAAAAAACCAACCATAATATAAACCAACCATAATCTCTGTTAGGCACAGCTGTAATGGTATGTTTATATTTTGAAACCTGATTCAATAACTGATTATCATGTATCACAGGAGCACCCTTAATCATATTGATTCGATTTTTTTTGTTTTAGGATTACTTCGATGGCGACTTGGCCGATGCGCAGGGTTTCTTCATGGTTTCTTCCACTCCAGACTTGTCTCCGGGCAATCCGAGAGCATATGATGCGATCAATTGACCGGGCGCCAACTACGGAGTACATTCTGTCGGGAAAAAAATGAAATTGAGCGTGCACTTGCCAAGATTCAAGCGATTTGACCGTTTCCTAGATCTAAAATCATACCCTACCACTCAAGACAAGAACACATACCATAAACAGCAATTTCCGTCAATTCTGGGTGTCGTATTTTTACACCTTTCAAATGCGACAAAACACACAACAAGGTACTTTCGGGGTAGTTAATTTAGCAATGCAGTACAAGGAATCCACTGCAGTATGTCTAGTCTATAGCTGATCTACGATCTAAGCCCCAAATCTACAAGCCAAAACAACATCAGTTAACAGAGGGTTTCTGCGTATAAAAACCTGACAAGTTGACCTTGAAGAAACCAGAACAGTTTCCAACAAACCTTCTTCACCAACACATTCTTCTACACATTCAAATTCATCCTCTTCTTCTCTCACTCAACTGAAAACAATGTGTCGATGGCGCCAGTAAGTCTATGGATTAAAAGGCGGATCGTCTTTACTAAATTTTAATTAGTGTTACTTACGTCTATGGCTGCGGCCACATGATACCTTTGGTGGGCATATTTACTCCCTGTGTAAAGACAAAATAACTTATTTTGTCTTTAGCCCGACGAGCACGTTAGTATCGATCAGGACTTTGAAGGCAGTTGAGACTGGTGCTGACGAGATATCCAGATTCCTTGCGACTCCACAAGGTGTCGCTTCAGCTCTTATCACCCGCCCAACTGTGTTCCTCCCACCTGTAGGCAGACATGTGCTCAGCAGTACGTGTCCAACGGTCAATCTTCTCATTTTATCGTTACTGACTTAATGCTGCGTTCCTCCCTGCCCTGCCCCACAACCTACTTGATTTGCGTGTTCCCATCGCAGGCACGGTTACCCTCAGCAACATGGTAAGTATATACGCAGTATAAAAAACTTTTATCTCTTTACTCAATGAATTATAGCGCTCAACAAGCAAGAAATGTGCCCCAACTGTGCCAGACAACGCCGTTAGATGCCTCCAACGAGATGCTACCTCATTCACATAACACTTGCAATTGCAATCTGCTTTGATCGTCCCCTTGCGCATTCGAACTCTTAGACTATCTGCTTTGCTTTCGTACATTTGCTATCTCAACAACTAGATATTCTCAATAGACAGATTTGTTTTCTCAGCATCTAGAATATGCATGCCTATCTATCACCGTGATATACCAGTAATCTGTTCCATTCCGAGTCGCCGACGCACAGGTCGCGACGAACTCTTAAGTGCGTGATCATCGTATCATAGCAGTGAAATATCTTGCAGGCGAACCTTTCCCCTTCAGAAACCGCTTTGCCGTCGATGGAGCATCATCGCTCGGCTTTTTAGCAAGCTAGGTAGATGCAAATTTTCATCGACATAGCAGCTTATATCGCCCCGTCGACACGCAAGCCGTGTCGGGCACTGCTTCTGGAGACAAAATATTATTTCATGATCTCCATATTATCCGAATATCACGCCCGCAGTGAAATATCGCCCATGCGACCTCAACAGCTCGCGTTCCATCGATGGAACATGAGTTGGGTCGTCGGCATGCTATGTTGTGTCCTTGCTAAACGTGTGAGTAGAAAGTGAGTTTCCAACTACATTAAGGATTGTCATTTCGTGCGCTGTGCAAATCACAATATTGAATGAGCCGTCGAACTATCGAGATGACAGATATGTCTGTAATGAGAAATGATATGATGATCATTTTGTATTTGCCAAGGCATTCAAGACCATTCAATTAGACGCTCAGAAGATTCGCTAATACCTGTGGCGTTAGTCTAGTTTAAAGTCCCTCGTTTTACTTACAATGACATACATGCCATAACCGTCGGAACAAGTCGTCATCGCCACATTCTAGTGCCCTGGCGATCCGTTCCTTGTTCATATCCGGAGTTGAGGTATAAGGGCGCACAGCGCCGACACCAGAGTTACAATGGAGGAGTATGAGTCACACAGTGAAACAGGATTTCGGGGATATTTTCTTTCAAAAATTGAAGGCAAGAGATACGAATTTTGAAGGGCAATTTCGAGCTGCTTTCAATTCGATTTATTTTCTAAGATAGGTTTATGCGTTTATTATTTTATTTTATGTGTCCACTACTTGCGCGCGTGTCTCATTTGGGAGGAGCTGCGGAAAAGATGGCGCTCATTTGCTAGTACGACTAGTATATGAAGGAAATTGTGCTAGATTCAAGTCATAGGAGACAGTGACATGTAAGTTAACTGAAGAGTTCTATAAAACGGACTGAAAATCGAGTTAAAATTTGTGCAAAAGCGAACTCAAGCCTGCTTAGTAAAATCTAAAAACCGAAAAGGAGCCTCAGAATCACAGCTCAAAATCTCAACCTTGAAACCCCTTCTTACCCACACACATGGTGAAACAGAATTCCAAGGAATATTCTTCCCAAAAATAAAATAAAATCGAAAGCATGAGATAAGACTGTGAAACTACTGAATACATGTTAAATTGCTTAAAGTGTGCTCTAAAGCTCAAGTGCGATATATCCACGATGACGCCTATCATTTTGTTGTGAGCATATCGCGAATGGAAACTCAACAACGAGTAACGAACTCACCGTACAATTTTTGATTTTTTCACTGATGTGATTGATTAGCACCAGTATTCGGCCCCTGGTTTCTTTCCAAGTCAGGTAATACTGCATCTGCGTTCTCGTATGTGGACAGTCGCCTGATCCTTTTCGTCGCCTTTACTTCATGATTACCGGTTTGGATGGTAGAAATATCGTCGCCTTCATCACCACTATCGAAGGGGGTCGCTGATGTCGAGGACGAGGACGATCCCTCAGAAGGGGAGTTTGATGTTGACGTTGCATTTGATCCTTGCGTTTGGTCTCCACGTCGTGGCCGATGATCCAGTTTCTTATCAGGAATCTGAGAGAAGTGGGGTCAGCTTCGCGATGCTAAAAAGCCCAATAGAATAAACTCTGCGTACCGGGAGGCGAACGAGATACGCCATCATCGTAGAGCAGGCCGCAAAGAAAAAGACAGCCTTCAAGCTAATATCATAAGAGTCACGCGCCAAGCGTTGGATGTCGGGTTCCAAAGACACTACTAATCTTGCGTTTTGTCTTATTCTCATAATGAGCTAACACCTATTCAGCGATTTCTAGGTTTGATTAGAACGACAAATTATTCACCTCTTCGGCGTCTGGCGTATGAATTCTCTTTCGAAGTTCCGAGTCTAAATGCGACTGGAAAATAGCCGAGGAAATGGCAACTCCTCCGACCTGGCCTACACCTCGGAAAAGCTGGCCAAACCCAGTCCCAACGGCCACGCAGTCATCTATGATTGTTTCATCAAAATGCATAAAACTACTATAACCGGATCACTTTACCAGGGACATGGACGAGCAGGGCAACTGATATCGAGATATAAATTCAGAAGAGAAAAAAAAACAATGACCTAGTCATAAGAGTGTCAACGTACTGAGCATTGTCTGTAACACGACCGCGTTCCCGAAACCAAGCGGAATCTAAGGTAGCATGTTAGAACGTAGCGGAGCAATGAAACAAGTCTTCGATTTACAATGCTCAGCCATGATTGTAAGGGCCCAGAGTCTTCCCGGATATGATAGATCAAAACGGCACCAATGAAAGGGAAAGCACCAAAGATCAAATTGATAGTTTTGTATCGCCCTGTTTTATGCATCATCCATCCCGCAAAAAGTGATCCAGTAGACATAGATAAACTATTGGGAAGCAGATGTAAACCTGGAAGACAAGCGGAGGACTTAATAATGGATTTTTTGTTGATAATACAATTCAGACATACCTGCAGTAGATGCCTTAGTTAGAATCACTGTTTGGAACCACATCGGGAAGAAATATACGATGGAAAAGTTGCAGATAGCAACCAAAAAGTTAGAGAATCCAACAAGTACCGGTATTCTCCGCTTGAGAAGGAAGGGAGCCAAGACGGGCTCTGGAGAAACGAAGAATTCGACCAAAAAGAAAACGACTGCAAACGTAGCAGCAGAAGAAATCGAAATAATCACGTATGGGTTTGACCACTGACCCCAGCAAGGCTGTGTCAGAGTCATCTATTATTCACGATTGGATCAGGAAACTCACAGGAAGGCCTTCGTTATAGCGAACGCTAAGGAACGTAAGCATCGATCCAACCTATCAACACTGTTTACTCCTTGGACTTTTTGACCCGTATGGGGGCCAACTTACAGCCATCATGAGACTACCGCTCCCAAGGTAATCGACTCGTTTCAAGATCTCTTTCGCACTCCTCCCAGTTCCCTATTCTCCATGTAAGATTTTATTATACGTCAAGATAAAGACTCACCTCAGTGACATAGTTTAGATTTATGGATGTTAAAGTGTAGGAGATGAAGAAAACGGGTATCTGAATGAGGAAGGCCCATCTCCAACCCAACCTTCTCGATGATGATAAGAAAAATAATCATTCGACCCTGATTTAGTACATACCAATCGGTAATCAGGCCACCCAAGGGCCCTCCGAGACCCAGACCCAGCTGATACAAATTAAATACTTTATTTCGGGGTGCGAAAGAAAAGATTTACTCCATTAAACACACTAGCCACACCCTGCGTAAGACCACGGCTCTATTTTTAGGATGGGTCTTGTGAGTATCTCAATTTGAAAGGAAGAAAAATGACGCCTACTCTGATACTATACATATCACTGACAATGATGCTAGAAATAACAGGGTCAATGGAGCATCGATAAATATTATCTAAGGGACGTACGAAGATGTCGTCATTAACCCTCCGCCACCGATACCAGAAAACTGCACAATCAACACAACTCGCGAAAGATGAGAATAAGAACTCACAAATCTTGCCAGGATCAGCATTTCCATGCTTCTTGACAGCCCACATAATAGCACACCCAGGCCGGCAAATAGAAGCGCAGTCTGATTCGCATTCTTCCGTCCTAGCACGTTGCAAAGTCGCCCATAAAGAGGTGTGAAGGTGCATGTAGCCAGAAGATAGCTGGTAATTGTTGGTCAGACGACCATGAATGCTAGATTTGAAACGCACGATGTCCCCAACCAACTGGCCTGGTTAGATTTGTTGAATTCCGACGATATCGAAGGCAACACTGCAGCCAGATATGAATTACCTCTCATGGAACATTCATTGAAATCACTCACTTGTTGGAACCAAAGTCTCTGGGAGACATTGAGCGTATGTTTCGAATAGCAGGCAAAAGCATGGCTTACTTACGGTTCAAAGCCTATTTTTGGATCAGTGGTACACTGGATAATGAAAATGTAACAGAAACTCACGGAGAGAAATGTTGCAGTCCATAATCCAGCCAATATACCATAACGTGTGGATCTTGAGATATCCAGAGGTCCGACACTTTTGGGACCTTTTATCTGGCCATCTCCCTGAGGTGCGTCTGAAGTCCTTTGGAGCAGTAGATCACGTTCGGACATGATTGCAAGTGGTATCTTGAGGTATCTAAGTCTATACGTCGAAGATAATCCGTGTATGCTATCAGCGTGGTATTTGGGGATCTTGACACAGAACAAGTGGTGGTAGGAGTAAAAGTTACGCGACTAAGGCGAAGTCGGGAAAGCACCCGAAGAACGTGATTCAAGAGCGCCATTTTTATTTAAATCATTTGTCAGCTATTT
>Ga0247779_1000976_pt1 | contig 14808 bp, 13 predicted proteins | sample UWRJL221509R5_FD_179925 | JGI IMG/M metagenome (GOLD analysis project Ga0247779, IMG submission 179925) | Plant litter microbial communities from Arlington Agricultural Research Station in Wisconsin, United States - UWRJ-L221-509R-5 | ecosystem: Environmental > Terrestrial > Plant litter >... | reverse complement strand
GCCTTCGCCTCGCCTTTCGGCAGGTGGGAAATGCAGTCTAGGTGAGGTCGGTCCCGAACTCGAACTGGCAATGGGCATGGCCCATCGCGGCGCAATGCGATTCCCGGCAATCGATCTGCATTGCCGTGGACTCGGCATCGATCAAATAGCGAAGCGCGCCGGTCATGAAGCCTTCGAACATATAGCAGACAGCCCGGCTGGCGGGCTTGTCGTGTTGCTCCAGGACGAAGATCGAGTTTCTCAGGTTGATGCAGCCACTTTGGCCGGCGACATCAAGCGCGGCGACCTCGAATTGCCCCCAGCCACGTTGCGAGAGGCGCTTGAAGTAGCGATGGAAGGTATCGACCGGCGACAAGTTCAGCGTCTTTGCCACCGACTTGCACCAGTGAACGGCTGACTTGTCCGTTGCCGTCCGCAGGATTGTGCGATAGGCCTCGAGCCCCAGCGCTTCCTCGACGGCGACGTGATTGTTGACGAAGAAATGCCGCGGCAAATAGAGCATCGGCAAGCCGTCGGTGCGCCAGATGCCTGTCTCTGGATCAACATCGATATCGACTTCCGGTTTGCTCATCGCCACGGCTCTCTTAACTAGATCAGTTCAGTCTCAGGCGGCTTTTTCCTGCTGCAGGGCAGCCTTGGAAATATCCTTGTAGAGCTCGCCATCCTTCATGATGACATGCAGGTTCTCTTGGTCGACCATCTTCTCGATATGCTTCAGGGGATCGGCACCGACCAGCAGCAGATCGGCAAGGAAGCCTTCCTTCACCTGGCCCAGTTCGTCGCCCATCTCCATGACTTGGCCGCCATGTTTGGTGCCGCAGACCAAAGCTTCGCTGGGTGAATAGCCGAGCAGATCGACGAAATGCTTGAGGTCGCGGGCATTGTTGCCTTGAGGTGACTGGATGAACCCGTAATCGCCGCCGATCAGGGCGCGAACACCGCGCTTCCTGAACTCACTATAGACTTTGAGGCTGTCATCGATCACCCGCTGCATGCCGATCTCGAGGGCGAATTCCTTGGAGAACCAGGGCTCGCCCTGATGAATCGTGCCCCAGATGATGCCGATAGCCGGGCCGACGAAGACCCGGTCCTTCACCGATTCCACCATGTCGAGGGCTTCCTCATCGGCGGATTCGCAGTGATAGATCACATCGACGCCGCATCTGACCGCGCGCTTTACCGAATTCGCCGCACGGGCATGGCAGTTGACCTTCTTGCCGAAATCCTTGGCGACTTCGACGGCGGTGCGAACCTCGCTTTCGCGCATGGTGGTGACGCCACCACGAGCCATCGGGCCAAGATCATCGCCGGAAATGTTGATCTTGATGTTGTCGACGCCTTCGCGGCAGCACAGGCGGACGACCCGGGCCATCTCGACCTCGCCATCGGCGATCATGCCGAAGCTTTCGTAATGCATATGGTTCTTGCGTTCATCGCCGAGTCCGGCGGTGACGGTGATCTCCGGGCTGGCCGCACGAATGCGCGGCCCCGGCAGACGACCGGCATTGACCTCGTTGCGGATCACCACATCAAGTCGCAGCTTCGAGGTTGCCGCGCTATAGGCGCTGGTGAAGCCGTGATCAAGCAGGGTCTTGGCATTGCGCATGGTCAGCAGCAGGTGCTCTTCCGGCGGAATGTCGCCGAGATCCTTATCGTTGACGGCGCCGCCGAAGGAGATATGTGCGTGACCTTCAACCAGGCCTGGCATCAAGGTGCGGCCATGACAATCGATGGTGGTGGCACCGTCAGCATTCAACTGGCCCGGTGTGCGGGCGATGGTGCGGATGCGGTTGCCTTCCACCAGCACATCGGCGGGAAAAGATTCTGCGCCGCTGCCGTCCCAGACCATGGCGTTGCGGAAAATGACTCTGCTCATGACTGTCCTCCTCTATGTGTCGAAAGCCGTCTGTCGCGGCTGATTGTCTTAGCGGCCGGCTGCGACTGCAGGGGCGGCAACGTCGTCTTCGATAGGATTGCGCAATAGACCAATCCCCTCAACCTCTACTTCGCAGACATCGCCATGCTTCATGAAAAGCTGTGGCTTGCGCGCCATGCCGACACCGGCCGGCGTACCGCTGACGATGATGTCGCCGGGCTCCAGCGTGATCGCTTCGCTGAGAATCGAGATCAATGTCGCCACGTCGAAGATCATGTCATTGGTGCTGGCATTCTGCACCACCTGGCCATTGAGCCTGGTCTGGATGCTCAAGCCCTTGCCACCAGCCGGTACTTCATCGGCGGTGACCAGCTCCGGACCGAAAGGACCGGTCGCATCGAAATTCTTGCCGACGGTCCATTGTGGCGACTTGGTCTGGAAATCGCGGATCGAAGCATCATTGAAGACCGAATAGCCGATCACATGATCAAGCGCACGGCTCTTGGCGATGCGGCGTCCACCTTTGCCGATGACGGCAACCATCTCGCCTTCGTAATCGAGCTGCACGGAGACGGCGGGACGCTTGATCGCCGCGCCATGGCCGATCAGGCTGGAATTGAAGCGAGCGAAGATGGTGGGATAGGTCGGCGGGGTGAAACCGCTTTCCAGGGAATGATCGACGTAATTGAGGCCGACGCAGACGATCTTGGTGGGAACCGAGAGCGGTGGCAGCCAGGTGACGGAAGCAGGATCAAAGACCGCCGCCTGCGATAGTTTTTTGGCGGCCGTGGCCAGCGCGTCCTTGCCGCCGACGATCAGCTGTTCCAGGTGACCGGGAAAGCCGGAATCGGATTCCAGCAGGCCGCGATACTCGCCGGTTGGCAGGTGAAGTGCCAAGCCTCGGCCCAGCTTCGAACGATAGGCTGCAAAACGCACGATTAAGTCCCTTCCTGTTACGCCGTCGACGTTTTCGTCAGGCGGCGATTTTGTGCTGATAAGATATATTTGTCAAAGAATAATATATTTTATTGTTTGATCATTTCTTGCTGTAGATAGGTCACATCTGACGACCAAGGACCGAGTCCATGCGCCAAGCGGCGATCCGCGACAGCACCGTCAACCTGACCCAGGGCGCCTATGAACAATTGCGCGCGGATCTGCTGTCCTGCCGCGTCCAGCCGGGCGCGCGATTAAAGATCCAGGAGCTCTGCACGCGGCTTTCCGTCAGCCTGGGCGCCATTCGTGAGGCGCTCTCTCGCCTGACATCGGACGGATTGGTGGTTGCCGAGCCGCAGCGCGGCTTCCGCGCCGCACCCATCTCACCCGAAGACCTGCGTGACCTCACCATGGTACGCATCGAAATTGACAGCCTGTGCTTGCGCCGCGCCATTGAGCAGGGCGATGTCGATTGGGAATCGCGGCTGGTCGCGGCTTTCCATCGCATGTCGCGGACACCGGAACACCGCACGGGCGATCCCAGCGGGACCAGCGATGATTGGGCCGAGGCGCATGCCGCCTTCCATGCGGCGCTGGTGGATGGCTGCAACAGCGCCTGGCTGCTGCGCCTGCATGGCCAGCTTTACGATCAGAGCGAACGCTATCGGCGCCTGTCGGTTTCCGTGGCGCCGCGCCGTCGCGATATCGGTGATGAGCATCAGAAGATTCTCGATGCGGTTCTGGCGCGCGATGCCGGTAAAGCGGTCGAGCTGCTGGCAAAGCATCTACGCGAGACGACGGATATTCTGCTTTCCGCTGCCTTGGGCGAAGCGCCGCAACGCCGTCGGGCTGTCCGCAAATAGCTGCAATCGGCCGCATCAGGCGCTGATCCATTGCTGGCCGATCTCGGTATAGAGGTCGACTGCTTCAGCGATCTTCGACACCAAGCAATACTCATTGGTCTTATGCGCCATGGCGGTTTCGCCGGGGCCGAGGATCAACGTTGGCACGCCGTTCATGGCGGGGGTCAGCACCGAGGCATCGGTGAAGAAGGGCGCGCCGCGCGGATCGACCCGGCCACCATGCCGCTGCTCATATAGATCGAAGACACCGCTGATCCACTCATTCTGCGGATTGCTGGCAACCGAGCCGACATCGACCATATGGGCGAGGGTGGCACCCTCATCCAGCAAAGAAAGAATGTCCTGGCGGATCGCCGCATTCGATTGGCCAGGCACAGTGCGGATATCGATCTGCACCTCGGCTTGATCCGGCACCGAATTGACGTTGAGGCCACCATGCAGCGAGCCGACATTCAGGCTCGGCCGGCCGAGGTGATTATGGGCGGTTGCATCGAACTGATGGTCCGCCAGGCGCAGCACACTGCGCGCCGCCTTATAGACGGCGTTGTCGCCCAACTCCGGCATCGAACCATGGGCGGTGACGCCGTGGAAAGCGGCCTTCAGCCATAGTGCACCCTTATGGCCGATCAGCGGATAGTTACCGGTGGGTTCGCCGACCACCAGCGCACCGGCTTGTGGCAAGACCTGCGGCAAGGTGGACAGATAGCGCGCGCCATCGCAGCCGGTCTCTTCGCCAGCGGTGAAAATCAGGACAAGGCCGGCTTTGCGATGCGGCAGCTTGGCCAAAGCGATGGCCGCCATCGCCATGGCAGCAACGCCGCTTTTCATATCGCTGGAGCCGCGGCCATACAGACGGTCGCCATCGATCTCGGCGGCCAGCGGATCGCGCTCCCAGGGCGCTGATCCCAGCGGCACCGTGTCGAGATGGCCGGTGAAACAGATCGGTGCGTGGTCGCTGGCACCCGGCAAGGTCGCGACGATGCTGGTGCGGGTTTCCGCGAAACTGTAGGACGCAACCGCGAATCCGGCGGCGCTGAGAAGATCGCCCAGCAGCCGCGCGCATGGTTCTTCATCGCCCGGCGGATTGATCGACCGCAGCCGGATCAAATCCTGTGTCAATTGAAGGGCAGTGCGGTGCGAGGTCATCAGGCCATACCAAAAAGAAAACAGGGGATGGCGCCACTATATCGGCGCCATCCCCCCGGAGACAGATTTACTGACGCAGGCTGGTCCAGATCTTGTCGTAAGCCCGGGTCGCCTTTTCGGGACAGGCCGGGGCAAAGGTGATCTTCAGATCGGCCGGAGGATTGAATTCCGGCGAATTGCCGATATCCGGCGACAGGAATGCGTTCGAACCGCTGATGGCACTCTGATAGCCGGTCGATTTCTGCTGCAGAGCGATGTTCTGCGGATCCATCAGGAAGTTCAGGAACTTCTTGGCGTTTTCCAGATCAGGGGCATGGGCGGGAACGGCGACGTTATCCATCCAGCCGACAGCGCCTTCCTTGGCATAGACGTATTTGAAGCTGGCCTTCTGCTGGCGGGTGTTCAGCGCCTTGCCGGACCATTGCTCATGCATGATGGTTTCGCCGGCGACCTGACGTTCGACGGTGCCATCGGAATTATAGACCTTCACGAAGGGCTTCTGGGCTTCAAGCAGGGCCTGCAACTTCTTCAGATCAGCCGGATTGGTGTTGCATTGCGGCTTGCCCATATAGACCAGCGCCAGGGAAATCACTTCCGAGGGTGAGCCGAACATGCCGATCTTGCCCTTGAGGTCCGCTGACGGTTCGAAGAGATCCTTCAGGCTGTCGGCCGGGCCCTTATAGACGGCGGTGTCGACGGAATAGGATGTCGTACCCCAGACCCAGGGCACTGTGTATTTGGCATCGGGATCCCAGGGACGCTTCTGCCAACGCGGATCGACGTTCTTGAAATTCGCCATCTTGCCGGCATCGACTTCCTGGAACAGGCCCTGCTTGACGAAGATCGGCACGAAGTCGTTGCTGATGATCATGACGTCATAGCCGGTGGCGCCGGATTTCAGCTTGGCAAGCGCGGTCTCGTTCGAATCATAGGTGTCGATCGTCACCTTGATGCCGGTCTCGGCCTCGAACTTCTTGACCATCTCGTCGGAGGTGTAATCCGTCCAGTTATAGATATGCAGCTCGCCGCCATCGGCTGCTGCCAGTCGCGGCAGCGCGCAGAGACTGGCACTGGCCAGCGCAAGCCCCATGGTGATTTTCGCCCAGTTACGCATGTCATCCTCCTCCTGTTGGATATTATTTTGACTGTTATCGCTGCACTTAGTTCGGGCGCTTCTGACGTCGTCCGAGAAACAGGGCCACCGCGACGAAGATTGTCGAGATGACCAGCAGAATCGTCGAGATCGCATTCACCTCCGGCGTCACGCCGAGGCGCATCATGCCGTAGACATAGACCGGCAAGGTGGTCGAGCCAGCACTTGAGACCATCATGCTGATGAGGAAATCATCGAGCGAGATGACGAAGGCCATGATGGCGCCTGCCCCGACAGCGGGCGCCATCAGCGGCAAGGTGATCCGATAGAATAGACGCCATTCGTCGGCATAGAGGTCGCGGCCGGCTTCTTCGAGGCTGCCACCCATGTCGCGCAATCGTGCCTGCATCGGCAGCAGGGCAAAGGGAATGCAAAAGACGGTATGGGCGATGATCAGGTTCAGCAGGCCGTAATGCATGCCAAGCGCAGAGAAGAACACCAAGGTGGTGATGGCGACGACGATTTCCGGCACGATCAGCGGCATGGAGACCAGGCCGGCGGCGATACCGCGGAGCAGGCGCAGGTTGCCGCGTTCCAGGGCCAGGGCACCGGCCAAGGCGATCAGGGTCGAACCGATGGTGGCAGCGACGGCGATGATCAGGCTGTTGACGGCGGCGCCGCGGATATCGCCATTGTTGGCGACGGCGACGAACCATTGGACGCTGAAGCCCTGCCAGATCGTCACCATGCGGCTGGCATTGAAGGCGTAGATGACCAGGATCAACAATGGGGCATAGAGGAAGACGAGGATGCCCAGGGTGAAGGTGGGTAGGCCAGGTGTCCGCCGCCAGTCAAACGGCTTCACGCGCCGCGACGTTAAAGGCTTCGATGCCAGGACTGGGGATGTCGCCGAATTGCTCATGCCCGAATCTCCCGTGCCGGTGCCTTCCAGGCCCGCAGCATCATGACCAGCAGGATCACGGCGGTAATGGCGATCGACAGCGCCGCACCAAAGGGCCAATTGCGCGACGAGGTGAACTGCATCTGGATGAGACTGCCGATCAGCAGCTTCTTGCCACCACCCAGCAAATCGGGCGCCAGGAAAGAGCCGAGTGCCGGGGCGAAGACCAATGTCGCACCAGCCAATGCGCCGGGTTTTGCCAGCGGCCAGACGACACGGCGGAACACGGCGGCGCGGCTGGCATAGAGATCATAGGCAGCCTCGATCAGGCGCGGATCGATCCGTTCCAGGGTGGAATAGATCGGCAAGACCATGAAGGGCAGGAAGGTATAGATGAGGCCCAGCAGGATCGAACCGTCATTATACAGCAGCGAGAGCGGCTGGGTGATGACGCCGATGCCGCGCAGGGCATTATTGATGAGGCCTTCATCGCGCAGAATGAGGATCCAGCAATAGGTGCGGATCAGCGTGTTGATCCAGAATGGCAAAGTGACAAGGAACAACAACAGCCGGCGGCGTTGCTCATTCTGGCAGACGATATACCAGGCGACGGGTAAACCGAGGATCAGGCAGGTGATGGTGGTGATGACCGCCAGGTAGATCGAGCGCAGGATGATGAAGATGTAATCCGGCACGAAGACCAGGGTGTCGTCGAAATCGCGCTGATAGAGAAACTGGATATAGGCATCGAAGGTCGCCGGTGCCTCGACCCCGCCATAGGCATTGGCGGTCATGAAGGAATAAACGAGGGCGATGCACATCGGAATCATCATGAAGAAGCCGATGATGAGAATGGCCGGCAGAATGAGCAGAAGGGAGCTTCTGGTGCGCATAGCTGATCCGCTCACTGCAGCAATTCACGCTCAACATGCGCCGGCCAGGTCACGGCGACGTTATCGCCGGGCTGGAAAGCTTCATGCTGATCGCGAATGCGGGCGCGTAATTTCGTTTCTTCACCCAGCACGATTTCATACAGCGTGTCGAGGCCGAGAAAAGTGACCGCCGAAACGACACCATTGCCAGCGGCATCTGCTGAATGAGGCATCGACAGGCTGATGCGTTCGGGCCGGACGGCGATGGTCAGCTCACGCTGTCGCCCCAGCACCTCACCGGGAATGAGATTTGCTTCGCCGATGAAATCGGCGACGAAACGGCAGTTAGGATTGTCATAGATATCGGCCGGACTGCCGATCTGCAGGATGTTGCCATCGCGCATCACGGCGATGCGGTCCGACATGGCCAGTGCTTCTTCCTGATCATGCGTCACCAGGATGAAGGTGATGCCGGTCTCGCGCTGCAACCGCTTCAACTCGGCCTGCATTTCCTTACGCAATTTGAGATCGAGGGCGGAAAGCGGTTCGTCGAGCAACAGGACACGCGGCTTCGGCGCCAGCGCCCGGGCCAGGGCCACGCGCTGTTGCTGGCCACCGGAAAGCTGGCTCGGCTTGCGCTCGGCAAAACTGGTCAAGCGCACCATCTCTAATGCCGCGCTGACCCGGGCAGCGATATCGGCCGGCGCCCAGTCGCACATTTCCAGGCCGAAGGCGACGTTCTGCGCCACGGTCATATGCGGGAACAGGGCATAGTTTTGAAAGACCGTGTTCACTGGCCGCTTTTGCGGTGGCAAGGCGGCGACATCGGTACCGTCGATCAGAATGGCGCCCGTGGTCGGCATTTCAAAGCCACCGATCAGCCGCAGCAAGGTGGTCTTGCCGCAGCCCGAGGGCCCAAGCAGGGTAAAGAATTCATGGCTGCCGATTTTGACATCGACATTCATCAACGCATGTATGGCGGCGACACTCCGGCCGAGATCTCGGGTTGGAAACGATTTCGATACGCCACGCACGTCGATCATCGTCGGCACTCATCCCAGTTATCTGTTGCGCCATCATCGGCGGCGGCGCCTCGATAACGAGGACCGGTCGCGGGAGCGTTCTTGGTATCGAGCTTTGCAGATAATTTATATTTGTCAAACAAAAATATATTTTATTGATATAATCTACTTTGGGTGATGATAATATATTGATGGTCGATGTGATCGACCTCGGCCAGATGGGGTGACGATGGCTCGGGACAGCACGCAGAATTTGACGCAGGGCGCCTATGAGAGTTTGCGGGCCGACCTGTTGGCCTGCCGTATCCGGCCCGGCAGCCGTCTGAAGATCCAGGAACTTTGCACCCGCTTCGAGGTCAGCCTGGGTGCCGTGCGCGAGGCTCTGTCGCGCCTGACCTCGGAAGGCCTCGTCATTGCCGAGCCACAGCGCGGCTTTCGCGCCGCGCCGATTTCACTGGCGGATTTACAGGATCTCACCATGGTGCGGATTGAGGTGGAGAGCCTCTGCCTGCGCCGGGCCATCGCGGTGGGGACAGTCGATTGGGAAGCGCGTCTGGTGGCTGCCTTCCATCGCCTCTCACGCATGCCGGAGCGTGTACCCACCGATCCGATGCGCGCCGACGATGAATGGGCGGAAGCCCATGCCGGCTTCCATGCGGCATTGGTGGAGGGCGCCGATAGTCCCTGGCTGCTGCGATTGCACGCCCAGCTTTATGCGCAGAGCGAGCGGTATCGGCGTCTTTCGATTCCGCTCGGCACGACGGAACGGAATGTCGGCCAGGAGCATCAGGAGATCCTGGATGCATCCTTGAACCGCGATGCTGATCTCGCTGTGTCCTTGCTGACGCGCCATCTCGGCGCGACATCGGAAATCCTGATGGGGGCCGATATGACGGAAATGGAGGCGGGGTTTAGCGGTGTTGGCGAAACGGATCGCCCGATCCTCTCCGCGTTGATCGGCGGCAACCTCAAGGGTTGATCACAGCATCGCGGCCTTTTCACAAGGCTAAGCCCAGCGATCTATCTGCCCCTAAGCCAGCGCTTATTTGCGAAAGGCGCCGAAATGGCCCGCTGCTTCCAGCGCCAGGGCCAGCACGGCCAAGGCTCCGCCATAGATGCTGACACCCATCCAACCGGTATGTCGCCACACCACGGTGGCGCCGGCTGATCCCAGCGCGCCACCCAGGAAGATGCTGGTCATATAGATCGTGTTCAGCCGGTTGCGTGCCTCGGGCCGCAACGCAAAGACGATATGCTGGTTGGAGACCATGGCGCTCTGCACGCCGAAATCGAGCAGGATGCAGCCGACCACGAGGCCGGGCACGGCGTTCCACAATCCGAACATCGCCCAGGACAATAAGATCACCACGGCAGCCAGGGAGATCACCAGATCAGGACCACGCTTATCGGCAATGCGGCCGGCGATCGGCGCCGCCAAGACACCGATCATGCCGACGATGCCGAACAGGCCGGCGACATCGGCGCCGAGGCCGAAGCTCGGTTCCTCCAGGTGCAAGGCAAGGATTGCCCAGAACGTCGTGAAGCCGGCAAACAAGGAGGCCTGCTTCAAGGCGGCACCGCGCAGGGCCGGCTCTTCCTGCCACAGATGGATCAGCGATTTGAGGGCGGCACCATAGCGAATGCCGGCATGGGGATGATTGCGCGGCAGGACGATTGCCATCAGGACCGAGGTGGCGACCGCCACCGGTACCGCGACCCAAAACATCTCGCGCCAGCCGAAATGGGCGGCGACGAAGCCGGCCAGCGTCCGGCTGAGCAGGATGCCACAGAGCAGTCCGCTCATCACGGTGCCAAGGACGCGGCCCCGGCGTTCCGGCGCGGCCAAAGCGGCAGCGAGCGGGATCACCTGCTGCGCGACGGTCGAGGCGATGCCGACCAGCAGGCTGCCGAGCAGCAGCATGAGCACCGTCGGCGCCAGCGCGGCGATGACCAAAGACAGGGCAAGGACCAGGAACTGCCCGACGATCAGACGCCGGCGATCCATCATGTCGCCGAGCGGCACCAGCAGGAACAGGCCGATGGCATAGCCAAGCTGCGTGGCTGTCGGTATCAACCCAGTCAGGGTAGGGTTATTGAACTCATGCTCGATGATGCCGAGCATTGGTTGATTGTAATAGATATTGGCAACGGCGATCCCCGTGGCGGCGGCCATGGCGAAGGTCAGCCCGAAACCGGGCTCTGCCGCTGTCGCCGGAGAAGCGGCGGATGGTATTGGCTTCATGTGAAGGGGCTTTCATATCGCTGGGCGCGCGTTGCACCGGTTTTATCCGCTCAACTGCGGTCCCGACAATGGAGAAGTGGATGCTGGCACCGCATGTCTCGGTTGCAGTCACCCCTGTCACCGGTTCGTCACTTTCCCGCGCGTCGGGCAGGGGAGGATCAGCAGAGGGGATAGGTCGTGGCTTTTCAACTGCGCAGGAAAGACAGCAGGGTGAAGCGTCGGCCGCGTGTGACCGGCCGTGCTTCATGCAGCAGGGAGCAGGAAAAGAGAATGGCCCCACCCGCAGGCGGGCTATAGAGATGCGCACCGAACTCGGGGAAGATCAACTCACCGCCCTCGTAATCGCCGGTATTGAGATTGAGGGTCAGGGCAAATCGTCGGTTCGCCGTGCTCGGACTCTGGTTGTCCCGGTGGCGGCGGAAGTGATCCTGCCGTTCCGCGTCATAACAGGTGATGATAAAGGCATCGAAGCGGAAGCGAACGAAGTTGAAGGCACGGTCGAGTTCCGGCGCGAGGCGGCGGCCGATCACGTTGCCTAGATCACGGTGCAGAAGCGGATCATCGATCTTGTGATCCCGCCGGCTCTTCGCCTCGGCAAGAACGCGCCGGGTTTCGACACCCTTGACGACGGAATGTACGGTTCCTTCCTGGTGCCCCATGGTCTCCCAGCGTGTGATCAAGGCGTTGCAATCTTGAGCGCTGAGGACGTTCGGTATGATCAGTGCCGGTGCGAATTGGGCGAGTTGGCGCGCTGGTTGCAGAGGTGGTTGCCCTTGCCATGTCGCCAAGGCACGCGCGATCAGATCGTCCCCTGCCACAACCTCTAACACGCGTTGCTGGCGATCCAGCAGGATGAGCCAGGGCGACTGCCCAGGTGATTTGCTGTCGCTGACCGTCTCCTGCCCGGTCATCTGCCGCAATTGCTGACGGATTTTTCCGGCAGAATCTGCCAGGAGCGGGAAATCAACCGCAAGCCGCGCCGCACGCGCCGACACCTCCGCTTCGTTGCCGCCGAGGATCGCCAGGCGATCCAGCCCGGCCGTGGCACAAGCAGCCTCGTGATCGATAGCCTGCTGCAGCGTCAGATCGGTCGGATCGAGTAGGACGGCAATCGCATTTCCCTTGGCCCGTTCGATGAAGGATCGAACGGCACCCTGCTGGTCCGGCAAAAAGAACTCGGGAAAACGATCGCCGGCAGTCAATGCCACCGGCGGCAGAAACTGATAATGTAAGGTATCCTGGGCTTCGGTCGTCGCAGGAAGGGGACCTTTTTGATCCGACATGACTATTATCTGTTAGATGACTGTCTGCGCCGCATCTTGCTGCGTTTCCTCAGCGAAAGCCAGCCGGTTTCACGACTGCCTACTCGACCTTGCTGAGCACCCGGCCGACCAGGCTTTTTTCGTGATAGATCAGCATGGCGGAAATGCTGCGCCATTGCACCATGGCGACCATGCCATTCCCCTCTGACAAGAAGCGGTATTGTGAGGTCTCGACACTGGCCGGGCCGATATCGCCGGCGAAGGTCCATTTGATGAGATCGGCATCATAAGTGCCGGCCGGTACCTTTACCTTGAAGCGGCCCAGATTAATGCAACTGACGTCAAGCGACCCGCGATAGCTGACGTTATTTGGGTCATCCATATCAGCAACGGCCACGGCGATTTTCACATTCTGGCTTTGGCCCGGCGCCAGGCCGGGAATGATCAAGGGCTGCGGTGGTGTGAAGGTCGAGATGACCTGCTTTTCCAGATCATAATCCTTGGTGATGGACGCGCCGCCATTTTCCGTCGTGGTGAAGACCATCCGTTCCTCGTTGGTCCTGTCATATTGGAAACTGTCGACAGCGCCCGCCTGGCTGAGCTTGGTGACGGTGTGGATTTCGTCGCGCGGCTTCTTGCCTCTCTCGGTGACACGGAAAACCAGCTTGCCTGAGGCCTTCGGCAGATATTGCATCGCTGCCAACAAAGGGCGCGCCGGCAAAGCCGTCACGATGACATCCTTCCCCAACATCTTCTCGAGCTGGGCACGATCATCGGCGGCCAGCGGCAGGACGGGCCCGTCTTCCGCCCAGGCCAAGGCAGGCGACAGGAGGCAGGCAATTGCCACGGCGATGAAATGGCGATGCAGGCGGCGTGGAAGCACAGCGTGACGTGACATGGTCTGACCCCTCTCCCCAAAGCGTTTCAAGTGACGGCTCGATTGCAAGCTAATGGTGTGGCGGATTTATCTTCGCACTCATGCGCATGATCAGTTGCCGTTTGCCGATGGTTCACGCTCACCTGGATCTTATCATCGCCCGGATTTCAGACCACCGGGATTTCAGAGCGTCCGGTTTTCAGGGTGAGATGCGTATCGGGTTCCGCGCCGACGTATCTTCAGCCGCTAGTTGTTTAGGTGTCGCTGCCCATGATGATCCGGTTTCCCAGAGAAGCAATCGATATTGTTCGTGGGGCATGGCCTTAACCCATCATGTTGTGACTTTTTTGGCAAACCGATGCGGCTCTCAACTAGACCGGACACCCTCTATTGCTCGGGTGAGTCAGCCAAGACACTGCCCGGAGCGGGATTGGCGATAGCGAGGTGTAAAAGTCTCCCGAAGTTGTGATGACACTTCGGGTCTCGGGCGGTTCTATATTAATGCCGCTCAAACATCGGCACCCTGCGATCCCATCACCCCCACGATTGTCACCAGATTGTCGTCACTGGAAATTATAGCGGCAGGCAAGCCTCCACGCGTGCAGCCGTTTTATTGCTCGATCGGAATGAGGCCTGGTTTATTGGCCGCCGCCTGGATGACATCCTGCTCGGCGCGACCAGGGAAAAGATCGGACTCAATGATTAAAGGAGTAGCGCGAATGCAGATCGGTATAATTGGGCTTGGTCGCATGGGGGGCAATATTTCCCGGCGCTTGATGAAGGCGGGACATTCCTGCGTTGTCTTCGATGTGAATGCCAAGGCACGTGATGACCTGGCAACAGCGGGCGCCATTGCTGCCAGCTCCCTTGCAGAAATGAAAAAAGCCCTGACAGAAAAACCGCGTGCGATCTGGGTGATGCTGCCTGCCGGCCGCATCACCGAGGAAACGGTCGAGCAGCTCGGCAGCCTGCTGGAACCCGGCGATACCATCATCGATGGCGGCAATTCTTTCTATAAGGACGACATAAGGCGCGCCAAGAAATTGGCGGAACGGCGCGTGCATTATGTGGATTGCGGAACCTCTGGCGGTATCTGGGGAATCGATCGCGGCTATTGCATGATGATTGGCGGTCCAAAGGAGGCCGTGGATCATCTCGACCCGATCTTCGCGGCGCTGGCGCCTGGCCTCGGTGATATCCCCAGAACGCCGGGTCATGAGGAAAGTATATCGCGTGCCGAGCAGGGATATATCCATGCCGGTCCTTCCGGTGCCGGGCACTTCGTCAAGATGGTGCATAACGGGATCGAATATGGGCTGATGCAGGCCTATGCCGAGGGCTTCGATATTTTGCGCAATAAGGCCTCGACCGATCTGCCCGAGGATGAGCGCTTCACCTTGAACATGTCCGATATTGCCGAGGTCTGGCGACGTGGTAGTGTTGTCTCATCCTGGCTGCTCGACCTTGGCGCCATCGCTTTGGCGAAAGATCCGGAGCTGGAAGGCTTTTCCGGCTTCGTCCAGGATTCCGGCGAAGGCCGCTGGACCGTCGAGGCGGCGATCGAAGAGGCTGTCCCGGCCGAGGTCCTCTCGGCAGCGCTCTATGCCCGCTTCCGCTCGCGACGTGACCATACTTTTGGCGAGAAGCTGCTCTCTGCCATGCGCTTTGGTTTCGGTGGTCATGTCGAGGCGCATGAATCCGTCGAGCGCACGGCCCAG
>Ga0247779_1000974_pt1 | contig 14821 bp, 15 predicted proteins | sample UWRJL221509R5_FD_179925 | JGI IMG/M metagenome (GOLD analysis project Ga0247779, IMG submission 179925) | Plant litter microbial communities from Arlington Agricultural Research Station in Wisconsin, United States - UWRJ-L221-509R-5 | ecosystem: Environmental > Terrestrial > Plant litter >... | reverse complement strand
ATCGACAGACCGTGCTGGTGGTACAGCCGCTCGGTCCGCTTGTGGTTGATCCGATGCCCTTCGTGACGCAGTTGCCGATGCAGCTTGGGGCATCCCCAAGCTGCGTGCGTCTGCGCCAGTTCGAGCAGTCTCGCCTCGGCATCCGACCGCTCGATCGAACGTCGTTGACGCCGCTGCGTCGCGCGCGGTTGCCGCACGATCCGGCACGCCTGGCGCTCGCTCACGACCTTCTCGCCCCTCAGCCAGCCCACCGCCTCGCGACGCTGCGCCGGCGTCACCACTTTTTTGCGACGACCTCCTTCATCAGCTCAAGTTCAAGACTCTGGTTCGCGTACATCCGCTTCAGACGCGCGTTCTCCTGCTCCAGCTCGCGAAGCCGCTGCATGTCCGACACACTCATCCCGCCGTACTTCGAGCGCCATTGGTAGAACGTCGCCGCGCTGATGCCGTGCTTGCGTGCGACCTCCGTCACAGCCAGCCCTGCTTCCGCCTCCCTCAAGATCTCCGCGATCTGACTCTCACTGAACTTGGACTTGCGCATGGAACCCTCCGTTGGGGAGAGTTTCCAGGAATCGTTGGACTCACTCTACGGGGGAAGGACCGGTAGATGTGTTGCGACTGGTGACCTTCGATGTAGATCGCGCCGCCGTCCTGGCGCGCGAGCAGGTAATCGTGGATCAGGTTGTTGCGAATCGCGTTGTCGGCGTTGACGTTGGTCGATATGTCGGGATGGTTCGCGTTGTCGACATGCCCCTGCAGGATGCCCGCGGTGATGCCGGTGTACGGCGCGTTGAAGATGTCGTTGTGACTGAGCGTGGTGTGCTGGGTGAACAGCACGGTGATCGGAATCGAACTCTTGTAGTCGGCGGCGACGTCGTGAATCAAATTGTTGTCGACCGTGTTGTACGTCATCGTCTCGTTGCTGCCGATGATGTCGCCGGCGACCGCGTTCGGATCGGGCGTGCAACCGTTCTTGATGATGCTGGAGGTCGTCGACAGCGGCGTCGGATCGTAGGCGCAGCCGAGACGGATCGCGCCGGCAGCGATGGTGTCGAACGCATTGCCGCGGATCAGATTGTTCGACGAGCCGTAGGCGAACGCGACGCCGACGCCGCCGAGCGCGGTGAAATGGTTGTTGATGATGCTGATGTTGTTCGAGCCGGTGAAGCTCAGATGCGCGAGCGGCACATCCAGCGCCGCCCACGGGCAGGAACCGGTCGGGCTGACGTAGTTGCACATCCCCTGGTTCGGCGCCTTGGTGACGAGCAGGTTGCCCTGCACATCGAAGAAGCCGATGCCGGTCGAGGGCTGGTTCCAGGTCGCGCCGGTGAAGGTCAGTCCACTGATGGTCAGATCGTGCAGCGGATTGACCAGGCTGCCGGCGCCTTGAATCAGGGTTTCCAGATGCGGCAGCTCGACGTCGAGATCGTTCATCACCTCGCCCGCGAGCGGCACATAGAAGAGCGTGTTGCCGCTGCTGTCCAGATACCACTCGCCGGCGCTGAGCAGGCTGTAGGCATTGCGCAGCGTGGTCGGTGGCGATTTCGAGGCCAGCGTCGGCAGCGCGCCGGTCTGGTTGGTGAAGCTCTGCGGGCGCGTGGTCAGGTTGTTCCAGCACGGCTGCGCCATCGTGATCGTGGTGCCGCTGCCGCTGACCGCGCCGACACGGCAGCGCCATTCGGTCCAGGCCGGGAAGGACAGGTCCCAGACGAATTCGACGTCGGCGCGTTGCGCGGCAGGCAACGCCGCGAACCAGTTCGCCGCGACCGTACCGGAACTGAAGGAATACCCGGTCGCACTGCCCGACCACGAACCGAAGCCGAGCTGGGCCGGTGTCGCCTGCGCGATCGGTGCCAAGCGTCCATCGACGAAGAGCTGGCGCGAGCTGCTGCCCGCGGGCACCGTAGCTGCCCAGATGTTCCTGATCGAATCGACGCGGCTCCAGCCGCTGATCTGCGTCGCGCCCGAAAACACCGGATGCGCGCCCGGCGCCGCCTGCCAGACGACGGGATTTCCGGCTGCGCCCGAATCGGCCGCATTGAACAGCAGGGGTTCGTCGAGCCGATAGATTCCGTCGGCGATCTGCACACTGACGCCGCCGCCGAGGTTGCCGTTCAACGCGCGCACCGCCTGCTGCGCCGCGGCCGGCGCGCACGGATCGGCCTGCGTACACGCGGCAGTCGCGGAGCCGGAGGGCGCGACATAGAACGTGGTCTGCGCCGCGACTTCGCCGCAGACGAGGAGACCGAGCAGACCGCCGAGCAAGGGTCGCAAGAAACCCTGGGGGCAAAGAAGGCTCGCGTCGGTACGCTGGAATATCGAGTCCATGTTTCTCTCCTTGTGAAACGGTTGAGACGGTGCCAGGCCGAGCGCGGACATGCCGGGGCCTTCCACCTTTTTTTTCGCCAGCGCTCACGCACAGCCCGACGCTCACGCACGCCCCGACGCCCCTGCCCGCTCGCCGCCGGCATTGCTTGAATATCACGAATCTTTGCAGACTTTCGTGCGCCGATCCCGATATTCAAAACGGGGACGGAGGTAGTTAAGTCCGATCACGATGACCGGCTCGAGCCAGGGACTGGCTGATTTCCAGCGGAAGAGTTTAATAAGGTATTTTTATACTAAACACTTCGGTACTCCGATCAAGAAACGGGCACCACGAAACGGGGACGGAGGTAGTTAAGCCTGGCAAAGGTAATCGACATGCAACAAGAGGCTGGCTGATTCAGCCTAAATAGTTTATTACGATATTTATACACCGGCCGCTTCAGTTCGCGACGACCACACTTCGCGACATCCATTTCGTTGCAGACCTGCACCTCGACTGTGCGCGACCGCGCAGGATCGTTCACCGACGTCGAGCGCCCCAAGCGACCCGATCGACCGCATCCGCCGCGCTTGCCACGCCCCTATAATCCGCACTCATCTGGCTCAACTGGAAGGCAGCGCCATGCCGTCACGTCGCGATCTGTGCAAGCTGCTCCTGATCGGCGGCGTAGCGTCCGTTCTGCCCCGCGCTTTCGCCGTGACAGCCACGTCAACGCCGACACCGAAGGTCAAGGCGCTGAAGATCACGATTCTCTCCACCATGCTCGCCGACGAGGGATTCGGCGAGTGGGGCTTTTCGGCGCTGGTCGAGGCCGATGGTCATCGCATCCTGTACGACACCGGCGCGCATCCGGACATCGTCCTGAAGAACGCCAAGGCGCTCGGGATCACCCTCTCGGACATCCACGAGCTGGTGCTCTCGCACAACCACGACGACCATTCCGGCGGCCTCATCGCGTTGCGCACCGAGCTGATGCAGACCAACCCGGATGCGCTCGGCGTCGCCCACGTCGGGCGCGGCATCTTCGTTCCGCGCATCGACGAGAAGGGCAAGGACGACAACGGCACCACGCCGATCCGCGCTGCTTACGAGAAGCTCGGCGGCCGCTGGATTCAACACGACAAGCCGACGCAACTGCAGCCCGGCGTCTGGCTGACCGGCCCGGTGCCGCGCCCGAACAGCGAGCGCAACTGGAGCGGCCATCGCCGGCTGGCCGACGAAAAAACCGGCGCGCTCGGCGCCGAAGACACCGTTCCGGAAGACTCGGCGCTGGTGTTCGACACCGAGAAGGGCCTGGTAATCCTGACCGGCTGCGGCCACGCCGGCATCGTCAACATTGCGCAGTACGCGCGCGCGACGGTGCGCCGCGCCCCGCTGGAAGCGATCATCGGCGGCCTGCATCTGTTCAACGCCAACGATGAAACCATCGCCTGGACCGCAGCGCAGTTGAAGCCGATGGAGGTGCGTCATCTGCTCGGCGCGCACTGCACCGGCATCGAAGCGACGTACCGATTGCGCGACGGCCTCGGCCTTTCGCGCAAGACTGCAACCGTCGCCGCCGTCGGCTCGTTCTATGATCTCGGTGACGGCTTGCATCCGGGCGAGCTGGCCGGCTAGGCGCAGGGCGTCGACTCTTGTCGCGCTCGCGGTGAACCGGCATCGAAACCTCGACACGGCCGCCCGATTTGATCGAGATCGAAATGAAACGAGGGACTGAATCGTGGCGCTGATCCAATGCGTGGACTGCGGAGTCGAAGTCAGCGATCAGGCCGATGCCTGTCTCAACTGCGGGCGACGCAATACCGCGCAGGCAACGCACCAGCAACGCGGCGACCGCGGATTCGGCACGATCGTCGCCTCACTCATCGGCCTGCTCGCGCTGCTGGTTTCCGGCTACACGGCGTGGGTGCAGCGCCAGCAGGTGCGCGCGCAGGTGTGGCCGAACATCGTCGTCGGCTACAGCGACGAAGACCGTTTGCTGGCCGTGATGAACAAGGGCGTCGGGCCTGCGCTGGTGCGTAGCGTGCAGGTGCTGGTCGACGGCAAACCGCAGCCGAACTGGCGGCACGTGTTCGATGCGCTGGGATTGCCCGCTGTCGTCTGGCGACAGTCGGCGTTGAACGCGAACGTGCTCGCGCCGAACGAGCAACTCAAATTCATGAGCATCGAAAGCCCGGCCGACTACGCGCAGTTTCGTCAGGCCGCGGGCTCACGCTTCGATCTGCACATCTGCTTCTGCTCGACCTTGAACGAATGCTGGTTGCACTCGGGCCAGAACGTCACGACGGCGCGCGTCGAAGAACGCGCGGCGTGCTCCGTGCCGGCGACGGAGCAGTTCGGCGACTGAAGCGATGTGGATGGCCGTCGCCGCGCCGATACCTCGGCTCGCCTCGGAGAGCACGGCGACGGACCTGGACGTTTCATCACTGTACTGATCGTGGAACGGGGAAAAACGGGGACAAAAACGGGGACGGAGGTAGTTAATATGTTCCACAACGACCGTCCAAACGGCAAAACGTGCTTCCGTCGGGCACCCTTGATTGCAACGCCCTCGAATTTTCGACGTTGCACAAACACTCGCCGGAATAGGTTGAAGCCTTAGACGTATCGAAGCAATCTTGCGCATTTCGACGGGAATCGTTGCGCGACCTCGGGCATGGATTATTGCCCGAGGACACCACGGCCTTCGCCCCCTCCACTTTCGGCGGAAATGCAGCACGTCGCTGGCTGACACGATTGATCGTGCGCTGATGAAGCACCCTCGAAATACGCTCCAAGCGATCCGTAAAATCGCTAATTCTTTCTTGATGAGCTCCAGACTCTTTTCTACTTGACTTCGCAAGCTGCAATCCCGAGCTTTATTTCCGCGTATGACGGCGATGGCAAATTTTCGTTTGAGATTTCGGACAACCTTATCAATTTGGCAATGTCACCCGTAGTCTTCGAGCTCCCAATGCTGAATGCCTGCAACGGCTTGTTCGTCTGAGAGTCGGTATTTGAAATACTCGCTATCTCGGTCACGCCGGTCGTAGGCTTCACGCTCTGTTGGCGCTGCACTGCTTGATCTTCGTTTGAAGCGTTTGCACCGGCTCCATTCGAGCCTGGGGCTCCGACGCATGTGCCTACCGGCGCTTTATCAGTGCAGGACACAGGCAGTTTAAGCGCAGCGATTGAGCTGCTCAGCTCGATGTTGCCGGTGACGTTGAGCTTTTTGATGGCATCAGCAACTTCTGCTCCGCCGCTTCCCTTCTTCGCCGCAGCTGCTGATGGCTGGTTGGCATTGGCTGCTTCCGAAGCAGCTTGCAATGCCTCCGCCTTCGATGCGCCCTCCTTGGCCTGCTGAGCGGAATTTTGCGATTGGCCGGCGGCAACATAAGCGTTCTTGATCTCGGTCGTGAAGCTCGAATAGCTCCCGTTTGTCCGATTCGCATTCCGGGCGGCAATATCAATTCGGTTTGTAGTCGCATAAATGAGCGTGGAAATCGTGTTGTAGTCTGAAATCGACGCGGTTATGGCTGGGACTGCTTTTTTTCCCGCATCGAGCGCCGCGTTGGCGGCGACAAGGGTCGCCTTCTGTGACGGCGACAACTTGGCACCCTCGACGTTGAGCGGGGCGACATCCGCGGTAACTGCGGCGATGGCGAGCTCTACTGCGGCGCGATCGTAGATGGCTTTATCGATCCCTTGCGACAGCGCAAGGCTGTGAGACTGGTCATATACGCAGGTCAACTGAGCGTACGTGCTCAGGAATGCATCCCGGTCGGTATCGGGGTGATTGTATGTCTTGAACGTCGCAACTCCTCCAGCAGCGAGGCCGACACCTGCAAGGACGTAGGGATTTGACTTTGCAATGGCCGCTGCGCCGGCCACAATCGCGGTTACCAGCAGCGGGCGATCGTAGTAGACGCGGTTGCTGAGTTCTTTTCTGCACTCGAAGCGCTGATAGTCAAGACGAATGCCATTCAGATTTTGCCGCGCGAGTACGATGTCACGCGCTCCACTATTGACCTGGAACCAGTTGGGGTCAGGTTCTACGCGGCGATCCCAAAAATTCTTGACGTTGTCGCCGTCGGCGACACGTTTCGCGGCAGGGCTCATGTCATTTGGCGAATCATCCGTGAGGAAATGGCAGACTTCGTCGTATCGCTCGTATCTGCTCGGGCGCGAGGGAGGCATTGATGAGCAAGCACCAAGAATTAAACACAGAACGGCTGTCGCATGATGGACTCGTACCCTGCGTGCCCTGCTCGGAAAATGTTCCATAGATTTCCCCTGCGTGCGATTTTTCCTGGCGATCGTTGTCGGATCCGGAAAAAAATTTCAGCCGGTGTCCTCCCGTGTAGCGCTGCGAAGTTCCGTGCGCTTGCATGGGATTTCGTCGAAACGTTGCTCTCAACTCAGGTATGGCGAGCGGTCGGATACTCTCACCGCTCGCATCAAAAGCGTAGGCCGCGCGACGGGCGTTTCACTGAGTGACGCTGTGCGGATGCCGCCAGTCTCGACATTTTTCGGCAAAGCCGTCCGAGTCGATAGTGATACTGAGAATATTCACTCATAGTCGCTGAGTGAAACAGCTTGCCTAATGATATGGATACGATGAGAAGCCTGGCCCCGACTGCGCAGAGCAGCGTGACCACAGGCTTCCTTCAGCACTCTTGCAGGGGCGCGCAACGTCGCTGATTACACGCGACGATGCGTGCTAGCCGCGCATGGGACGCGCGGCCTTGTTCATGATCCTCACAGCACAAGCCGGGGCAGACTGGAGAATCGCGCTCTTCTGACCCTGACGGTTTACGCTGTGAGAGCGAAGGTCCGGCGAGAGCGCATTTTCTCCCCGGCATCAGCGAAATGCTCGCCGCGTCCAGCTTCTTATTCACCCCGCTGCGCCGGCGATACGGCGCTCGCATGGACTCAATGACGCAATCGCAAGCCTGACGGCGTTCCTCGGATGGCTCCCGATCGCCGGGCATGCGCTGCACCCACGCCGCCTCGAACCGCGGCGAGGTGAACCGCGCAGCGCGGCGTGATGTGAGACATGCGTCCGGCGTCCGCAGCGTGCACACGCGGATGCTGGATGGCGAATTTCCATCGAGCACCGGAGCCCCGATGCCGCGCGTCGGTGTCGTTGTCTGGCTGCCAAGGAGACCTGCATTGAAAGCATGGGCGATGAACCTGATGGCTGTGGTCGTTTTTCTCGGCGCAGGCTTGTGGCTCGGGCCGCATGCGCGCTCCGCCTACAACCACCTGTTTCCCGCGCCGGCTTATGTCAGCGGCGACTATGACGACGTCTTCCAACGTGCCGGCAAATCCGTAGTGATGTTCTCGACATCGACGTGTCCGTATTGCCAGCGCACGCGCGAACTGCTGCGTGCGCAGCGCGTCGACTACGAGGACCTGGTCATCGACCAGTCGCCGGAGGCGAAGCGCCTGTTCGAACGCTTCGGCGGCGGCGCCGTACCCGTGCTCTTCATCGGCGATCGCCGCATCACCGGCTTTCAGGAGAACACGATTGTCGAATCGCTCGCGTTGAGACTTCGCTGACGCCGGCGCTCGAACCTCATCCGTTTCCGCGCAGGAGGCGCGGGTTCGACGCTGGACGGCTCGCACCAGTCCAGTCCATTGCAGCCGGCGGCAGGACGCCGACGTGCTGCTTGCGCACCCCCTGAGAGGAAGCAACGATGAAGACGAAGTTGGGACTCAAACTGAGAATCCTGCTGGCCGGCAGCGCGATGGCGCTCGGGCTCGGCATCAGCGCCACGGCCGTGGCAATGCCGCCATCCTGCCACTGCGGTATCTACTGCGCCGAGGGCGATCTGCTCTCCTGCGTCCAGTGCTGGCACAACTGTCCGTAACCCGCAGCGGGTGACAAATCACGGAGGGACAGGACGCTGCCCCTCCGCGATTTGCGCGCGTTGTTCGCTCGAGGGCGCTGACTGGCGCGTGCGCTATGTCGCGCTCGACTTGAAGCAGAGAGCGCCGGCAGTCACTAGCTGCGGCATGGATGCCAGCACGGCAGGCACGCTTTAATCCAACCGGAATCGAACTGGAGGCGAACTGGAAAGACTTCCACGACACGAATGCCCGATTCTCGCCGGCCATCGGCGCGCGCCTCGCGCGGCGCCGTCTTCATCGCCTTCGGAGATCGTGCATGCGTCGTCTGTTGACTGTTCTGTTCCTGGCCGCATCGGCCACCGTCCACGCCGCCGAGGTCGTCGATGATTTCGAGTCAGGCAGCAACCCGAACCAGTGGGGTTGGAGCGTCAGCGGCAGCCCGTTCACGATCCAGCCCGATGGCGGCAATCCCGGCGCGTGGATGGACAGCGGCGTGCCCTATATGACCACGCATGCCAATCTGACCGCGGTGCCGCCGCAAGGATCAGCCTTGCGCGTCGCGTTGGCGAGCGGCACGTTGGCCGCAGCGCGCATCGATTTCGAACAGCTCGACACCACCGGCGTCGCCGGCTGTTTCCCCCGCGTGAGCGGAAGCGGACCGTTCACGCTCAAGCTGTTCGATCTGCACAGCAGTCCCGACGGCTCCTTGATCGAGGCGCACACGCTGGCAGGCCCACCCACACCGGTCGCGCCGTTTCCGTGGCAGACGGCGAGTTTCACCATACCGAGCGCTTCCACTGATGTGCCGCCGGGATGGAAGCTCAATGCCGGCGGTCTCGAGGGCTACACCTGGTCGACGCTGATGAAGAACATCGACGGCATCAGCTTCTATCCCGGCAATCCCTACATCAACGGTATCGACGGCTGCTGGCACCTCGGCGCCGACAATGTCGTAGTGACCTATGCCGACGCGATCTTTGCGGATGGTTTCGAGGGAGGTCCGTCCGAGGATTTTCATTCGCCGGCGACGTTCCCTGCGCAACCTGATGACCTCACGACGTTGTCCGGCGCGCCGTCCCTGTAGTTCAAGGCGTGGAAGTCGAGTTCGTCGGCTGGACGCTGACGGACTCGACGCGGGCTCGCGTGCACACCGCACTCCCGATTGCGCAACCTCGTCGCTCGGCCGATTTCAAACCAGCCAGATCCGCCTCAGGCTTTGCGTTCGACGTATCGCGCAAAATTATCCAGGATCGCCTGCCAGCCCTGACGCTGCTGCTCGACCGAATGCGTCGATTCCGCATCGAAGATTTCGCGCACCGTCACACCATCGGCGCCGGTCTCGAACTCTGCACGCAGCGTGCGATCGCCGAACGAGCATTCGATCAGCTCATGCTCGACGATCTTGGTATAGGTGCCGGCGAAATCAAAACCCATGCTGCCGTCCTTCGCTTCCATGCGCGAGGAAAATGCGCCGCCTTCGCGCAGATCAACGCTGGCAGCGGTGGTGTGCCAGTCTTCGGACGCCGCGTTCCACTGTTTGATATCGGCCGGCGTGGTCCAGGCCTGCCAGACGCGATCGATCGGTGCAGCGACTTTGGTTTCAACGGTAATCTTCATTCGAGTTCTCCTGTTGCAAGGCTGGCTTTCCGTCGTTCGTGACGGAAGTATTCCTGATCCTTGCCTGATCGACGATCGAGGCCGTGCGAAATCGACATCGATGAGCTGACGGATTTGGATGATCCACGTTGGCTCCACTCCGGCACCGGCTCGCTTGCCCGAAGAAAGCCACGCCAGCGCCTGCAGCAAGTCCGACGCGAAGCGCAGCATCGCAACGCGCCGCAGCGGACTGCGGCTTCGATCGCAGCATTGCCCCAGGCACACAAACGGAGAAAAGTGATGAAGCTGTGGCTGATTGTCCCGTGTCTGCTGATTGCCTGCACTCGCGTGCATGCGCAACCCACCGTGTGGCAGCCCGAGGCCGGGCATACGCAGATTGCTCTCTGGCCCGGAACTCCGCCGGGCTTCACGCCGATGCCGGGGCCGGAATACGCAAGGACCGACGACAAGTCGCTGATCGCCGGCAAATCGGTAACCGCCGTCAGCAACGTATCCCAGCCGACCATGACCGTCTATTCGCCCACGGCGAACAACACCGGCGCGGCGGTCGTCGTGTTTCCGGGCGGCGGCTTCGAGATACTCGCGATCGACTTCGAAGGCACCGAAGTCTGCGACTGGCTGACGGCGAAAGGTGTCACCTGCGTACTCCTGAAATATCGCGTTCCGAGCGTGCCGTACAACTGGAAATGCGATTGCCGCCCGCACAATCTCGAAGTGTCGGTACCCGCATTGCAGGACGCGCAGCGAGCGCTGCGCCTGCTGCGTTCGCATGCCGCGGAATGGCACGTCGATCCACACAAGATCGGGGTGCTCGGTTTCTCTGCCGGCGGCTATCTGGTGGCCGAAGTCAGCACGCGCAAGCGCCCTTCGTATCCGCCGCTGGATGCTGCCGACAAGGAAAGCAGCCGACCGGATTTTGCCCTGGCACTTTATCCGGGACATCTCTCGACCGACCACGAGGCCTTCAATCACAATGTTCCGGTCTCGCGCGAAACGCCGCCGACATTTTTGTTGCAGGCCGAGGACGACCGCGTCGACGGCGTCGATCAATCGCTCGCCTACTACACCGCGCTGAAGAAGGCCGACGTGCCGGTGGAGATGCATCTGTACGCGCATGGCGGACATGCCTTCGGCCTGAGACCGACCTCGGAACCGATCACCCGTTGGCCCGCCCTGGCCGAAACCTGGATGGGCAGCATCGGGATGATTCCGAGTACGCAGCGATAGACGAAGCCGCAGGAAGCGAAGCCCGCAACGTCGCGAGCCAAACGCTGCGGCGTCGATTTCCTGCTGCGCTCGCCTCGTACGCAGAACTCAAGCAGCGAGCGCGGCAGCCTCGTTGTAATCGGCGAGCTGCTCGGCCAGCGCTTTCTGAAAAGCCGGACGCGCTTCGCAGCGTTCGACATAGGCAACGAGCACCGCAAATCCCGCGACCAGCTCGGTGTGCCGGATGAGTCGCAACACGGTCGTCATCAGGATATCCGCCGCGCTGAAGCGGTCGAGCAGATAGTCGCGCCCGTCGAGCCAGCTCGCGAGCACGCTGAGTCGCGCGTTCACCAGATCCACCGCAGCAGGACGTCGCAGCTGCGCCCACGGCTCCGCGCTGTGCTGAAAATCGATGTCCAGCAGCGCCTGCACCGGCGGCTCGACGGTATTGAGCGCTGCAAAAAGCCAGGTGACCACATCCGCGCGCGCCTGCGGATCGGCCGGCATCAGCGCCTCGGATTGCAAGGCGATCTGATGCACGATCGCACCCGACTCGAACGAAGGCCGGCCGTCGACTTCAACAACCGGCACCATGCCGAAGGGCTGACGCCGGCGATGGTCCGCTGCGGTTCGATCTTCCAGCCTGACCTGCCGCACTTCATACGAAAGCCCAGCCTCCTGCAGCGCCCAGCGCACGCGCAGATCGCGAACCAACCCTTGCGCAAACTGCGGAACCGAGCGAAATCCCCATACGGCGATATTGTTCATTGCGATACTCCCGTCGTTGTCCATCCATCGGATTCGGACAGCGGCGTGTGCCGTTGACCGTGAGACAGACTAGGCATCGCGCGCAGGGGAGTGGGAGTGACAAGTGTGGCGGGATTCGGGTGGGCTTGATGATGAGGTCGCGTTTTCCGGCGAGGCTTCGCGTTATTGCGCAGCGCTCACGGTCGGTGCTGGTAGCGTCTCGCTGCCGATGCGGTGGTTGCCTGTGCGGTTAGTTCTTTCTCGAACCTTGCTCGCGAACTCGCAAACCCGTCGGGCGCCGAACTTCGGCGCGAATCAGGGCGTCGGACCGACGAGGTCGCGCACCTGCCCCAGCCTCACAGCGAGGCCGGCTCTTTCATCGTTGGAGAGGCGCAATAGTGCGTCGGCAAGCGAGTCGATCCGGGATGCGCGGTCACCTTCGTCCGCCTCGGCGGGGCGCAGAAACCATGACGCCACGTAGCCGGTATAGATGCCGATCAACGCGACGCCCGCGAGCATGAGCCCCGACGCCAGCAACCGCCCTTCGCTGGTGACCGGATACTTGTCGCCGTAGCCGACCGTCGTGATCGTCTCCATCGTCCACCACAAGGCGTCTTCGGCGGACTTGATGTTGGCCTCGGGAACATCTTCCAGATGCAGGATTCCGATGCTCGCGAGCAGGATCAACAACATGCCTGTCAGCGTTGCGGCCAGCATGGCGCCCTGCGCACGTCGTTGCAGGATGAAGCTCGCGATGATCCTGGCCGAACGTATCGCACGCAGAACGCGAAACACGCGAACGATGCGAGCGGCGCGGCCCGCACGCAGATAGTCGATCGACGGTATGCAGGACAGAAGATCTATCCATCCCCACTGGATGAAGTAACGCCACTTGTTCTCCGCACGCCACATCGAGTGGATGAAATCGATGAAGAAGAGCAGGCACAGCACGTCATCAGCGTAGTCGAGGATCTGACGCGTTTCCGCGGTCAGCGGCAACGCGACACCGGCACCGAGCAGCAAGAGGCCGAGCACGCTCAAGGCGAGCATGAAGATCAGATACGGAGCTTGGGCTTCCTGCGTATCGCGCATGTCGGTCTCCTCTTGTGCATGGGGCGAGGTTACCGGCGGAAGCTTAGGGGGACATTGTTTCGGGGGGCGCGCGACTTGATGGATGGTCTCGTGCACTTGTACTCGTTGGTCGGCTGGCGACGCCTATTTCCGCATTTTCTAACCGGTCCTTCCCTGTAGCTTTGATCAGGCGTGGTCGGCGGGATGATGCGCCTGGCATGGGTGATATCGCTCATCACGTCCACACCGAGCGCAATCGTTAACTACCTCCGGCCCCATTGATTGAGCTTGCGACCGTGTCGATCGCATAGTCCTGATCGTAGGTCTTGGTCAGGGTGCGGCCGTTGCCCCAGGTCAGCACATTCAGCGGGCCGAACGGGTAGTAGGTCGCATTGCTGACGACTGTTGTCGTGATGCCGCTGGACTTCCAGGTCACCGTCTTCACGCGGCCGACGGCATCGCGCGTATAGGTCGCAACTATTAACTACCTCCGTCCCCATTATTCCGTCCCCATTATTCCCGATGAACTACCTCCGTCCCCATTATTCCCGATGAACTCCTAGCAGTTCATTCAGGACTGCCAACGCAATCCGCGTCAAACAAGGCTGTCCAAGGAGTCCGGCAGCGAGCGGCGGCGCATGGCTGCCGACGGCGCTGCCACAGCAAAAGGATTGAGCTACAACGAAAAGAGGGGCGCTTCACGCGCCCCTTTGGCTGCCATCGCAAGATGCGTCGGGTACGCCTAATCAATGCTCGCCCGGCCCTTTCCGTTTACTTGCCACTGTTCGCCCAGCGAATCGTGACCCCGTGAAACGCGACATCCGAACTGATGCGAACCGAGCTAAATTCAGCCTTGTCTCGACCGCGCCAATCCGCGCCATAAATTGCCTCGACACCGTGTTGCTGCAGAGCTAGCCCTTCATAGACCAACGACACGCAGGTGTCATTCTTGTCGCACATCGACGGCTTGATCTTGTCTGCGCCGGGGTACTGCATTTTGTTCATTATGATTTCGCCGGACTCTTCCTTAGTCAGGCTGGCAAGGTGAATGTAAAGTGCCGCCCTTTCGTTGAGAATGTTCAGCAGCTCAGGTGAGTTAATTTGCCTCTGATTCGCATCAATATAGATCGGCACTGGGGTTAGCAGGACCGACTTGCTGAAAAGCAACGCCATGAAGTATCCGAATATGCTTTTAAGCATAGCTCACCTCACTTGAAACACGTCGGGCATCTCTCATGGGCAAGGTATTTCTCCTTCGCCTTCTGAAGAACAAGCGCCACCCACGTGTGGCAATTGATCGCTCCAGCACCCATCGCTGCATCGCCGCCGGGGAGCCCAGGTTCTGCGAGTGGGCAATACGTTGGTTCGCCAACTTCTCGGGCGGCTTGCAATACGTACTGATCAAACTTGTCGTCATCGCAGTACGGGCTGCAACGCCCACCGTCCTGCTCGTTGCCGCTAATCTTGCCTGGTCCCCAAAACGTCCCATCGTTGACCGGGGTGAACCCCAAGAAAGTCCCACTTACGTCGATAAAATCATGACGGAATGGATGCCACCTCCCTGTGGGAGGGCTATTTTTGTCAGTGAGTAGTCGAGAACATATTTTGACCCAAAGACCAAACGGATCGGTGAACCGCAAGGGGTTGTTCAGCACGTGGGCGTAAGTATTCACACCTCCTCGCAGCCCGGCCGGATCGCTCTGCGGATAGCGCCCGGTGCCGGGCTCGTAGTCACGCCACCCGTTATGAAACAGCCCCACTTCTGCATCGAAGTACTGCCCCGGAAACCTCAAATTCAACGTATACGCCGCCCCACCCCCCGGACTCTGATTCGGCCCCGCCGTCCCAAACGTACTCGCCAACAAATCCCACGTCCACAGCGCGGTATTCGTCGCCGGGTTCACCACCTGTCGCGGCGTGCCGAGGTGATCGGTCTCGATGTAGCTGAGCGTGCCGCTCTTCGCCACCGCGATCGGCGTGCCGTCGAGATAGACGTACTCGGCTTGCGGGGTCGCTCCG
>Ga0247779_1000973_pt1 | contig 14833 bp, 14 predicted proteins | sample UWRJL221509R5_FD_179925 | JGI IMG/M metagenome (GOLD analysis project Ga0247779, IMG submission 179925) | Plant litter microbial communities from Arlington Agricultural Research Station in Wisconsin, United States - UWRJ-L221-509R-5 | ecosystem: Environmental > Terrestrial > Plant litter >... | reverse complement strand
GCCGTCATGGTCGTTCCGGACTACTCTGCGGCGAAGTCTGAGACGTCGCCGACATAGCGCGTGTGGTTCTCCGGGATCGGTTCGACCGCGGCAAGCGCGACTTCCGCAGCGAATTCCGCGACGTTGTAGAGCTGGCCGGCGGCCTCACGTCGCTGGCCGATGGCGCCGGGGTTGGCCCGCTCGAGCAGGGTCGCCGTAATCGTGCCCTCGATCATGTCGCCGGAGACGACCACGAAACCGATCCCCGATTCCTCGAGCGTCGGGATGAGGGCGCGCAGCGCATCCTCGCCTGCCCGCTTACTCAGCGCGACCTGCTCGTATTCCGGCATGGTCGGCGTCGTGCGGATGAAGTGGGCCTGGTGGCTGGTCACGAAGACGATTCGCGCGCCGGGTGCGAGCACGGGGAGCGCCGCCTTCAGGAGCGCGACCTGCGCGTCACGATTCAGCCGCATCGCGTAGTCCTCGCCCATGCCGGACTCCATGCCGCCAGACGCATTCATCACGAGGATGTCGAGGCCGCCGAGCCGCTCCTTCGCCTGGCCGAAAAGGCCGGCGACCGACTCCGGGTCGGTGAGGTCGGCTCCGACGGCGAACGCGCTGCCGCCCTGGGCTTCGATGGCGGCGACGAGCTTCTGCGCCCGCGCCTCCTTGTTGCGGTAGTTGATGACGACGGATGCGCCGGCTCCCGCGAAGTACGAGGCGGTGTCCGCGCCGATACCGCGGGACGATCCCGTGACGAGCGCCCGCTTGCCGTCGAGCGATCCTGGGGCGAGAGGGTTCTGGGCAGTTGTGTCAGTCACGGAACACGACACTACCAAGCGCAAAGGTTCCCCCGCGCCGGGCGGTGCCGTGGCTAGTCGACGGGTTCGGTCGCCGCGGGGGAAGCCTCTGCCCGTGTCGCCTTGCGACGGGCGGCGAGGCGCGCCCCGAGGAGGCAGACGGCGACGACGAAGCCGACCAGGAGCACGAGCGCGAGCACGCTCACGAACGGCGGAACCGTAATCGGCTGGGCGATCGATTCTGTGAGGCTCATCGCGGGAGTTGAGAACGAGGTGGACTGAGCCTGCGTCAGGGTAAGGCCGGCCGCGATCGTCGACGAGGGAACGAACGTCGCGGTGACGTCGTAGGTCACGCCTCGGTCGAGTTCGCCGGTGATCGGAACAGTCAGCGGATTCGTCGTCGCCGTCGTCTGGCTGATCGTGGAGTGGTAAATCGGCTTCGCCTTGCCGCCCTTCGGCGTCACATCGACGGTCCACACGCCGGGCGGCGAGGTCTTCGTCGTCGACGCCCATGTGCCGGACAACCCGAGCGCGACGGCGGGCGTTTTCGAGGATGCTCCCCGGACCGCTACCGTCGCATCGGCCGTGAGCGCGACGACGCTCACCGTCGCCGGAGCGGCCGTGTGGCTCGCGGCGAGGCCGGAGCCCGCCGCCGGACGGAAGAACGCCGTCAGCTGGTGGGTACCCGCCGCGAGGGCAGGCTTCCCATCGGGCGGAGACACGTAGACATCGCCGTCGCCCGAAATCGGCAGCCCTGTCGCGTAGTTGCCTGCGAGACCCTTGACCGTGATGTCGACGGTCCCGTCCTGTGTCGTCACGGAGTCGCCCGCCGTCGCGACCTTGACCTGGATAGACCAGTCACCGCCGAATCCGGCCTTCACGGGTGCCTGGTCCACGAACGTGATCGTGGTCGCCTGGGTGACACCGGCTGCGCCCGCGGCGGCAACAGGCATGGCGACGCCGGCGAGGACGGTGAGGCCGACGAGCACCGCGGCAATGCGCTTAGACAACAACATCGTCCTGGCCCTTCGATGCAACGGTCGAATGATCGATCGAGCGAGTGAGGCGCAGCACGAGGATCAGCAGCGCGATGATCAGGCCGAGGATGAGGATCGACCAGAGTCCGACTGCCCACACGGGCACCTGGGTGCCCGCCTCGGGTAGGGAAGCAGGTTTTGCCGGCGGCGTCACGGGTGCTGGCGACTCGCCGGTCGGAGCCGCGGCGGACGTGTAGGAGACCGGGGGCGCGGGAGCCACCACGAAATTGTGAGCAGAAGCCGGGTCCGGGACGAAGGTCGCTGTGGCGGAGAAGGTCTTGCCGGGGGGCGCATCGGTCCAGTAGGCGCTCGCCAGGGGCGGGTCTCCCGCGGCGGTCGCCACGTCATCCGTGTACGCGGTCTTGCCATCGCTGTCTGTGACCGTGAATTTCCACGTCCCCGCTGGCATCCTCGGTGCGGGTGGATAGTCGGATGCATCGCCGTAGTTCGCGACAGCATCGACAAACTTTCCCGACCCCTGCACCGACAGGATGGCGTGGGACGCGTGGCTCGAGTCGGTCTGGATATCGACGGACGAGGTCATCGTGGCAGGCACCACGGTGAGGGTCACCGATGCGGTCGACGAACCGTACAAGCTGTTCGTGTAGTGCTGGGTGGCGGAGAAGACGTACTTTCCCACGGCCAGCGGCGAGTGACCGCCTGTTCCGTTGCCGAACGTGAAGCCATGATCGACCTCGTAGTAATAGACATGGCTGGCGTATGGAGTTGTTTGCCCTGCGAGCGTCACATTGAACCATGGGTCGCAGTTGACTATGTGTGCGCACGAGTAATACGCATCGTTTCCCCGGTACCCGAATGACCAGGGCTGGCCGTACTGGACGGTTACCGCCGTCGCGCCGACGGGCCTGATGGTGTAGTCGGGCTTGTCGGCAGCCTGTGCGGATGCCGCGGGCGCAAGCACGATGGCGGCAAGCGTGACGACGGCACCAAGTAGTGCTGCCGCTCGCAGGTGAACCGAACGTGTGCGCGTTCCGTTGCCCGGACCCCCGTGTTGCCTCATGTAAAGGATGTTATCCGGCGGGCGGTCAGCCTTGAGGATGATTCGCGCAGTCGCGCGGATGACTCCTCCTGGACAGTCGCTAGTGATACGGTCAATCGAGCGGATACGGGAGAGGCCGAATTGCCCATGGATTTCATCCAAAACTACGCGTGGATCATTTGGCTGGCGATCATCCTCATCACCGTGATCATCGAGGTCGCCACCGTCACCTTCATGTTCCTGATGCTGGCCATCGGTGGCCTCGCCGGGCTCATCACCGGCCTCTTCGGCACGCCGTTCTGGGTCCAGGTCATCGTCGCCGCGGTTGTCGCCGTACTCCTGCTCTTCGCGGTTCGGCCGCCGCTCCTCCGCGCACTCAAGCGCGGCGGCGACCACGCCAGGACGGGCATCGAGGCGCTCTCCGGCATCTCGGGCACCGTGACCCTCGACTTCAATGGCGATGCAGGCACCGTCCGGCTCGCCAATGGTGAAACCTGGACCGCCAGGCTCGCCGACAGCTCGCATCCCCCGCTCGCGGCGGGCGATCACGTGATCGTCACCGAAATCAAGGGAGCGACCGCAATCGTCGCGCCCGCCGAAAGGACAAAGTAATGGCCCTCTTCTGGGAAATCCTCCTGGGTATCGTCATCATCTTCGTGGTGATCTTCGTGATCGTCACGATCTTCAGGGCGGTGCGCATCGTTCCCCAGGCGACCGCGGGCATCGTCGAGCGCCTCGGCAAGTACCACAAGACGCTCTCTCCCGGACTGAACCTCCTCGTGCCCTTCGTCGACCGGATGCGGCCGCTCATCGACATGCGCGAGCAGGTCGTCTCGTTCCCGCCGCAGCCGGTCATCACGGAAGACAACCTTGTCGTCTCGATCGACACCGTCGTCTACTTCCAGGTGACGGATGCACGGGCCGCGACCTACGAGATCCGCAACTACCTCGGTGCCGTCGAACAGCTGACCACCACGACGCTTCGTAACGTCGTCGGCAGTCTGAACCTCGAAGAGGCCCTCACCAGCCGAGACAAGATCAACAGCCAGCTGCGCATCGTCCTCGACGAGGCGACGGGCAAGTGGGGCGTTCGCGTCGGCCGTGTCGAGCTGAAGGCGATCGAGCCGCCGGCATCCATCCAGGACTCGATGGAGAAGCAGATGCGCGCAGAGCGTGACAAGCGTGCGGCGATCCTCACCGCAGAGGGCACGAAGCAGGCCGCGATCCTCCAGGCCGAAGGTGCGAGGCAGGCTGCCATCCTTAACGCGGAAGGTGACGCCAAGTCCCAGGTTCTCCGCGCGGAGGGTGAGGCGCAGGCCATCACCACCGTATTCGGCGCCATCCATGCGGGAAACCCGGACGCCGGGCTGCTCGCGTACCAGTACCTGCAGACCCTGCCGAAGATCGCCGAAGGCGAAGCGTCGAAGCTCTGGATCATCCCGAGCGAGCTGACCGAGGCCGTCAAGAACATCAGCGCAGGATTCCTCGGTGGCCGTGGGGCAACCGGCGAGCCCGCCGCTCCGAACAAGTAGCGTGACGACTCAGACAGGCCACGACAACAGGTCGAACTGGTTCGAGCCGGCGACGCCGCGCATGCTCGCTCATCGCGGACTCGCGATCGACGCTCCCGAGAACACGCTGCTCGCGTTCCTTAAGGCGCTCGCGGCGGGGGCGCAGTATCTCGAGACCGATGTGCACGCGAGCAAGGATGGCGTCGCCGTGCTCTCGCACGACCCCAACCTCGTCCGGCTTGCCGGGCATAAGGCGCGAGTCAGCGAGCTCACGCTCGCCGAGCTGCGTGAGATCGACCTGGGTGAGGGCCAGACCTTCAACACGCTCGCGGAGGCGCTCGATGCGTTTCCGGATGCCCGGTTCAACATCGACATCAAGTCGCTCGATGCCGCGCGTCCGGCCGCCGAGGCGATCCTGAGGGCGAACGCCACGGGTCGCGTGCTGATCACCTCGTTCAACGCCAGACGGCGTCACGCGGCAGTCAGCCTGCTTCCCGGCGTCGCGAGTTCGCCGACACCCGGGGCGATCATCCTCGCCCTCATCGGCGCGAAGCTCGGCCTCTCCCCCGTCGTTCGGTTCGCGTTCCGCCACGTCAGTGCGGTGCAGGTGCCGGTTCGAGGGGCTGGCTTCCGCATCGCCACGCGGCGGGTGATCTCGCGCTTCCACGCCGCAGGCATGGAAGTGCACATCTGGACGATCAACGATGTCGCGACCATGAAGCGCCTGCTCGACCTCGGTGTCGACGGCCTTTTCACCGACCGGATCGACCTCGCCCTCGGGCTCGAACCGCGCACGAACTGAGCCGCCGAGGCGAGGCTGAACCTGCCAGCTTGCTGGGAACCATCTGTGAACCACGGATGGTTGAAAGGATTCGTCCAGCCAAGGGGTTTATAACTTGGAGTGCATTGCGAGTGAGGAGGCCACACAATGGCAGACCGTAGTTTGCGCGGCATGCGACTAGGAACCCAGAGCTTACAGAGCGAAGAGGGTGTCGAGTTTTCGCCGCGAAAGAAGAGCGTGTACCGCACGCCGGATGGATCGACCTTCGAGGTCGTGTTCTCGGCAGAGGCTGAGATCCCGGAGGTATGGGAATCGCCGAAGAGCGGGCAAGAGGGCGTACTGCTCGACAGCGCTGGTGCGCCAGTCGAGACAGAGCAGGCCGATGTCAAGGCTCCGAGGAGTCACTGGGACATGTTGCTCGAGCGGCGTTCACGCGCCGAGCTTGAGGAACTGCTCCAGGAGCGTCTCGACTACCTGCGTGCCCGCAAGGGACAGCAGAAGATCGGGGCATAGGCCACCGGCCAACGCTCGCCAGGATTGAGCGCCGACGATTCTCGTCGGCGCTTTTTTCGTGCACGAACGTGGAAGAACCGCGACTAGCTGGTGTGCTTGCGACGCCTGCCGCGTCCGACCACGAGGGACACTGCAAGCCCGCCGAGCCCGAGGAGCGAAACCGACTGCTCGATCGGCTCCCCCAGCCAGGTCGCCGGCGTGATCGTCGTCGACAGCGGAACCGTCGCGACCATCGTTGCGGGCACGAACGTCTTCAGCTGGGTGATGGTCTTGCCGGTCGGTGAGATGACGGCGCTGGTGCCGACCGTGGACACATTGACGAGGCTCCTGCCGAGCTCCATCGCGCGGATGCGCGCGATCTCGAGCTGCTGGACGCTCTCGTCCGTGCGGCCGAAGTCCGCGTTGTTGGTCTGCGCGATCAGCACCTGGGCGCCTGAGTCGATCGAGTCGCGCATCACGGTGTCGTCCGTGATGTCGAAACAGATGTCGATGCCCGCGATCACCCCGTTCACGTCGAACACGGTGTCGGTCGTTCCCGGGGTGTAGTCGCGGCCGATCAGGTCGATGAGGGATGGCGCGAAGAACCGCCAGAACGCGCGGTTCGGTACGTATTCGCCGAACGGCACCGGATGCTTCTTGTCGTAGTGGTCGACGGCCCCCTTGCCCGCCTCCCAGAGCAGCGACGTGTTGTAGTACTTCGACCCGCGGTGGGTGATGGCACCGGCCAGCAGCGGGGCGCCCACCTGGGTGCTGACGTTGTCGAAGGCCGCGGCGGCATCCGAGTCCTCGAGCGGGTCGATGTCGCTCGCGCCCTCCGGCCAGACGACCATGTCGATGCCCTTCTTACCGAACAGCGGCTCCGTCGCCTTGTACTGGTCGTCGAGCAGCTCGCCAAGGTACTTGTGTGGGTCGAAGTACCCCGCCGGTCCGTCGCCCTGCACTCCGGCGATGGTCGTCGTGCCGTGTGTGACGACAGGAAATGCGGGAACGGCCACGACGAGCGCGACGACGGTGGCGACGAGGGCGACCCGGGTCACTCGCGCGACCCCGGCCATCCTGACCGCCTCGATGGTGAGCGCGATGACGAAGACCATGACGAACGTGACGCCCGAGATGCCGATCCAGGAGTACAGCGGCGAGAGGGGACCCTGCGACTGCGACATCCCCACCCTCGCCCAGGAGAAGCCGCCATACGGCCAGACGCTCGCGATCGCCTCGCGGGCCGTCCAGAGGCCTGCGACGACAGCGGGAAGGATGACGAGGCGTGCAACCGGGGATACCCAGAGCCGCGCGCCCCAGCGGTATACCAGCGAGATCGCCACGGCGCCGAGCATGTAGAACAGCGACTCGAGCGTCGCGAGTGCCGTCATCGGGACGGGCCCGAGGAAGAGCGTCGCCCAGAAGATCTGGACGAGATACATCGTCATGCCGCCGACGAAGCCGAGCAGGAACGCTGCACGCGGCCGGCGACCGATCAGGCTGACCAGCATCAGGCCGACGCCGATGATCGTCAGCGGCCACAGATACAGGTCCGGAAAACCCGCGCTGAAAATCGGCCCGGATGCGGCCGCGACAATGAGAGCCGGCCAGAACGGGAGCGCGGGCCTTGCAGGCCCTTGCGCGTCGAATTCCAGGTGCACGAAAGGGAGCTTACGCAACGCTGCTGTATGCGACGATTCCGCGGAAGATGGCGTCGAGCGCGCGCCGTGCTGTGAGCCCGACCGGGGAGTCCGCGACGACGGAAAGCTGATCGAGGAGGTCGATGGTCTGCTTGGTCCACCGCACGAAATCACCGGCCGCGAGGTCGGCTGTATCGAGCGCACTGTCGAGCGATCCGCCACTCGCCCAGCGGTGCATCGCGAGGGTCAGCCCTGTCGCGAGCGGTGAGGTCCCCGGGAGCCTGTGGTCGCGCTCGACATCGTCGAGCTTCGCCCAGAGGTCGCCCGTCGCATCGAACGCCTCGCGGAACGGGCCGCGAGGCATCATCCGTTCGTTCGGCGCACCCTCGTCGCGACGGGGCTCGAAGACGAGGGAAGCGGCCATCGCCGCAAGGGAGGGAGCATCGAGCTTGTCCCAGAGCCCCCGGCGCAGCGACTCTGCCACGAGGAGGTCGCGCTCGCCGTAGATGCGTCGCAGCGTGCGACCGACGGGAGTGACCACGACGGTGCCATCCTTCTGCGTGTGCAGGTAGCCGAGTTCGAGGAGGACGTCGGTCACGCGGTCGAACACCTTGGCAACCGCGCCGGTCCTCGAACGGATCTGGACGGTGAGCTTGTCCGTCTCCCGCTTCAGCCGCCACCAGCGCTCCGCCCATCGGGCGTGTGCCTCGCGATCGGGGCAGCTGTGGCACGGGTGCTGCTTCAGGCGCCTCCGCAGCGCCGTGAGCTGGTGCTGGCGCCTCTCGCGATCCGCCCGCGACTGCTGTTCGCCGCGCACGGAGCCCTTGCGCTCGAGGTCAGAGATTTCACGTCGGATGCTCGAGTACTCGACGAAGTCGCCCAGGTGGCAGGTCATCGACCTGGCGTAACCATCGAGCGACTCCTGCTGGCTTCGCACCTTGCGCGCGAGGTCGACGACGGCGCGGTCCGCCTGGAACTGCGCGAACGACGACTCAAGGATCTCGCGCGTGCGCTCCCGCCCGAACTGCTCGATCAGGTTCACCGCCATGTTGTAGGTCGGCGTGAAGCTCGAGTTGAGCGGGTAGGTGCGGCGGGATGCGAGCGATGCGACCGCCTGCGGGTCGAGGCCGTCGACCCACTGGATGACGGAGTGCCCCTCGACGTCGATGCCACGCCGCCCGGCCCGCCCGGTGAGCTGCGTGTACTCCCCCGGCGTGATCGGCACCCGTGCCTCACCGTTGAATTTCTCGAGTTTTTCGAGCACGACGGTGCGCGCAGGCATGTTGATGCCGAGAGCGAGCGTCTCGGTTGCGAAGACGAGCTTCACGAGCTTCAGCCGGAACAGCTCCTCGACCACCTCCTTGAAGGCGGGAAGCATCCCGGCGTGGTGAGCCGCGACTCCGCGCTCGAGACCCTCGAGCCACTCCCAGTAGCCGAGCACGGCGAGATCTTCATCGCGGAGCGTCCTGCAGCGCTCATCCACGATCGCGCGAATCTCGTCGCGCTCGGACGCGTGGGTCAGCCGAACGCCCGCTCGCAGCACCTGGCGAACTGCTGCGTCGCATCCCGCTCTGCTGAAGATGAAGAAGATGGCGGGAAGCAGGTTCTTCTGGTCGAGCATCGCAACCACCTCGGGGCGGTCGATGCGCACGCTCTCCTGCCGTCCGCCGCGGGAGTGATACCTGCCGATGTCGCGCGCCTGGCGCGAGTTGAGGGCGCGGCCGCCGTAGTGGGCCATCTGTGCGAGCTCAGGGTTGACCCGGTTGGTGGCCGCCAGCCCCGACGAGTCGAACAGGTCGATGAGGCGGGATCGCATCAGCACGTGCTGCTCGAGCGGAACCGGCCTCTCCTCGGACACGATCACGTCTGTATCGCCGCGGACGGCCTGCAGCCAGTCGCCGAACTCCTCGGCGTTGGAGACCGTTGCGCTCAGCGACACCATTCGCACGGTCGGAGGCAGGTGGATGATGACCTCCTCCCACACCGCCCCGCGGAACCGGTCGGCCAGGTAATGCACCTCATCCATGATCACGTGCGAGAGATTCTTGAGCAGCGCGGAGTCCGCGTAGAGCATGTTCCGCAGGACCTCGGTGGTCATGACGACGATGCGGGCGGTCGAGTTGATGTTGGTGTCGCCGGTGAGGAGGCCGACGGCATCCGCTCCGTATTCTCGGACCAGCTCCTGGAACTTCTGGTTGCTGAGCGCCTTCATGGGCGCCGTGTAGAAGACCTTGTCCCTTGTGTCCTGCATCGCCGTGTAGATCGCGAACTCGGCCACGATGGTCTTGCCCGCTCCGGTCGGAGCCGCGACGAGAACACTTCGCCCAGCCTCGATCGACTGGCACGCCGCAAGCTGGAACTCGTCGAGGTCGAAACGCTGGTGCTCGCGAAAGGCCTGCAGCATCGGCTGGGCCGTGCGCGAGCGGGATGCCGCGAACCGTTCTGCGGGAGAGGGTGAACTCATTGTGGGTTCAGTATGCGATCTCGGCGTCGAACTGGGCCGCTCGACGCGCGATTCCGCGGTCGTGGAGCGTCGAAACCAGCACCGCGCCGAAATACAGGATGATGATCGGCACCGCGAGCACGATCATCGAGACGACGTCCGCCGCGGGCGTCACGATCGCCGTGAAGAGGAAGATCACGAGCACCGCGACCCGCCAGCCGTTCAGGATCGCCTTCGCGCTCACGATGCCGATGAAGTTGAGGAGCACAAGGAACACCGGCATGACGAAGCCGATTCCCACCGCGACCACGAGCTTCGTGATGAAGGTCACGTAGTCGTCGCCGTTGATGAGGGACGTGGTCTGCTGCGGAGCGAAGCTCGTGAGCAACTGGACGAGGTGCGGCATGACCCACCATCCGGCAGCGCAGCCGACAAGGAACAGCGGGATGGCCGTGCCGATGAACCCGTAGACGTAGCGGCGCTCGCTGCGCTTCAGGCCAGGGACGATGAATGCCCAGACCTGGTAGAGCCAGACCGGGCTGGAGACGACGATGCCGATCGTGATGGCCAGTTGGATCTGAACGTCGAATGCCCCGGTGAGGAGCTGGAAATTCAGATTGGTGGTGTGTCCACCGGCCTTCGCAGCCTCGGTGAGCGGATCGATCATCGCCTTCAGGACGAAGTCCTTCAGGAACCATCCGCCGATCGAGGCAAGCACGATCGCCGCGGCGCCAATGGTCAGCCGCTTCCGGAGTTCGACGAGATGCGCGCGCAGCGACATCCGTCCTTCCCGGTTGGTGCTCCGCTTCGATCGAGTGGCCACGAACCCTAGGACTTCGAGATGTCGTCGGGAGACGTGACGTCGGTTGAGTCAGCCGGCGTCGACTTGGTGGTGCCGTCGCCCTCCTGCTCGCCCTTCTTCATCTCTGACTTGAAGGCGTTGCGGGACTGGCCGAGGGCCCGGGCAAGCGCGGGAAGGCGGGTTGCACCGAAGATCAGCAAAACGATGACAAGAAGGATGAGCAGCTTCCAACCGCCCAGAAGATCAGCCATTTTCTCGTATCCTTCGTCTCAAAGAGGCCGCCAACAGGCGACCACAGGTTATTTTAGCCCGGGATTTGCCGGGGACACCGGAAAGACTACGGTTCACAGGCAACGGCGGGGTTAACGGCTGTAGCGCGCAGCGCCCTCCGCGGCCCACTCGGCGACCGCTCGTCGCGCCTCCGGCGGATCGATCACGGTCGCGACTCCCGGCATGCTGCCGATCAGTCGCTTGAGCCCGTGGTAGTGCGAAACCCGCACGGCGGTGCGCAGCCGGCCGTCCTTCTCGACCGTGACCGCGCCATCCGGAATGTAGTCGGCGAGGAGCGGGGCGGCCGCGACGGCGACATCGATCGTCACGATCAGGTCGTGGGCAGAGCCTTCGAAGAGCGTGTCCGGCAGCTTCACGTCGTCGATACCGTGGGTGATCGGCTCAGCACTGATGCGGGGATTCGAGATCCGGTCGAGCCGGAAGGTGCGGACGGCCTCGCGCAGGTGGCACCACGCGCGCAGGTACCAGTCCGCATCGAGCGATTCGATGCGCAACGGGTCGACGCGGCGTCGCTCGTGTTCCCCGCGGGAGTTCAGATAGTCGAATTCGAGCTGGAGGCCCGCCTCGACCGAGTCGCGGATGAGGGAGAGCGTCGCGTTGGTCTCGCTCGATTCCACCGTCACCTGGCTCGGCGCCGCGGATGCTCCGCGGGAGAGCTTCGCCATGAGGCTCGCTACCGCGCCGCGGTCGGCGTGCTCGGGCAGTGAAGAAAGGTACTGCAGTCCGGCGATCAGCGCAGAGGCCTCGCGCGCGGAAAACCTCGGCGAGTCGTCGATGGCGACGCGATGCGTCAGCACGATCTGGTCGTTGTCCTCGAAGTCATCCCACGAGATGTCGAAGAGATCCTCGTGCTGGTACGAGGCGGTCTCCCCCGGAATGCCGGAGACGCCGATGAGTCGCACGGCATCGCGAATCTGCTCCGGCGTCATGCCGAAGTGCTCAGCGACCTCCGCAACTCCGATGCGATCGTGATCCATCAGGTACGGCACGAGGGAGAGCAGGAACGTGAGCTTGTCCTGCGCCTGCAGCGGCTGCGTCTTCTGGGCGAGAATCTTCCTGCCCTTCGACTGGTTACTCGCCATGATCTGCCGCCGTCCTCACGAGTCGTTCGCGCACCGCTTCCCTGAGCTCCTCCGGTGCGATGACGAGAACCTCGGGCCCGTACCCGGCGAGCTCGTCCGCCAGCAGGGCGAAGTCGGAGTAGTGGAGCGTCAGGATCCCGTCCTCGGAGCACTGCGTGCCCTTGCGCTTGGCCAGGCGTGTCGCGGCATCGGAGCCCACGAGCACCTCGACGTCTGCGGTGCGGCTCTGCCAGATCTCCTCGAGCTCTTCCAGCGCACGCGTCGTCGCGCTCGGATCGAACGCAGGATGCCTGGTGTTCGTCGTCGTGACGGGAGTGACGATGCGCCGCAGCAGGAAGTTGCGGGTTCCGCCGGCATCCTGGTCTTCGGCGTGCAGCAGCCAGCGTCCCTCGTGCTGGATCAGCGCGATCGGCGCGACCGTGCGCACCCGTGCGTCCCTCTCCCCCGGCTTCAGGTAGCCGAATCGCACGATGACGTTCTTGTCGAGGGCAGTACTCAGCGGGGCGAAGGCCGCGTCGCGCACACGCAGGCGCGGTGCGTAGCCGAGCACCGGGTCATCCGTCGTCACACCGAGCGAACGGAGCTTCAGGAGCGCGCGACGGGACTCGCCGGACAGCGATCCCTCGCGCCACACCATGGCAGCGAGGTTCAGCAGCGTCGTCTCCTCCGGCGAGAAGCTGATGTCGGCTGGCAGCTCGTAGTCGCCGCGCGGGATGCGGTAGCGCAGGTTCTGGTTGTTGCCGACCTGCCCAGGCGACTCGATCGTCTCGAGGGGAACCCCGAGGTCACGGATGTCGTCCTTGTCGCGCTCGAACTGTCGCTCGAGGTTGGAGTTGTCGCCGGACGCGGCGTAGCGCTGGCGGTAGCCCTGCACGGTCGAGAGGATCTCGTTCTTGCTGAGGCCCGCGTCGGTCGCAAGGAGCGCGAGCACGAGACTGAACAGGCGTTCCTCGACCGGAACCCGCGCTGCGGCGGATGAACTGGTGGCTGACACGAAAGTTATCCCTAAGAGGTAGGACACCCGGCCAGTGTCAAGACTGTGGCTTATGAGGCCCTTGCGACACTACTTGGCAATGACACCGATCACGTCGTAGACGTAAATCAGGGTCGAACCGGTCGGATATCCGCTTGGAGCCTTACCTGAAGGATAGCCAAACTTCGGCGGAACTACCACGAGAACCTGGCTTCCGACCGTCTGGCCGACGAGCGCCTTCACGGAGCCGGGGTCGAGGGAATTGGTGCCGTCTGCGCTCGTGAGTGCCGTCAGGACGTAGGGGCGGGGCGTGCCCGTCGTCCAGGTCGAGTCGAAGGTCGTCGTGGGTGCAGGGTTCGTCCATTCGATGCCCTGGACCTGCAGGAGGACGCCCTCGCCTGCCTTGACCTTCTCGCCGCTGCCGCGCCGGACGACCTCCCATTGGAGCGTCTTCGGCGGCGACTGCAGGTCGAGCGTGATGCCGGGAGTGCCGTTGGTCGAGGTCACGACGGAGGGGAATCCGGCCTGCGGCGGCTGGAGCACGCCGGTTGCGCGGCCGCGGAAGCCCTTGGTGATGTCAGTCACAACGACAAACGTCGCGGTCGGCGAGAAGTTATTGCTCGTCGCAGTTGCTTTGTCCCCGAACCAGTTTGTCGCAGACATGATGGTTGCCGTACGGGAACCGACGGTCTGGCAGTCCAGGTAGCGCGAAAACGGAATCTTCTTGTTGCCGATTGACAACTCCGTCTGTGTGGAGTCGCTGTACTTGCCATTCGCGGCACTGGAAAACAAAGGCTTGCCCGTGGCACCGTCATACACGGTGACCTGGCCGACGCCGACGTCCCCGTTGCCAAGCTCCATACCGGAACCCTTCGACAGCACCGAAGTCTCGATCCTGCTCGAGACGGTCGGCGTGGGCACGTGCGTTTTGGGATCGGAACCGAACTTGCCGGACGCGCTGATCGCGTTGGACGCGGACCCCGCGGTGGAGTTGGGAGTGCAGCCCTGCACCTGCGCTGGAAGGTCACTGCATGCTGCGAGGCTCGCGACGAACGCTGCGGCAACGACAATCGCGGCAATCTTGCGCACGGGACCAACTTTCGATCGACCAGAATTCACTGGATTACTCTAACGGGTCTGTCTTGGACGAATTTCTGTCATCGGTCGACGCGGTCTCGGCGGCACGCGCGGCCGCCTGAGCCTCGCGCACCGACTTTCGGAGGCTCTTGGGACTGGCTGTGCGATCGCCGAGAGCACCGGGTGTCCAGACTTCGACATCCTCGTCCGTGTAGTCGGACTTGGATGCACGGCGGGCGACTTCCGGCAGTGTCGCACCCGGCGCGAGACGACGGGCGTGCAGCAGGAAGCCGGTGTGTCCGATCATCCGGTGGTCCGGTCGCACGGCGAGACCTTCGACGTGCCAGGTGCGCACCATCGTCTCCGACGACTCCGGATCGGTGAAGAGTCCCGTCGCGCGGATCGCCTCTGCGACCCTCGAGAGCTGGGTCACGGTTGCGATGTAGCAGAGAATGACGCCGCCGGGGGTGAGGGCGTCGGCCGCGACCACGATGCACTCCCACGGGGCGAGCATGTCGAGGATGACCCGGTCGACGCTGCCGGGCTCCGTGACCGTGGGAAGCGTCTCGACGAGGTCGCCGACCGTGATCGTCCAGTTGTCCGGCTTCGTGCCGAGGAACGCCGTCGCATTGGCCGCCGCGATCTCGGCGAACTCTTCGCGCCGCTCGAACGAGTGCAGGCTGCCGGTCTCGCCGATCGCTCGAAGCAGCCAGAGCGAGAGCGCGCCGGAGCCGACGCCCGCCTCGACGACCCTGGCGCCCGGGAAGACGTCGGCGATACCGATGATCTGCGCCGCGTCCTTCGGGTAGATGATGGCGGCGCCGCGCGGCATCGACATGACGAAGTCGGTCAGGAGCGGCCGGAGGGCGAGGTAGTCGACCCCGTTGCTGCTCGTGACGATCGAGGCATCCGGCTGGCCGATGAC
>Ga0247779_1000972_pt1 | contig 14838 bp, 9 predicted proteins | sample UWRJL221509R5_FD_179925 | JGI IMG/M metagenome (GOLD analysis project Ga0247779, IMG submission 179925) | Plant litter microbial communities from Arlington Agricultural Research Station in Wisconsin, United States - UWRJ-L221-509R-5 | ecosystem: Environmental > Terrestrial > Plant litter >... | reverse complement strand
AGACGGGCCTGGAGTTCCGCTCATGAAGCGATCATTGATCCTTGGTCCATTTGCCGCAGCGGTGATCCCAGCTGTGATGATCTCTGCCGTGATGATCTCAGTTGTCCCCGTCCGGGCCAGCGCCGATACAGCGACCGCAACTGAAGAGCCATATCCCTCTGCCGCCGATGTGTTGGTCAACCGGGACGTGGTCAATAACAACGATGATGCTGTCGGGACGATCGATAGCGTCACCTTGAATTCGGCCGGGCGGGTCGATTACGTCATCATTGATGTCAGTTCCTGGGTTGGATCGGAAAAGCTGATCTCGGTTCCCTGGCGCGACCTGTCGGTCGATTCCGATGGCAATGTTCGCACCACGCTGACCAAGGATGCCGTCAAGAAATCTGTCGACTACGCACCCAAGCCGGCGCTTCGTGCCAGCAAGGCGAGCTCGGGCAATACCATGTCCGATATCGACGATCTTTACCGGGCAAGGCCGGTCGTCTTCGATCGTCGACCGGATTGAATTATCAAGAAACGTCGGTATCTTCGGCTCCATGCAACAGCCGATCGATCGATTGCTCCGAGAGATAAGAGCCTGCACGAATTGTGCGGGCTTTTTGCCATGTGGGCCACGTCCCATCATCCAGTTCTCCGCCTCGTCCAGCCTGTTGATCATCGGCCAGGCCCCCGGGCGCCGGGCGCATGACAACGGGATTCCCTTTTCCGATGCGTCGGGTGACCGGTTGCGGCAATGGCTGGGGTTGGACGACCATACTTTTTACGACGCCAAGCGCATCGCCATCATGCCGATGGGCTTTTGCTATCCCGGTACTGTTGAAAAAGGCGGCGGCGATATCCTGCCGCCGGCCATTTGCGCCGATTTATGGCATGACAAGATCCGGGCGGTGTTGCCGGCAATAAAAACCATGGCGCTCGTAGGTGGCCTGGCACAACGCGCCTACCTCCCCCAGATGGCGCCCAGCATGACCGAAGCGGTGGCGGACTGGCGGCGCACGTTCCCGACAATCATTCCTCTCCCGCACCCATCCTGGCGCAATACCGGCTGGATCAAGCGGCATAACTGGTTCGAGGAGGAGATGCTGCCGGCCGTCAGACAACACATTCACGCCCTTATGCAAGCGTGAACAGACGTCAGTCGATGAGGTCGATGGTGGCTTTGGCCGGCAGGACGATCTTGTGATTGATCTCTTCGATGGCATCCCGCGACAGGCGGGGATGAATGGCATCGATCTCCCAGTTGCACCCGCCACGCGGCCGGTCGAGGCGTTTTACCTGAATGCTTTCGACCTGGACCGCCCAATATCCTTGCATCTTATCAAGAAGATATTGCTCGAGCGGCTGATGACGCATTGTCTGGCGAAACATGGGATGACCTGCTGTTCATCTGGTGACAGAAACAGCCTTCCGGTTGCCGGGCACAGCGTCAATTCAAGAATAGTTCAACGACGCCCCCAACCCGCTTAAGACGACATTCTCACGCATCATTGATCCCAGCGGCGCCCGCGAATCCAATGGACAGCTCGTGACATTCATCCTTGAATGATGTCCCGGGATGATCTGGGGATGACGGGGCCAAGGGTATCATGTCGGGGATAGCAGCCACTGCCGGCGACAGGACGATCGGGCGCATCAGTGTTGCCCGCCATATTTGTGTGTCGATCCTGTGGTTCGCCTTTTTTGCCCAATGGATGACAGTGGTGCCGATCATCGTGCCGGACCAGGTCGCGGCCATGGTCGGCAATGCCTTCAAGGAAGGCATCAGTGGTACCGTCATCGCCGCGGGCGCCGTGATGTCTCTGGTCGTGACGCCCTTTGCAGGCGCCTGGTCCGACCGGCTGCAGACTCGCTGGGGGCGGCGACGGCCCTTTCTTCTCATTGGCATCCTGGGCACCTGCCTGGCACTTGCCCTGCTCATCCCCTTTGGCACGGAACCTCGCGTCTGGCTTTACGCCGCGGCTTTCGTGCATCTGCAATTCTGGTGGAATCTCGCGGCGGGCCCCTATGCCGGCCTCGTCGCCGATGTGGTGCCGAAGGAAGATCATGGCCGTGCCAGCGCCTGGCTGAACATCATGAGCATTCTCGGCACCGTTATCGGTAACGGTGTGATGGCCGTCTGGTACCGGCCGGATCATCCGGCGACGGCGCTGGCCATTTTCGTTGTCTTCAATTGCCTATGCCTGGCGCTCACCTTGTCAGGTGTGAAGGAGGCACCTGGCAACAACAGGGCGATAAGGTCCGACCGACCGCCCTTCCTGCGCTCCTTCTTCGTTTCACCGCGTAATCATGGCAATTTCTATTGGGTCCTGCTCACGCGCTTGTTTGCCAATATGGGTATCTGGTCGATCTTCACCTTTCTGATGTTCTACCTGCGCGACGTGATCCATCTCGACAATGCCGCCAATGCCCTGCCCGCCTTGCTGGGGGCTGGCGCCGTCCTTGCCGTACCAGCCAGCATCATCGGCATCCGTTTGTCGGAGAAAATCGGCCTGGTCAAAATCGTCTGCGGTACCAGTTGGATCATGGCCATCACAGCCAGTTGCTATGTCCTGATCGCCTTTCACCCGACCTTCATCCTGATCGTGCCGGTCGTAATCGTCTTCAGCGCTGCCTATGGCGCTTATCAAGCCGTGGACTGGGCCCTGGCCCTGGCTGTCCTGCCCAGCAGCGACAATGCCGGCAAGGATATGGGAATCTGGCATGTATCGATGGTGCTGCCGCAAATCATCGGCCCGGCGAGCTCCGGCTGGATGATTTCCTGGATGATCGCCAGCCAATCCGCGGCACTGGCCTATACGCTGGCCTTCGGCATCGCCGCTTTGTGGTTCGTCCTCGCCTCGGCCCTGGTCACCCGGGTACGGCTATAGCGCCCCAACCTTGGCTGATACGGCTCCTGGTCTTGAACCGGTCGGCTCTACTCTTTTCGCCTGGTCCGATTGGCCGCGACGTTTGCCTCGATCTCCGCCTCGCTCACGGGACCCGCCGCCATTTCTTCCGGATGCTTGCCAAAGAAGTAATCGATGAAGGCGACCAGTGTCTGGCGCACGCCGGCAGCGAAGTCCTTGACCGATTCACCCATCGCCAAGCTGCCGATGAAGTCCTTGACGACAATCCGGCGCAAGCGCGGTTCAGCGATGTATAGCCAGGCCAGGAAGCGATTGAGGTCGACCTGGAACGGGAACAGCCGGCTCTGCTTGATGATTTCTTCGCTTTGCCGACCCCGTGCTTCGCGGATGATCGCTTCATCGACATTCTCTGCGGCAAAGACCTGACGCAATGTCTCGGGGCTGCGGGCCAGCATGGCGGCAAAGACCTGAAGCGAGCAATCGCGCCAGCGTGGCCCGAGGAACCGAGCCCGGTCGCTGATGAGAAACTCGATCACGTGACGACCCAGCGAGATGTCGTGGCAATAGCACACTTTATAAAGTGCCTCGACAAAGGTGGTCGAACCCGGGCCTTCATCAATACGATCGAAGTGATCGAAGATCTGCTCAAGGATGGCCTGAAAATCCGGCCACATGACCTCGACATCCAGGGCGGCGACACAGAAGACGATCGACCAGTCCCAGGCGAGATTTTCCGCCAGCAGAAAGGGCACGATTTGCGTCTTCATCAAGGCCAGGCATGCCGGTGCCCGCGATGGATCGCTGTAGGAAAGATTCGCCAGCAGCAGGTTGCCATAGAAGAGGGCGGCGGGGCTGCGCCGCCGGATCAGCTCCATCACCAGCTCTTCGCTGACCGACCACTCGGCCCGCAGCAAGACGGAAGGCAAACACAGCGTGGCGTTATAACCGATGATGCTTGTCGGACGGTAATCCAGCATCTGCAGCATCAAGGATCGAAACGGTGAGCCAGGTGTGAGCGTCAGCGTCGTATAGTCATCGTTATGAAGCGCAATGACATAGGGCAGGAAGCTGCGCAGGATATCGTGCTGGTTGACGCCGAGATGGGTAACGAAAAAACGGTCATTGCCGCTCTCGCTCATCGAGACGATGAACTTATCCCATTGCTCGACACCAAAGGCCTCGAAACGGGCGAACAGAAAGTCGCGAAAGCTGCGCCGTGCCAAGCGAGCCAAAACAAAACCTTCATTCTTGCCGGCCAGAAAATCGACCAGGAAGCGGTACTTGCTGCGGAAGAAACTGCGGATGGCTGTCAGGCTGGCTGGCTGATCGAAATTGGACATCGCCCCGAAAATGGCGAATTGCAGGGCGAATTTGAATTGCCGCCAGATGCGGCGCGGCTCGGCGATGCTGGCCAGCGTCAGGGGCGACAGCGTTTCGCCGAGATAGTCGACCACCAGATCCGGCTGTAGCCGAAGATGCAGGGAGAAGATATCGCCGAGCCGCGCCAGTGTCTCCGTATCGCGATCAGGATCGCAGGCATCGATGAAAGCTCGTGCCGCCGCGGGTGGCAAAGCCGGCCAGAAGGCGACAAAAGAATCCACCAGGACAGCGCGCAGCCTGTCCGATCCGCTGCGGAAGATCGGCGCATAGACATCCGGTGCCGGAAGATAGCGATGCAGGATAAGCGTATTGACCAGATGGAGCAGGCTGAATTGCACTGCCGGCGAGTCATGGGCCGCCAGGCGGTTCAGCAACGGAATGATTGGGTCCAGCCGGCCTTCGTGAAAATTCTCCAGGTTCATGCGCAGCCAATGATCCAGCGCGCCGGCCAGGATCGGTGCGCGAACGGCGCGCGTCACGATGTCGTCGATCTGCCGGGTGATCGCCTCCAGGCGGCCATTGTCGCTGAGCGCGGCGTCATCGAGCCAGCCCAGGATGCCGCGCTGATAGGCGAAGGCCAGCCAGTATTGGGTATATTGGTCATGGAAAAAGATAAGCGCGCCAGTCGATACCACGCGGCCGGTGGCATTTCGCCGCGAGATCTGGATCCGGTCGAGGAGACCGATCTGCAGCACGATTTCCAGCACGCTGATCAGGCCGGTACCGCGAATATATGGCTGCAAGGCCTGGCTCTTATCAACCTGATCGGCTGGCAGGGCATCGCGATTGGTGCTACTGGCAATGGCCGGATCGTCGCTGGTCAGGCGATGATAGATCTGCTCCGCAATCAGAGCGCAAAAATCCTCGATCTCTTCCGGCAGCTTTTCACGACCGAGGATGTCGCTGGCTGGCAGGAGGATCTGCGCATCAGCCAGCTTGCGCGCCGTCAATTGCACGAACAGGGCATAGTAGTCGAGATCACGTGGAATATGCCGCGCCGGTGCCGATCCGGAATTGGCATAGGTCTCGGCGATCAATGCCGTCATGAAGGGTTGGGCGATCAGCTCCCGCACGGCCGGCGAGAGATCTTCATATCTTGCCGGCCGCAGCGCGTAATGTACCTGATAGCGCGCGAACATCTCGCGGCGCAGCGTCTCATCTTCAAAGCCGGTGACACGCACCGCATCGCCACCGGGGGCAAGGAAGAGGGCCGGATCAAGCGGTTGGGCGCCACCATATTGCTGGCGGTATCGCAGCCAGGTTTCGCTGCGGCAGGTGGCGACGATCTTGCAGCGGCGTATCGCAGTCTCGGTGCCGATTGTCGCAATCATGTCAGCCAGCAACGCCAGTGGTCCGCCTGGACCGCTGAATTCATTGAGCGCATCAATGAAGATGGTCAGGGTTTCGCCATTCTCGTCGAGAAAATCATCGATATCCGTCAGCGATTTCCAATCACTGGCGATCTGGCTGGCCAGCTTGCTCACCAGATCGGCGCGGAAATCGGCAAGGTCGAATTGTCGCGCGCTGAGGAAGACGCCAAGCCCGCCAGTTCGCTGGCGTTGCAAAAAGTGGTGGATCAGCAGGTTGGATTTGCCAAATCCGGATCCCCCCACCAGCAGCAGGGCTCGCTGTGGCGATTTCAGGAAATCGCTGACAATGCTGCCCGCGGGTGGTTCCACATAGAGCCGCTCATCATAGACCTGCCGCAACGACGCGGTCTCGGCCGACAAGGCCGCATCGCCATCTGCGCTCAGCCCCTGCACATTCATCAGCGAGGCGAGATGGCCGCGGGCAATCAACCACAGCTGCGCCCGCACGCCGCCCAGGTTGGCATGGCGGCCTTCCTTGATGGTGATCTGGGCCGTCAATTGCCGCGCGCGGGTTTTGAAGAGATCGATCTTTTCCAGCAGAAGCCGCGCCTCGATATCCTGGGGATCGGCCTGCAACGTTCGTTGCGTGGTGCCGCCCAGCTCCGAAAACAACAGCCGCTCCAGAGGCTCGAGATATTGCTGCAAGGCAAAGACCATGCGCCGACGTTCGCCCGGCTCCAGCTCGCCAGAGCGCAGCCGCTCGGGAATCAGAAAGGGTGTGAGATCGAGATAATCGCGGGGGGTTAACGCGGTAGCGGCGCTGGCACCGGTACCCATTTGCCGCGCGCGATTGATGAAATAGAGACGGTGATCGACGAAGGCATCTTCGTCCGATTGCGGGGTTGCATCGAGCTGGTAGCGCGCCTCATGCGGCCCCTCGGTGCCACTGAAATCCAGCGCCTCGACCTCGGCCACGTTCCCGCTCAAGGTCAGCTGCCGGACATAGGTGAGCGCGAAAGTGCGGCCAATCGGCGTCAGGGCGGCAATGATGTCCAGAAAGCACCATTTGACCAGCTCGTTGACCTGCCCGGTGATGGCGGCGGGATGATTTTCGACACGGCCGTGAATGATGCGGTTGCGCACCTGCAGGACCAGCCGCATGACGGCATCGAACCGCTCCGGCACGAGGTCCTGACGTTGTCCTTCGGCATCCGAGAGCAGCGGTGCAAAGACAAAATCGGCATCCAGTTTGCCACCCACCGCCAGGCGGCGGTAAAGGCGGCTGAGGAAAATCATCAGATGCAGTTGGTCGGCTTCGCGCTTCCGCTCGTTTTCATATTTCTCATAGAATGTTTTGTAGTGATACAGCGCCATGGATAATTCCTTGGCGGCCGATTGCTTCAGGGTTTCGTCATCCAGCCGGCGCAAGGCGGCGATCAGGATGAAGGGCATGAAATGGACGATCTGCAACCAGCAGGCCCACATTTCCAGAAAGGCATCGCGGAAGCGGCGGGAGGCGGCCTGCTCGGCGCGATCTCTGGCGGCTTCACTCAAGCCCGGATCGCCGGCCCGGGTCAGCGCCTCCTGAAACTCGGTCTCGGCATCGATCCAGCCTTCAAACTTGCGGGCAAAGGAGCTTGGGAACTGGCGGCGTACCGTCGCAAGCAGCTCGGCCTCGTTGCTCAATGTCGTGGCAAGAGGGCGCCATTTCTCGCTGCGGAAGACAGCATCCAGAACGCGCACCAGGCCGGTAATCTCCACATCCTCGGTGGCCAGCAGCGCTTTGCGCGCATGCTCGTAATCAGGGCGGTCCATGATCCCCTTCCTCGGCGCGGATGCGGCGTGTCGGTGTAAATGAACTGGCGTCGATACCCGGTTAAATCTAACCTAAGCCGTGCGTCGGGAGATAGTCATTCAATAGAGTCATCTCCCCGCATCAGTTGTAAGTCACTTGGGGGGCCAGCGTGGAGACGACCGGGGTGGAGACCAAAGTGGTGGAAACGGCAACGACGATGGGGACGACCTCGGAGTTGATAAGCCATCGCGTGGCGCTATTTTATGAATGCAGGACAGAGAACCCAGGTTCACTAGGCGCGCTGTCCGATGTCGCCTTCGAACAGGTCGCCGCGGCATCCGGAAATCTCAACTGGATCAATCCCGCCCGCCTGGCTTCCGACGACCAGCGTTCCCTCCTGGGCGGTCGGATCTGGCAACACGAAGCCTTGACGGTCTCGCATGATCTCCATCCAGCCATCCGCTCCATTTTTACCGGCCCGTCCAAGGACGATACCGCCCCGACGCCTTGTTGCTACCGATTGACCGACAAAGCCCGCAATCTGATAACCGGCCTCTACGCACCGGCGGCGCCGGGCTCGCCCTCGACGATCCCGGCAAAGGCGACCCGCAAGCGGGGTTTCATCATCAATCTCGGCCCCAAGGCAGCCAGCCGCATCGGCATGGACAGCCAATCGACTTTGGCCGTCTATCTGGTTGAGGTCACCTTTCTTTGCTTTCGCACCGGCGTTGGCATCGCGGTCGTCGAAGTGGAAATCGATATCCCGCAAAATCATCCGGCACCCCTGGCCGTGTTGATCGAGGCCGCGCATCTGTTATCGGATGAACGGCGCCTGCCCCTGCTGACCTGGAAGCCAGCCGAAGCAAAGACAGACACCACCGACATGGCGGGTGCCGGTCCGGCCGTCCTGCCGGTCACTGCAGCACCAGGCAAGGCGGTAACAAGCAAGAAAGACCGATTCCATCTTTCAGACCTGCTGCGACCGCTGATTGGCGATGGCGGGTACCAGATCCTCGGTGGCCGGCGGATCTTCTCCTATACGACCGCCGTGACGCACAGCCAGGTGAAGCCGGAGCGCTGCCGGGAAATCGCCTTCCGATTGAGCCGCCACTATAACTACGCCTACGCACCGCAGCTGACGGGCAGCGGTACCGAAATCATCGAGCCCTTCACCAACGTCATACATGCGACCAGCCTCGAGGGGGCAGCGACAATCGTGACCCTTCCGGCCGAACAACAACCGGATGGGTCGATACCGGAGTTTCTCACCAACTGGTTCGATACCGCCTATCGGCCAGCCTATCTGCCGATCGTCATCGTCGCCTATCATGAGCATCTGGCTTTGCTTGATTTTGCGCAATCGGCAGCGGTCGATCTTGATTTCGACAAGCTGGCTGATACGCAGATCGCTGCGCTGAAGCGGCTCTGTCATCGTTTCCTCGCCTTCCGCCTGAGATATCGGCCGGCGCAGGTCAGCTTCATCACCATGCATAATGAATTTTCCAACGGGTTGCGGCGCGCACTGGGCAGTGAATCGCTGTCACAGAAGGCCGCGCAAGATGCGATCGAAGCGGAGATGCGCTTGTCGCGCCATGTGGCTGAGCTCGAGGCGATGGAAAATGAAGCTGCCCAGGAGCGCAGCGAGCGCAGGCGCAAGGAATTACGCGCCGCCGAGCGCAAGCGTGAGCACCGTTGGGCCTGGCACGGCACTTTGGTCGCCTGTCTATTGGCAATTTTAGCCGTTCTCAACTTCACCGAACAAATGAGCGAAACGCCAGCCACCTTTATTCAAAAGGGGTTTGCCTGGAGCGCATTGGAAGCCTCCGACCGGATCAAGCTCATTGGTCTTGCCGTGGCGCTCATCTGTGGGATTGCCGGTGGCTATATCAACTGGTTTCGATTGCAGCAGGGGCACGGCGAAGACGAGGTCCTTGAAGACGCGAAACGAGATCAATTCGTCGAGCGCCCAAGCAAGGGACGCCGTACCGACGAGAAAGCGGAAAAGACCCGCTGAGGATTGGACTTTCGGCTGGCTCAGCGATCGAAACTGTCATGAGGTCGTGATCGACTTTGCTGCAGGTTAGAAATCGGCGCCTTTTTAGGAAAATGAGCCGAAAAAATTTATCCCTGAACAGTTGTCTTGATGATTTTCATCACGCGGGAATAATCCATACCCTCTTGCAGTCTTTATAAATAAGCGCAGAATATTGGCGCAGCTTGGATTCAGGATTTTCCCGTAAAACGTCGAAAAAATACGTTGGCGGTATTTCTCTTCTGTAACAGATGAAGAGACAAGCTGTGCTCGCCTCAGGAACGAGCGGATGACGAGTCGATTAGCTGGGCGGATATAGATTTCTGGTTTCGATACGGTAGCATTTGGGGTGCCCGTCATATGTCACAGCGTGGTTTGGGGGAGACGAAGAGGCTCACGGTGCCGCTTGCTGGCCCGTCGCTTTTTCAAGAGGACTGGTGGCTGGATGCCAGTTCCGGTGGCCGCTTCGACAGGATAGAGATCAGCTGGGATGGTCTCCGTGTCGCGTCATTGCCTTATATGAGGAAGCAACGGCTGGGCTATCGGTCCCTCGTCATGCCCCCTTATACCAGGACATTGGGGCCGCTTCTCTCCCTGCCGCCGGCAAAGCCGGCCCGTCACGCAGCAAACCTTCGCCGGGTTGTCGCTGAACTGCAAGCCAAGCTGCCGCAATGCCATCAGTTCTTTCAGCGTCTCGATCCGGACGATGAAACGCCGATGGCTTTCGCCCTCGCCGGTTTCCAGCTTCTGCATGATTTCACGTTCCGCATTGAACCGGATCAACATCTCGCCGAGGTGTTCAATAATATCGACGGCAGGACCCGCCGCTTGATCCGGAGCAGCGCCGAAAGATTGCGGATCGATGCTCATACAGATCTTGGCCGTTTTGAAACGCTTTCCCACAAAGACAAAATCGGCGACGAAAACGCGCATGATTTCGCCTGCATCACACGGCTATTCGAGAGCTGCACAACGCGCAATCGCGCCATCATCCTCACCGCCGTCAACGAATCCGAGAACGATGAAGCCTGCGTCATTCTAATTTGGAGCGGTACGACGCTTTACTATTGGCTGCCGGCCCGCGACCGCGCGCTCAGCAATGGCGGCAGCAACGCCTATCTGTTATGGGAGGCGATCAAATTCGCCCATGAACGGGGATTGACCTTCGACTTCGATGGTTTCGGCTCGGCCACGTCGGCCAAGTTCCTGCTTCAGTTCGGTGTCCGCCCGCTGCCCCGCATTGGCGTGCTCCAGGCCTCGACGATCGGTCATTTGCACCGGCTGGCCTATTCCGTGATGCGGCCTCGGCGACCTTACTGAGTTGATCGAGACATGCACCGGTTCGAGCTAGCCGACGGCACGCGCGTCAGTCGACGCGATCTCGGGAAACCTGCCGGCTGAGCGCATCCAAAAGATCGCCCTGCGGGAACGGCAGCAGCCAGTCCAAATTTTTAATGGCGAAAAACGCTTCTGGCTGGGGCGCCAGGGATCGAACCTGGGAATGGCGGTACCAAAAACCGCTGCCTTACCGCTTGGCTACGCCCCAACTAAGCCAAAGGATCGATGTCACCCTGGCGAAGCGGGCGGTAACATAGCAAAAGCCGGCCGATGTGCAACCCCGAAGGCGTCCGGAATTTGCGATTGTTTTCAAGGGCCGGGCTGCTGGAATGCCGAGCCATCACCAGCCCATCAGCTGGCGAGCGGCGCCGCCACCTGCCACCACTGCGGCTGACGACGGCCGATCGCTGCACCGGCCGCTGTCGCTGCCGCCGCCGTGGCATAGAGGCCAAAGCAGGTTGCACCACTGCCCGATAGCCGGGCCAGCAGGCAGTCTTGCGTGTCAGCAATCGCCGCCAGCACGTCGCCGATCACCGGGGCGACCGATCTCGCTGCCTCGGTGAGGTCGTTGCGTTGTGCCCCCAGGTAGATGCCGAGATCTTCGGCGGTCGCCGGCGCTGTCGTCCATCTTGCCGGGCTGGAAAAATCGCCGCGCCGGGCCTTGAAGACCTGCGGTGTCGGTGTCGGCACTTTCGGATTGACGAGCAGGAGCCAGGCTGCCGGCAGCCGGCCGGCGGGCACGATCTCTTCACCGATACCACCGATGAAAGACGGCGCGCCATCGACGCAGACCGGTACATCGGCCCCCAGCGACAAGGCGATCCGGTGCAACCGCTCGGTGGCGATAGCCGCATTCCACAACTGGCAAAGCCCCGCCAATGCCGCAGCGGCATCAGCCGAGCCACCACCGATACCAGAAGCGATCGGCAAATTCTTGGTCAGTCGGATCCGAGCACGCGGGACGACGCCGATCTCTGCCGCCACAGCGCGGGCCGCCCGCAAGACCAGATTATCGGCTTCCGCAGCCAGGCCATCGGCAAAGGGGCCATCGATCGCCAACGACAAGTCGTCGGCCGCCTCGACCGACAGACGGTCACCGGCTTCGGCAAAGACAATCAGACTGTCGAGTAGATGAAAGCCATCATCCCGCTTGCCCGTGACATGCAGGTAGAGATTGACCTTGGCACGGGCAAGACGGTTCTCAAGGGCGCGTGGTATCGCGGTTGGATCTGTCATGGTCGATAGCGGTTGAAACGATCAGCCGGCAGTCTGATTGAGAGCATGCACCTGGCTGCCATTTCGGCCGCCATCGCTGCTGCCGCTCTGACCATCAGCGCCTTTGCTGTTATCGCTTGGCGCCGGTGGATTGACCGGGGCGCCTGGCGTGGTCGGTGTCGCATCCACCGGACCGAGACCATCGCGGACCTTGGCTTCGATCACCTTCACCTGATCTGCTTCCGGCTTGAAGCTAAGCGCCCGGCTCCATTGGAAGCGCGCTTCCACATGCCGGCCGGCCCGCCAATAGGCATCGCCCAGATGATCATTCAATGTGGGATCCTGCGGCGCCAGGGCAACCGCCCGCTCGAGATATTTCACCGCATCCGGATAATGGCCGAGCTGATAATGCGCCCAGCCGAGGCTGTCGACGATAAAGCCCTCTTCCGGCCGCGCATCGACTGCGGTCTGTAACATCTTCAAGGCTTCATCGAGATGTTCGCGCCGCTCGACCCAGGTATAGGCCAGATAATTCAGGACATAAGGCTGGTCCGGCGACAATTCCAAGGCCTTCTTGAAATCGGCTTCGGCCTTAGGCCACTGATTGTTGCGCTCGTAAGCGGTACCGCGGAAATAGAAGATCGACCAGTCATTCGGCATCGGCGTGGGAATGCGATTGACCGCCGTCGTATAGGCATCCTCCGCGGCATCGAATTTATTGACGCCGCGCAAGAGATCGCCCAGCAAGACCGGGGCTTCGATATTTTTCTTGTCGCTTGCGGTCATGTCGCGGAGCAGCTTTTCCGCCTCATCCGTCTTGTCGTCGCGACGCAGACTATCGGCGAGCGAGAGCTGACTGGACCAATGATAGACGGAATTTGGGCTGACACTGCGATAGGTGGCAATCGCATCATCCAGGCGATCGGTCCGGCGATAGATATCGCCAGCGATAATCTTCGCCATGTCGAGGTCCGGCTTGAGATCGAGGCTGAGGCGGGCGAAAAGCAAGGCTTCGCTATAGATATTTTCCTGCAGCAGCAACACCGACATGCCCGACATGACACCGGCAATGCCCTCGGCGGGATTGGCCGCCAGCGGCTTTGGCTTGGCGTCGCCGCTCAGCGACTTCAGCAAGGGCCCGGCGATCGCATCGCTGTTGCCGGCATTTTCCGTCTGGAAGCGATCGAGCAGTTTTTTGAGGCCGTCCTTGTCGCCCTCGCGCTGCAGCAGATTACCATACATCTGCAGCAGCAAGGTCGGGATGGCATTGGAGGCGTCGGCCGCTTCCGTATAACTCTTCAGCGCATCCTGGGGATGGCCGAGATAGTCCTGAATCGCGGCGCGCTGCATCATCGCGAAAGGCGCGAAGCCCGGTTCCGATTCAAGCGGTTGTATTTCCTTGAGCGCCGGTGCCAGTTGCTTCTGACTGCCGGCAATCAGCCAGGCCCGCATCATCGGTCCGGCATATTTGCCGATCTGCTGATCCGGCAGCTTGCGCGCCAGGTCGAGCGCCCGGTCATATTGCCCCTGCTTGATGGCGTCCTGGGCAAGCAATACGGTCACCAGCGGCGCCAGCGAGGCGACATTTTTCTGATCGGCGGTCAGCTTCTTTGCAAGCTTGATCGCATCGGGCACCTGGCCATCGCTGATCTGCGCATAGAGCGTCGCCTGGACCAGACCGGGATCGGCCGGGCCGGCCGCCAAAGCGAGCGGCAGCAATTCCGCCGCGGTCTTCATGTCGCCACGGCTTTTGGCGTTCATGCCGGCAAGAAAGGCGCCTGACACGCTCCATTGGCTGGTCGCGGTGTCAGCCAAAACCGGCTTGGACGCCACGGATACCAGTGCGGAGCTCGTCATCAGGACAGCCAGAAAACCGACCGCCAGGCGACGAGACAGCGTTTGACGAGAAACGGTAAAAACGGCGACAGCGCCGGTAGGCTGGAAAGAAGCCATTGCGACCAAACGAAAAGTGGGTGTCATTAACACCCACTCTTAGCAGGAACGAACGAGCTTGGATAGCAGGCCACCACACCTAACCTGCGGTGGCCGCGATCACTTTCCTTACATATTCGGATAATTCGGGCCGCCGGCGCCCTCCGGCACGACCCAGTTGATGTTCTGGGTCGGATCCTTGATGTCGCAGGTTTTGCAGTGAACGCAATTCTGGGCGTTGATCTGCAACTTGGGGTTGGCACCGTCGTTGTCGCGGATAATTTCGTAAACCCCGGCCGGGCAATAGCGCTGCTCCGGCGCATCGTAGAGCGCCAGATTGACCTGGATCGGCACGTCCTTGTTTCTCAAGGTGAGATGCGCCGGCTGGTTCTCTTCATGGTTGGTGCCGGAGAGGAAGACCGAGGACAGGCGATCGAAACTGACCACATTATCCGGCTTCGGATAGGCGATCTTTGGTGCCTCCGAGGCCTTCTTCAGCGACAGATTATCCGGCTGCTTGTGATGGAAGGTCCAGGGCGCCTTGCCTTTGAAGAGGTAGGTATCGATCGCCGAATAGACCAGGCCGGCCCAGAAGCCTTTATGGAAGCTGGGGCGGATATTACGCACCTTATAGAGCTCGTCCCACAGCCAGCTCTGCTTCAACTTTTCGGGATAAGCGGTGATTTCGATCGGCTTCTCCGCCATGGCGCCCGAAACCAGCGCATCGAAGACAGCCTCAGCCGCCATCATGCCGGATTTCATGGCGGTATGGGTGCCCTTGATCTTCGGCACATTGAGGAAACCGGCCGTGCAGCCGATCAAGGCGCCACCGGGGAAGGTCAGTTTTGGAATTGACTGGAAACCGCCCTCATTGATAGCCCGCGCGCCATAAGAGATACGCCGACCGCCCTCGAAATAGGGACGGATCGAGGGATGCTGCTTGAAGCGCTGGAATTCCTCGAAGGGCGAGAGATGCGGGTTCTGGTA
>Ga0247779_1000971_pt1 | contig 14844 bp, 10 predicted proteins | sample UWRJL221509R5_FD_179925 | JGI IMG/M metagenome (GOLD analysis project Ga0247779, IMG submission 179925) | Plant litter microbial communities from Arlington Agricultural Research Station in Wisconsin, United States - UWRJ-L221-509R-5 | ecosystem: Environmental > Terrestrial > Plant litter >... | reverse complement strand
GGAACAGCCGCATCGTCGAGCTCGAGGCCTGGGGCACGCCTGGTGTAGCGGGCAATGCGGCGCCGAGCGTGTCCATCACCTCGCCCGGCAACGGCAGCAGCGTCACGCTGCCGGCTAGCCTGACCTTGACGGCCACCGCCTCAGACTCCGACGGCACGATCGCCAGCGTGGACTTCTACGCCGGCGCCACCAAGATCGGCACCGCCACCGGCGCGCCCTACAGCGTCGGCTGGAGCGGCATGGCCGCCGGCACCTACAGCCTCACCGCCGTGGCCACCGACAACCAGGGCGCCACCACCACCTCCGCCCCGGTCTCCGTCGTCGTCTCCGATCCGGCCAACATCGCCCCCACCGTTACGCTCACCTCGCCCACCACCGGCACCAGCTACACCGCCCCGGCCAGCATCACGCTGGGCGCCAACGCCGCCGATGCCGATGGCTCCATCGCCAAGGTCGACTTCTACGCCGGCGTCACCAAGGTCGGCACGGTCACGAGCGCGCCCTACAGCTTCAGCTGGACCAATGTGCCGGCGGGCAGCTACAGCATCACCGCCGTGGCGACCGACAACCGCGGCGGCACGGCCACCTCGACGGCGGCCACGGTCACCGTCAGCACGCCGCCCAACACGCCGCCCACCGTCAGCCTGAGTGCGCCCAACGGCAGCAGCTACACCTCGCCGGCCACCATCGCGCTCGCTGCCACCGCGGCCGATGCCGACGGCTCCGTCGCCAAGGTCGAATTCTTCCTCGGTGCCACCAAGCTCGCCACCGCCACCAGCGCTCCGTACAGCTTCAGCTGGACCAACGTGGCCGCCGGCAGCTACACGCTCACCGCCGTCGCCACCGACAACCTCGGCGTGAGCACCACCTCGGCCCCGATCACCGTCACCGTCATCGACGCCGGCGTGCCCGTGGGCGCCGTCAACGTCGCGCTGGCCTCCAATGGCGGCGTGGCCTCGGCCTCCTCCATCTACTCAGCCACCTTCCCCGCCAACGCCATCAACAACGGCGACCGCCGCGGCGTCAACTGGAGCCAGGGCAACTCGGGCTGGATGGACGGCACCTCCGGCGCCTTCCCCGACTGGGCCCAGATCACCTTCCCCGGTGTCCGGTCCATCAGCCAGATCAACGTCTACACCCTGGCCGACAACTACGCCTCCCTGGTCACCGACCCGACCTCCAGCAGCACCTTCACCCAGTACGGCCTGCTCGCCTTCCAGGTCCAGTACTGGACCGGCTCGGCCTGGGCCGACGTGCCGGGCGGCAACGTCACCGGCAACAACCGCGTGATGCGCAGCTTCAGCTTCGCCCCCATCAGCACCGACCGCATCCGCGTCCTCGTCAACAACGCCCTCTACTGGAACAGCCGCATCGTCGAGCTCGAGGCCTGGGCCGCACCCTAGGTCGAGCCCAGCAGCTGCACCAGCTGCTCGGCCCGGCCGCGTCGCGAGGCCTGACGCACGGCGGCGGGATCGGGCAGCGTCACCTGCCCCGCGCGAAGCTGCGCCAGCAAGCGCAGCAGTGCGGCGGCGATGGCCTCGGCCGAATCGAGCGGCACGATGTCCGGCAGCGCGGCAGTGCGCAACACGCCTGCGGTATCGCCGGCCGGGTCGGTCAGGGCCAGGATGGGCCGGCCGGCACGCAGGTACTCGTAGATCTTGGCGGGAATCTGCGCATTGCAGTTGCTCGCCTGCATGACCAGCAGGCCATCCGCCCCCAGCATCTCCGCGAGAGCTTCGCGGTAGCCGATCGGCGGGCACAGTTCGATGAAATCCGTCACGCCGTGCGCGGCCGCGAGGCCACGCAGCAATTCGTCATGGACCGCACTGCGAAAGCGTATGCGCAGTTCCTCGGGGGCCAGCAGGCCCTCGCGCTGAAGTCGGGCCAGGGCAATGAACAGCTGCGTCGGGTCGCGCTCCGAGGGGTAGACGATGCCGCTGTGGAGCAGCACCCACGGGCGCTTGCCGGGAGCCGCCTGCGCGGCCGCGGGCGCACCGGTAAAGCTCTCCTCGTCGTAGCCGTTCTCGATGACGACCGTGCGAGCCGCCGCCTGCGGATAACGGGCCCGGTAGTCCTGCGCGGCGCCCGGCGTCGTGAACACGCACCAGCGCGCCTGCTGTGCCGCCTCGGCCTCGATCGCCTGGAAGGCCTTCCAGGTCTTGGGGTCAGCGGGATAGCCGTCCTGCGCCATCGGGTCGCGGAAGTCCGCGACCCAGGGAATGCCGCTCTCGCGGTGCAGCCGCGCGCCGATCACGTGGGCCGTGGCGATCGGATAGGTGGACCAGATCAGGTCGGGCTGGTACTCGCGAATCAGCCGCAGGCCCTGGCGCACACCGTCGAAACGCCAGCTGATCCAGCGGTCGGGCCGGGCCATCGCGCCGAGGTAGCGCCCTTTGAGGGTCAGGTGCCGCGCGGTGTCCAAGGCAAAAGCACGCCGCACCACCATGCCTTCGGGCACTTCGCGCAGCAGGTCGTCCGCCGTGCGCTCGTAGGCGCGCGGATCGGCGCTCAGGACCAGCGGCTCCCAACCGAGGGCCGGCAGGTGCTGCGCGAAACGCAGGGTGCGCTGGATGCCGCTGCTGCCCGCCAGCGGCGGGAAGTGGTAGGCCACCATCAGAATTCTTTTCTTCTTCAACTCCGCTCCCTGGCCGTGCCGGTTCGACAGGCCCGCATGATAGCCAGCACCCTCGGCTCGCACCCGCGCAGATGCGGGTTCGAAGGCCGGCTGGTCCCATTGCCTCGGGTATATTGCGGACGCCCAACGACATGTCCATGAACGTCCATTCCAACAAGAAGCTGAGCACGGGCTCCCCGCGCTTCGAGGGTCAAGAGCTGCAAGAGTTGGCGCGACAGCAAGGCGACAGCGCCGCCTGGCTCGCGCTGCTGCAGCGTGCCGCGCCGGCCGAGGCTGCCCGCCAGGTGCAGGGCAGCTTCGCCGTCGGCCTGACACGGGAGAACGGTGAGGTCTTCCTCGCCGTCGACCGCTTCGCCGTCGAATCGATCTGCTACCGCGTCGACGACGACGGCCTGCACTTCGCATCGCGCGCGGATGAGCTCGGACGCGCCGAGGACATCGATCCGCAAGCCATCTTCGACTACCTGTACTTCCACGTGATCCCGGCGCCGCGGACCATCTATCGCGATGTGTTCCGCCTGCCCGCCGGCCACTACGCGCACTACGCGAACGGCAAGCTCAGCATTGCGCCGCATTGGGTGCCCCGCTTCGAGCCGGCGCGCGAGGCCTCGTTCGAGCAGCTGCGCGACGAGTTCCGCCAGACCCTGCGCGAGGCGGTGGCCACCCAGCTCGACGGCGGCAAGCCCGGCTGCTTCCTCAGCGGCGGAACCGACAGCTCGACCGTCGCCGGCACCGCCGCCCAGGTCAGCGGCCGCGGCGCGGCGACCTACTCGATCGGCTTCGAGGCCGAGGGCTATGACGAGATGGCCTACGCCCGCATCGCGGCCAAGCATTTCAAGACCGAGCACCACGAGTACTACGTGACGCCCCAGGATCTCGTGCGCAGCGTGCCCGAGGTGGCCGCTTGGTACGACCAGCCCTTCGGCAACTCGTCCGCCCTGCCCGCCTTCTATTGCGCCAGGATGGCGCGCGAAGACGGCGTCACCAAGATCCTGGCCGGCGATGGCGGAGACGAGCTCTTCGGCGGCAACACGCGCTACGCCAAGCAGAAGGTCTTCGGCGTCTATGACAACCTGCCCGCCCACGCACTGCTGGAAGGCTTTGCCGGCCAGGCCTGGGCGCAGGCGGTGCCCGGCATCAGCAAGGTGGCCAGCTACATCAACCAGGCCAAGGTCGGCATGCCCGCACGCATGCATACCTACAACCTGCTGGAGCGCCTGGGCATGGACGAGGTGCTCGGCGCCGGCTTCCTGCAGCGCATCGATCGCGCCGAGCCACGCCGCCATCAGCAGGCGACCTGGGATCAGCTGAAGTCCGGCGATCTCGTCGACCGCATGCTGGCCTACGACTGGCGCTACACGCTGGCCGATTGCGACCTGCCGAAGGTCTGCGGCACGACCCGCCTGGCCGGCCTGAACGTCGGCTTCCCCATGCTGGACGACCGCCTGCTTGCCTTCTCGGCGCGCCTGCCCGCCGGCTACAAGGTGCGCGGCCTGAAGCTTCGCTGGTTCTTCAAGGAAGCGTTGCGCGGCTTCCTGCCGGACGAGATCATCACGAAGAAGAAGCAGGGCTTCGGACTGCCGTTCGGTGTCTGGGCCCATCGCGATGCCGCGCTGCAGAAGCTGGCGCGTGAATCGGTGGAAGGCCTGGTCGAGCGCGGCATCATCCGCGCCGATTTCAGCCAGCAGCTGTTCAGCAGCTACCTGCCAGCCCACCCCGGCTACTACGGCGAGATGATCTGGATCTCGATGATGCTGGAGCAGTGGCTGCGCCGGCACGCGCCGGCGTACCGGATCTGACGCGCCGATGAAGGAGCTGAAAGGACTGACGTCCTTGCGCGGTATCGCCGCGCTGGCCGTCGTGATGCAGCATTTCTCGACGACCGCCGAGCAGCACAGCCAGCGCGGCATCCCGTCACTGGTGCCGCACGGCTACCTGGCCGTCGACTTCTTTTTCGTCCTCAGCGGCTACATCATGTGCTACACCTACCTCGCCTCGTTCAGGCGCGAGGGGGCTGCAGCGGCATACGGCCCGTTCCTGCGCAAGCGCATCATCAGGCTGTTCCCGCTCAACGTGTTCGTCGTGCTGGCGTTGCTGCTGGCCGGATGGGCCAGCACGCAGCTACTGGGCCGCAACCTGTTCTTCGGCGAACTGCGCTACCCGCTCGACCCGGTCAGCAACCTGCTGATGCTTCAGGGCCTCGGCCTCGGTCACAACATCAACGGCCCCTCATGGTCGGTCAGCGTGGAGTTCCTGGCCTATGCGCTGTTCCCGCTGCTGGCCGCCTGTGCCTTCGCGCGCTCCCGCTGGGCCACGGCGGCCACACTGGTGCTGGCGCTTGCCGGCCTGGGCCTGGTGGCGGCGATGCAGCCCAAGCTGGCCTTGGTGGCCGACGACCCCATGGGCGGCGCGCTGCGCTGCCTGACCGAGTTCACGCTCGGCATGTTCTGCTACCGCTTCTCGCGCGAGACCGCAGGCGCCGGCTGGCTGGGCCGCGACCGCACGGCCTTTCTGGCGCTCGGTGCCAGCGTGTTGCTGCTGCTGCTGCGGATCGACCTGCTGGTCGCCCTCACATTCCCGCTGGTGGTGGCTGCGGTGGGCTTGAATGAAGGGCGCGTGCAGCGCCTGCTCTCGCATCCGGTGCCCTACTTCCTGGGCACGATTTCTTACTCTCTGTACCTGATCCACAACGCCTTCCGGCCGGCCGAACTGGCGCTGCTGCAATGGCTGCACCCGGCGCCGGTGCCGGCACCGGCCGCGCTGGCCTTCGCTTTCGTCGGCTCGCTGTCGGTGATTCCGTTTGCCTGGTTGTGCTACCGCTGGATCGAAAACCCGTCGCGCGAATTCCTGCGCCGACGCATGACAGGCGGCGCCTGAGCGGTACCGCTCAGGGCACCGGCGCCTTCTTCCAGAGGTTCTGCACCATACGCAGGCCGAAGCGGGTGCGCGTCGTGTCCCAAGGCGTGAAGCGCGGGATCTGGAACCCATCGGTGCGGGCGTCGGCGGCACCCCAGTGCGTGGACACCGCTGCATCGAAGCCGAGTTCGCGGGCCATCAGAACGTGTTCGGGCAGGTAGTCGGTGCCGGGCTTGCCGTTGGGGTAGGCGAACAGGCCGATGCGTTCGCCCAGTAGGTCCTGCAGGAAGCGCTGGCTCTCCTGCATCTCATGACGCGCCTGCGCGGCTTCGAGCGTCGCCAGGATCGGATGGGTCAGCGTGTGGGCGCCGATCAGCATGCCCTCGGCACGCATCCGTCGGACCTCGTCGCTGCTCATCATCAGATGCCGGTCGGGTTCCACGCCGGCCTGCACGGCGATCCGCTCGGTCACCGCGATGCGCTCGTCGATCGGCTGGTACTTGATCTGGCCCAACAAGGCCTTGATTGCATCGTGCCGCAGCTGCGGCGTGGCCAGGTCGAACTCGCCGAAGCCATCCAGTGCCAAGCGCGGCGCCTTGCAATGGCGAATGGCTTCGATCACCGTGTCGTTCCACATGCGGCCGCCGTCGAGGAAACCGGTGGCGATGAAGAAGCTCGCCGTCAGGCCGTGCTTTTTCAGGATCGGCACGGCCACCTGCAGATTGTCCGCATAGCCGTCGTCGAAGGTGATGCAGCAAGCCCGCTCGGGCAGGCGCTCGTAGCGCAGCTGCTGCACGGCCACGTCCAGCGGCAGGACGTTGAACCACCGCTTGAGCCAGCCGCAGACCTCGTCGAAGCGAGCCGCGTGCATTTCTCCGGGAAAGATCGGATCCGGCTGCGCAACGACCCGATGCAGGATCAGCACGCTCAAGCGGTTGCCCGGGCCGCCGGGAGACAGGTAGCCAAGCGCATGACGGATCAGCATCACTGCGCCCCACCCTTCAGCGCCAAGGCCCGGGCAGCCTTTTCGATCCGCTGCCGCTCGTCCGCCTCCTCCTCGACCCATCCCTTGCGATCCAGCCAGCGGCAGCCGAGCACGACCAGCACCAGCACGTTGTACGGTAGGTCGTAATACGACAGGCTGAGGAAGGCCCCGCCGACGGCGTAGCCTGCCAGGCTCACCTGGCACATCGAGCCGAGGTCGGCCAGCCATTGCGTTTCGGGTCGCTTCACGCCTTCCTTGCGCAAGCGTCCGCCCGACAGCCAGACCAGCACCCACAGCAGCAGGAACAGGAACAGACCCACGAAACCGTGCTCGCCGAGCACCATGAAGTAGATGCTATGGGCGGCGTGAACGTCGAGCGGATCGGGCGCATAGGTCGCGAACAATGAGGGCATGTAGACCATGTAGCCACCGCCGAAGAAATGCGCCTTGGCAAGATTCCAGGCCATCCACCAGGCATTGATGCGGCCCATCGCCGAGCCGTCCTGCTCGTAGCTCTTGATGGTGGACATGCGCTCGGTCCAGGAGTCCGGCATGAACACCACCAGCGCGCCGCCGACAATCAGGAAGGCCAGCGCGCTGGTGAACTTGTTGGCCTTGCCGCGCCACCACATCACCAGCGTCATCGCTCCGATGGCCAGCAAGGCGCCGCGCGACTGGCTGCCCAGCGCCGCCAGAGCCACCAGCACCATGGCCGCCGTCATGCCCCGTTTCGCCCATTTGTTCTGCATCTGCATCTGCAGAAAGCGCATCAGCGGAATGGTGATCACGAAGGCCAGCGCCACCTCGTTGTTGCCTTCGATGTAGGTGCCTTCCGGACCCCAGACCCGATAGCTGCCACCGGTGGCCAGCGTGAAGATGCCGCCCTTGACGCCGTAGAAGGCGAGCGAGATGACCAGCACCCAGGTCAGCGCCATCATGTGCCGCTTCGAATAGAGCACGACCATCGCCACGAGGATCATCAGGTCGATCTTCATCACCCGGTCCCACAGCGGCAGGCTGTCTTCCAGGTAGAAGGAAAACGGCAGCGTGATGCACATCCACAGCATGAACAGCATCAGCACGCGGGTTTCACGCGTGGTGAAGAAGTTGCGCCTGTCCTTGGTCAGCAGCAGGCCGAGCAAGGTGCTGCCCGCCATCGCCGCGGCCACCGGCAGGTTCTTCAGGTTCCAGCTCAGTGCGTGGGGATTCATGATGCTCACCCAGGTCCAGCCGAGCACGCCGATCCAGGGATGGCGCAGGCCCATGATGATCGGATAGGCCAGCAACAGGATCAGGACGATGTCACGCATGGGCGTACTCCTTCGTGCCGGCGCGGGCGAGGCCGTCGAACACGGCGAGCTGCGCGTCCGTCGTGGCCTGCCAGCCGAAGCGCTCGGCATAGGCGCGCACGGACGCGCGCGCCGGCGGATCGGCCAACAACGCGGCGATGGCCGTGGCGAAGGCCTCGCCGCTGCGCTCCGCCACGAGCCGGCCGACTTCGGCCGACACCACCTCCGGTGACCCACCGACCGCCGTCGCCACGACCGGTGTGCCGCAGGCCATCGACTCCAGCAGCACATTGGCCCAGCCTTCACGGCTGGAGGCGAGCAGCGACACGTCGGCCGCGGCATACCACTTGAACAGCTCCACGTTCGGTACGGTGCCGGCGAGCGTCAACCGTTCGGCCACGCCGCGTTCGCGCGCCCGTTCCAGCAGCGCGGCACGCTCGGGGCCTTCGCCGACGATCACCATCCGCGCGCGCGGATGCGTCGGTAGCAGGCGGGCCAGCGCATCGATCAAGAGCGCATGCCCCTTCAGCTCGACCAGGTTGCCGACCGACAGCAGCAAGGGCGAGGCATCGTCCAGCCCGAGTTCCGCACGCGCCTGCCCGGCATCCATCGGCCGGAAGCGCTGCAGGTCGACGCCGTTGCGCATCACGTGCAGGCGCCGCGCGTCGAAACCGAGCCCGCGCATCACGTCGACCAAGGCCTGGCTGACGCCGATGCAGGCAGCGGCACGCGCCGCCGCCCATCGCATCATCCGCCGCGGCAAGGCGAACTTCGAGATCAGGTTCAGGTCGCTGCCACGCGCCGTGATCGTGAAGGGCTTGCCGAAGTGCCGCGCAAGGAGGGCGGCGGCGACGCCGTCCGGATAGAAGTAGTGAGCGTCGATCGCATCGAAGTCGTAGCCTTCGTCGAGCAGCCTGCGCAGCGCCGGCAGCGCGCCCATCGCCATGCCCAGCGGCGCCAAGCTCATGCCGACCTTGGGCAGCAGCGGGTAGCGCGGGTGCAGCACGTCGATGCCGTTGCGCGTCTCGCGTGCCGGCGTGCGCGCCATGCGGGCGCGCTCGCCCCAGCGTTGATCGTCGGTGCTGAAGAACCAGGGCACCGGCGCGACGACCTTGGTCTCGACCTGGCCGCTGGCCAGCAGCTCGCGCAGCCGCGTCTCCACGAAGATGCCGTGGCCGGGGCGGATGCTGCTCGGAAACAGGGAGCTGAAGGTCAGCAGGCGGATCATGCGACGGCGGTTTTTTCCTGAACCGTGGCGCGCTCGTGCTGCGCCAGCGTCTCCAGGCAGATCTGCTCGAACACGCCGGCCGCCACGCGATGGCCGAACTGCCGCTCGACCAGCTCGCGCGCCTGCGCAGCGATGCCGGTGCGCCGCGGCTCGTCGGCCAGCAACGCCAGCACCGCCTCGGCCAGGCCAGGCGCATCGTCGCGGCACAGCCAGTCGCGGTCCGGCTGGGCGTCCAGCCCTTCCATGCCGATCGAGGTCGAGACGATCGGGCAGCCCATCGCCATCGCCTCGAAGGCCTTGATACGGGTGCCGCCGCCGACCAACAGCGGGATGACGAACACCTGCGAGCCCCAGACATGGGTGCGCACATCGTCGACGCGGCCGGTGAACTCGACGTTCCGCGTGGTCTGCTGCGCCAGCTGCACCAGCGCTGGCGGCGGCGTGCGGCCAACCACCTTGAAGCGGGCCCGCGGCTCCTTCTCCAGCACGCGCGGCCACACCTCGGTGACGAAGAAGCGAATGCCGTCGATGTTGGGATCCCAGTCCATCGAGCCGGTGAACACGACCGTCGGCGGATGGTCCGCATCGATCGCGGGCATCGGCTTGAACTGGAAGAAGTCCAGGTCCACGCCGGTCGGGATCGCCCGCACGCGGCGCAGGCCGTGATGCTCGCGGAAATGCTTTGCGTCGCGCTCGGAGACGGCGATCACAGTGTCGAAACCCTGCAGCGCCTCGCGCTCGAAGCGCTCCATCTTGCGGAACTGCGAGGACCATACCGCGCGCCGCGCCGGGTCCTTCGCCTGCTCCGCATGGCGGCGGAAGATCTCCGCCTCCACGTTGTGCGTGAAGCAGAGGCTGGCCGCCTTGGAGTCCTGCGCCGGGCGCAGCACCGCCGCGTGGACGAAGTCGAACACGACGACGTCGATGCCGGGCCGCGCCAAGACACGGGCGACAGCGGCCATGCCGGCCTCGGACTTGTCGACGATGACGTTGGCCGGCAGATCGTCCAGCAGGTCGATCACGCGCCGCCAGTTCGGCCGCCGGGGCGACGGCGCCCAGGGCACGAACTCGTCGCACACGCCGTCGATCTCGGCGGCCCAGCGCTGCCGCTGCTCGTCGCTGGCCATGCAGACGAGCACGATCTCGAAGGCGCCACCCTTCAGTCCGCGCAGGATGTTGGTCGTGCGGATGCGCCCGCCGGTGTCGTTCGGGAACAGGAACTGCGGCGAGACGAAGACCAGCCTCGGCCGACGCTTGGCCTCACCGCTTGTCACCAGCAAATGCCCTCGTACTCGGCCGCGCCGCTGTCGCGCAGCTCGGCATAGCCGGACAGGTCGACGATGCGCTTGCCCGGCGCCAGCGCGGCGATCAGCTTGCGCGCCTCGGCATCGGCATGGCCGACGACGATGACCTCGGCGCCCTCCAGCGCCGCCTCGGGCGTCTCGCACAGCAGGCGGTCGAGGTGCGGGATCTCGCGCTCGATGAACTCCTTGTTCTTGCCCAGCAGCTGCGAGAGCTTGACGAAGCGGTCGAAGATCGAGATCTCGAAGCCCTTGCCCAGCAGTTGCTCGGCCAGGGCCACCAACGGCGAATCGCGCATGTCGTCGGTGCCGGGCTTGAAGGCCAGACCGAACAGCGCGACCTTCTTGCGGCCGTCGCGCGCGATCAACCGGTAGGCGCCCTTGATGTGGGCCTCGTTGCTGTCCAGCAGGCCGGCCATCGCGGGCACCGGCACTTCCTTGTCGCGGGCCAGGGTCAGGAAGCCTTTGACCTCCTTGGGCAGGCAGGAGCCGCCGAAGGCGAAGCCCGGCCGCAGGTAGGCCGGCGAGATGTTCAGCTGCTTGTCCTGGCAGAAGATCTTCATCACCTCGCGGCCGTCCAGGCCGCAGGCCTTCAGCACCGAGCCGGCCTCGTTGGCGAAGACGATCTTCATCGCATGGAAGACGTTGCAAAGGTACTTGACCGACTCGGCCACGCGGCAGGAGGTGCGCACGAACTCGCCGGGCACGCCCTGGTACATCGCGGCCATCGTCTCGTAGCCGGCCTCGTCGATGCTGCCGACCACCGTCTGCGGCGGCTGGTGGAAATCCTTGACCGAGGAGCCTTCGCGCAGGAACTCGGGGTTGAAGACCAGCGAGAGCCGATCACCCACCTTGCGGCCGGCGGCCTTCTCGAGGATCGGCTGGATGCGGTCTTCCGTGGTGCCCGGCTGCACGGTGCTGCGCAGCACGATCGTGTGCGCCGTCGCCTTCTTCGCGACGACGCGGCCGATCTGCTCGATCACCGCATCGACGGCGCTCAGGTCGGGCTCGTAGTTGGCCTTGGACGGCGTGGCGACCGAGATCAGCGTGACGTCGGTGTTCAGGATCGCGAACTCGACGTCCTGCGTCGCCTGCAGCTGGCCGGCCTGCCGCGCGGCGCCGATCAGCTCGTTGATGCCTTCCTCGACGACCGGCGACTGGCCGTCGTTGATCATCTGCACCTTCAGCGGGTTGGTGTCCACGCCGATCACCGAGTGGCCCAACTCGGGCAGGCAGGCGCACGAGACGGCACCGACGTAGCCAAGGCCAAAGACTGAAATCTTCACTGCTGTATCCCTTTTCCGTTGTTCTGTAGCGGTCGCCGGCTCAGGCCGCCATGGCCTGACGTTCGCCGAGCCGCGTGCTGCTGCCGCCATCGGCGACATTGCGCAGGAAGGCGTCGTACATCAGCAGCGTCCACAGCGGCGTGCTGTGGTCGCGCGCGCCGCTCTCGTGCTGCTCGATCAGGCGCTCGATCGTCTTCAGGTCGAACCAGCCCGAATCGGCCAGCGGACCTTCCTTCAGCTGCGCACGCACCCGCGCGCGCAGCGGGCCGCGAAACCACTTCGCCAGCGGCACCGCGAAGCCCATCTTCGGCCGGTACAGCACGTCGTTGGGCAGGTGCGGCTCCATCGTCTTCTTCAGCAGCACCTTGCCCTCGCCATTGCGCATCTTCATCGACGAAGGCAGGGTCGCCATCCATTCGACGATCTTGTGGTCCATCAGCGGCTCGCGCACCTCCAGCGAGTGCGCCATGCTGGCGCGATCGACCTTGGTGTTGATGTCGCCGACGAGGTAGGTCTTGGTGTCGATGTACTGGATCAGCGCCAACGGGTCATCGGTGCCGGCATTGGCGGCGTGGCGATTGAAGACCTCGCGTGCGTTGTAGCCGCCCAGCTGGGCCTTCAGCGCATTGGAGTACAGGGCGTTGCGGTCGGCATCGCGGATGAAGCTCATGCTGTGGAAGTAAGCCTCCACCGAGTTGCGCGCCAGGGCCTGGAAGGTGGTCTTGGCGCGGAACACGCGCGGCGCCCAGTCGGCCTTCGGGTAGAGCTGGCCGAGCGTGCCGAACAGCGGCCGGCGCACGCCGAGCGGCAGCGCCGCGCGCATCTTCTCTTCCATCAGGTGCAGCTTGTAGCGCCGGTAGCCGCCGAAGGTCTCGTCGCCGCCGTCGCCCGAGAGCGCCACCGTCACGTGCTTGCGTGCCAGCTGGCAGACGCGGTAGGTCGGGATCGCCGAGCTGTCGGCGTACGGCTCGTCGTAGAGGCCGGCGAGCATGTCCACGAGATCGAAGTCGTCGCTCTGCACGGTCTCGACACGGTGGTTCGTGCGGTAGCGGTCGGCCACCATCTGAGCGAACTCGGACTCGTTGAACGCCGGGTCGTCGAAGGCGATCGAGCAGGTGTTGACGGGGTCTCCGGACTGCTCCGCCATCATCGCGACGACCGCGCTCGAATCGACGCCGCCGGACAGGAAGGCGCCCAGCGGCACTTCGGCGATCATGCGCAACCGCACGGACTCCTGCAGGCGGGCGAGCAGTTCCTCGCGCGCCTGCTGCTCGTCGATCTTGGCGTCGAGCGTGAACTTCACGTCCCAGTAAGTGCGCGGCTCGCCGACACCTTCACCGCGGCGAATCAGCAGCGTGCTGGCCGGCGGCAACTTCTTCGCGGTCTTGAAGATCGTGCGCGGCTCGGCCACATAGCCGAGGGCGAAATATTCCTCCGCCGCCAGCGGATCGATGTCCTTGCGCAGGCCACCATGGGCGAGGATGGACTTGAGCTCGCTGCCGAACAGCAGCAGGCCGTCATCGGTCAGCCCGTAGTACATCGGCTTGACGCCGAGCCGGTCGCGCGCCATGAAGAGCGACTGCCGGTTGCGGTCCCAGATGGCGAAAGCGAACATGCCGCGCAGCTTCTGCACGCAGTCCTCGCCCCAGGCTTCCCAGGCGTGGACGATGCACTCGGTATCGCTCTTGGTGTGGAAGCGGTAGCCCAGCGCCTGCAGCTCGGCCATCAGCTCCTGGTAGTTGTAGATCTCGCCGTTGAAGACGATGGCGACCGAGCCGTCCTCGTTGAACAGCGGCTGCTGGCCGGTGGCGATGTCGATGATCGACAGCCGCCGGTGGCCGAAGCCCAGACCCGGTTCGAGATGCAGGCTGCCCTCGTCGGGGCCGCGGTGCTGCTGCGAATCGTTCATCCGCTGCAGCACGCCGCGATCCAGATCGCGCTTGCCCCGGGTGTCGAAGATGCCGGTGATGCCACACATGGTTCAGGACTCGCTTGGAGTGAGGTGACGCGCCTGGCGTGTCTGTCGATCGTAGAGCCGGTCATAGACCGACTGATAGGCCTTCACCATCGCCGGCAGGCTGAACTGCGCATCGACCCGGGCCCGGCCGGCAATGCCCATGGCTCCCGCACGCTGCGGATCGGCGGACAAGTCTAGCAAGGCAGCCGCCATTGCCGCGGGTTCGGCACGAGGCACGATCCGCCCGGTCAGGTCGGATTGCACGAGATCGGCATTCCCGCCGACGTCGGTCGCGACGACCGGCAGGCCGGACGCCATCGCCTCCAGGATCGTGTTGGAGATGCCCTCCGCCAGCGAGGGCAGCGCGAAGAGGTGCAGGCCCCGCATCAGCTCGGGCACGTCGCTGCGCTCGCCGGGCAACCAGACGCGATCGGCCAGGCCCGCCTCGTCCAGCAGCGCCTGGCACTGCGCGCGCAGCGGGCCGTCGCCGATCATCACCAGGCGCAGTTGCGACGCCCGCGGCGCAGCCTCGATGAAGGCACGCGCCAGCATCGTCTGGTCCTTGACGGGCGACATGCGGCCCACCGTGCCGACAATCCAGTGCTGCGCCGGATCGAAGGGGCAGCCCTCGATGGGCTGCACGCCGCCGGGCGCGGCCTTGAAGCGCTCGGTGTCCACACCGTTGTAGGCCTGGGTGATCCGCGCGGCCGGCACCCCCACCTGGTCGTGCAGGTAGCGGCCGAGCTCGCGCGACAGCGCGATCCAGCGGCCGACGAAGGGCTTGTAGAAACGCCGCACGCCGCGATAGCGGCTGCCGTCCATGTCGCTGAGGTCCCAGCCGTGCTCGCCGTGCACGCGCACCGGCACGCCGGCCGCCCAGGCCGGCAGCTGCACCTCCAGCGCGCCGATGTTGCGGCTGTGCACGATCGCCGGGCGCAAACGCCGGAACAGGCGGAATAGCTTCGGATACAACCAGAAGCCCTGGCCCGGCGCCTTGTCCAGCGCGATGAACTCGACGTCCTCGCGCTGCACGCGATGGCGGAAGTCGGTGATCTCGGTGAGCGCCACGACCGCGTGCCGGTAGGCACCCGGGGGCATGTGGTTGATCAGGTTGACGACGCCGTTCTCCAGCCCGCCCGTGTCGAAGCGGTTCATCACGTGGACGACCAGCGGGCGCGGATCCATCGGCGTGGTCAGAGACGCCAGAGCTTGTGGCCGGCCGCGGTGAGCGCCGCCGCGTCGAAGGCGGCCTTGACGTCGATGAAGGCGCCGCCCTTGACCATCTTGCGGCCCAGCTCGTCGACGCT
>Ga0247779_1000970_pt1 | contig 14852 bp, 16 predicted proteins | sample UWRJL221509R5_FD_179925 | JGI IMG/M metagenome (GOLD analysis project Ga0247779, IMG submission 179925) | Plant litter microbial communities from Arlington Agricultural Research Station in Wisconsin, United States - UWRJ-L221-509R-5 | ecosystem: Environmental > Terrestrial > Plant litter >... | reverse complement strand
GAAATGGATTGGTAAATTGCAATGGATCATCGATCATCAACGTCCTCGATGGCGAATTTAAATAGAAACGTTCGTCAAAATGAGCCGGAGTCAAGATCGTACCCTCAGCAAGGGAACCCGGAGAGATACTGGACGAATATTTGTCCAAATTATTTTTCATAATTCCCCGGGGTGGGAGATTTCAGAGTACGAGTGGCAAGGCCTCGAAGTGCTTGGGATCATGGATGGAATCTCGTTAGACAGCAAACATGTCTCAAGGAAGAGGAGACTTTTTCCAAAGCAGGAAAAATGCAGAGTTAAGAAGACTTGTCGCCGTTAAGTAACGCGACATAGATACAAGCTTTTGAATAGAGATGCATCATCCACGGAGATCCACAGCAACATGAGCATAGTGTTATTGGCATTGCTGAACTTGATAAAGACCGTCCTTCAACGTGGTTAAGGTGCTGCGCTATAATCAGTCGTGCTATAGAACTAAGGTCAATATTAAACCGTTGACCCATATGTCTGAAGGCTGGCGTAGTATGGAAACCTAGTGACTACTTAGCCAGACCAACGAGTTCGGCATGCGGCTATGCTTCGAGTCCTTTGTCAGTTAGGTGGCGTCGTAGATAGAATTATTGTCGCCCATACGCAGTAGATATAACGATATTTCTCCATCCAGAATGAGATGTAGTTAATTGCAAGTGCTGACTGTGGAGGGAAAGTAAAAAATCAGAACTGACAACCCAGAGTCCTGTAGAAGGGAAAGGCCCATTATCTTGGAAAAATATGAGAGAAAACATTTCTGTATTCAACCTTGTTCGAGCTTCGAACAGAAAGTAGTAGATATGTTTCTGGGAAACCCACCCAAAAATATGCTTTGTGAGGCATGGTATATGTTCGACGTCTTTCCCTTTCCCGCGATTCAGCGCGTAGTAATTTGAACCCTTTCTGTTGCATCCAAGAAGATGCCGGTTGAACGAAAGGAAAAGAGCCTGAAATTATACGTTCCAAACATATCTTACCGCTTAAAAAAGGTCAAATGCTGAACTATATTCAGTCCAGTTATTTCCGTATGCCGTTCTAATTGCCCTATAATTGTGCTTGCCAACGTCAGAAAGACCGCCGCCGCGTCGTCGCACGCAATGCGCAGTCGCCTTCACGGCAGAATCACACCGTCGATTAATATTCTTGAATGCAATATGTGTCCGTTCCCTTGTCGTCAAGAATAGCGTTCCCTTTTCGGGTGAGACGTCCTTGATATCACCAGAAAAATCCCCAAATACCAGTAAGTAGGAGCATACACACACGGGTACTCCTGTCCTTTCCGACTCAGGTCCCGATAGTTCCTAGTATATGATCAGTATACCGTAAGTAAAACATATTGCTTGCCGGTTCTGACTGGAGGAGTCTGAGAGTTCCACAGCATATATATAATAACCGGCTAACCATGGTCCATTCTTAGGACGCCACAACAGTTTATTCCAATGGGTTGACGCCTATAGTAGAAGAAGGTAGAAGACCCAACGGCCGAAAACTGTTGACAGTTGCATGTATCGCCCGCAAGATATCCAAGGAAATGGTGGCAAGTAGATGCATGATGAACATGGACATGAACGTTACGTTGATCGAAAGTTACCGCATATGCGCAACAAGACTCGTTTTAAACCCAGATTGCACATAAGCGGTTCATACCAAATACATTGCTATGAACTCTCTGCCCCGAGATGATGCCCAACAGTACCTGTGCATTGCCAAACCAAAGTAATGTCAATCAATCATGGCAGAGTGACGTGGTCAAAGTCAATGATCATCGAAGCTCGAATGAAACGAACAAACAAACATAAGATGGAGTTCGAATGAGGGTATATATATTAGAAATTTGCTCTTTAAAGCTCCAAACTTTTGCTTATACATCGAATCTATAATGCACAGATGCTAAACATGATGCAAGAAATAAAAGAAAAAAGTGTAAAAAAAAACATGCGACAAGAAAAAGAAGGGAAAAGTCTGACAAAAATGACAAACTGAGAGAAAGAGAAACAAGCTACCTCGCAAAAGACAAACGAAAAATCCATCGCATCAGACACTAGCAGTAGCATAGAAGCTTCAGCTTCATTATCCGAAGCGCTGCTACCTTGTTTTTCAAAGAAAAAAACAGGGTTCCAAAGGATATCGATAAAGATGTATATGCAATTACGTAGGTACTCTGTCTGTCTGTCTGTCCGTCCGTCTGTCCGGCGAAAGTAAAGAAAAAGAAATAAGAGAAAAGGGTAAAAAGGACTAACAAACAAAAAAAATACAGAAAAACCTGTATGGATGTTTTCGCCGGGATCTGGAATAAAATAGGATGATACGATATATTTATGATACGTGCATTGCGTGATGGATGGATGACGAGTGGATTGAAGATGAGACATGGCATGATGGGATATGGCGACAGAGAGGTCCGTTGGGGTATGCGGAGGCGGAAAGGATATAAGGCGAGCGAGAGAAACTAATTTCTATGAGGGAAAAGAAAGGGAAAAGACACGATCCGATGGGCGCAGCAGGAGTAAAGGCGACAACACTTTTCCGCGTAATGAGGTGGTTAGTGTCGGGTAATGTGCCATATAAATGTGTTCTTGAATAAGATGTCGGAAGGAGGGCAATAGAATCAAAGATGCCGTAGTTCGTCGGATGATGGCGAGGACGAACAGCGACGTTCGAATGGAGTCGAGTGAGTGTGCAGGGAAGAGAAGTACAACGTTTAAAAAGAAGTTCGCCTTGGACGAAAGACAAAAGAAAAGACTGGTTGTAAAATAAGAAAGAAAAGACAGATAGGAAGAAAGGAGCGATCTGAAGGTTATAACACAAAAAAGTTCAACGTTCAGTCCAAGGATGGCACGCAATCACAGTTCAGTGTTTAAGACGGTCCAAGTGTCCTAGGCGTTCCATCCTGCGCTTCAATCTTCCTGTATCACCGGACCAGTGATAATTGAATTTTCTTCTCCTTCCATTGCCAACAACAATCTTAAGCCAATCCTGCCTTCTTTTCATCCACTGCTTCACTCCTATCTGCGTCCTCGCCCGGGTCTTCATGCCGTTGATCAGCGAAGCTTCGATACCACCAAGCAAGCACAGACTCCACGCCAATCAAAGCATCCCCCACGCCGCTGACGGAAACCGACTCTGAATCTCTCCGATCTCCCACTTCTGGGCGTTTCTCCAACAGATACGCCGCCGATGATCTTAATCCAACAGCGGCACCGACACCAACAGCCACACTGGCTCCGACGCCAACAACACCCACAAACGGTCCAACGCTATCAAGACCAGTACCCCCCGCTACACCCCCGTCAGCCTCATCTCGCATATCCCATCTGCATCTCGACCCCATTCTCGTCATCACCGGGCCGCCGCCGTTGACTGACGCTCGGCTTTTGACCACCCCGGGCCCCATATCCAGGGGCTCCTCCCGGACTGGGAGTTGGGAAGTCCCGATATGGTGACGGTGACGGTGATGGTGATTCGTCGTGAAACGGTGAAGCATCCGCGCCACTGCTGTTATTTGAGTAGGGCGGACGTTGGTATGGGTTATTATCGTTCTTCTCGAGTGCATTTTTTTCTTGAGCGTCCAGAGCGGCAGTGGCGGCGGAGGCATCACCAATACCAGCACGGGTTCCCCAACCGGTCTAGTCAGAAAATTTGGTTAGAACGATTTCTTAAAATAAATATGGACCGAAGACCTACCTCGTGAAGGGTGAAAAGGGCATAAAGTTTCATTATTGCGAAGTAATAACCGAAAAGAATGAATGCAGGGACATAAATGATGTGTCCCGGATTGTTCCAAAGATGAGGCATGAGTTTGAGCGTACGTGTCGCCGTTAGCCAGACGAAGTATGATAAGAGGATGTTCCTATAGGGAGGTAAAAACCCAATCAACTTAGGAGAAAAGGCAGGTACATATGCGGTGATGCTTACCACCAAGGAAGATGGTAACCTCCTTTGTCAATTGGAATTGTACTCTTGTAAATCAAGTAGGATACCAGGCAAGGACCGACCAGGAGCGTGAGAGGATTAATGAGTTTGTCACACTGGAGCATGAGTGAGTCTCATGACACGGGTTGAGAAAAAAGGAGTTCAATTACCATAGTATATGCGACGTAAGGATGAGCCGTCCAGATGTACCTCTCCATAAAGAGACTTCGAAGATCTGACCGCCAAGTATTGCGAGTCCATCGTAGGACCTGTTTGAGGAAGCGCCAATTGGGTTTCATAGTAGAAAGAAGTTCTGCTTCCTTGCAGCACTGCACGTAGGTGGTCCATCCGTGACTGACCATCCAACGAGTCAAGAACTTGTCGTCTCCTGAGTTGAGCTGGTATTTTCCTAGCCAATAATCATGTGTAAAGCCGTGCAAAAATTCTGGGTCCTTCAGAATGACAGTCCTGTATGCAGCCGTTCGTCCTGAAAGACAGGGTATACCCCCATCAATGTGTGTTGATGATGCAATTTCAATGTTCCGGATGGTTAAACGGAAGGCAGCCAGGACTTCCCATACTGTCATCCTGCTACCCACTGACTGTACCCGCTGACTTGTGCCAACGCCCCCAACCTTCTGGTCCTCAAAGCACGCCAGCACGTACGGCAGAAGCGTGGGTGGCCAGATGGCGTCATCATCAGCAAACACAATGATGTCGGTGGTGGTGTTCTTGATTCCATGGCTCATTTGCAGCCGTTTGTTTGCGAAAGGAACAGTGAGAACTCGTATCCGCTCGGGGTCAACTTGGTTTGCGAGGTCTTGCAGGGGCCCTAGCATCTTTTCTTCGGTGATGATGAGAATTTCCTTGGGCTTGCCAACAAGCCAGCTATTGGCGGCTTCCTTGAATTCCTCGCCAGCGTCGATTGTGGGGACAATGATAGTGACATCTTCTGACGCAATATAGGTTGGGTTTTCGGGGAGTGGTACAGGGCGATATGTCGCAGCCGCTGCCAAACGAATTAGGTACCACAAGTAACGATAGAACCTGTCAAGACATAGTCAGCCACCCCGCTCAAGGCCAACTGGCGCAGTCCCTGCTCACCCAATGACACCGAATGGTACGACTAGGAGAAAAGAGGATTAGACAAGGCGTTCGTTGGCAGTGTGAAAGGGAGACATACATATTGGAAAGTCATCAGAGGTCAGATACAACATTTGAGAGGCGGATGGGGGGAGTAAAGGAGTGAATTACGACGCCAGAGACGAAGAAACAATCTATGGGACCCGTCGTGGGCGGGACACAGAGAAAGAATGCCCAAATTATAAAAAAGGAGGAGGGTGAGAGAGGATAACAAGGTCAAGAGATTTTACGCCGTAGTCACGGAGTAAGGGACAGATCACGACCAACCCCAGCGGAGTTTTAATTCCTTCCTTTTTAGTCCTCCCCTCTTTTTCTGCCTGGGTCTGTCTCCCTTTGTACTCACGAAATCCGGCTTCTCTTTCCCTTGAAAATCGTATTTGCGCTTTTTGCCCTTGTTTCTCTTAGACATCGTCAGAATATTTTTTCTAATGTTTATACCCCTCATCCTCCTCGCATTTGCTGACATAATTACCTACTCCTCGCCAAGAAAGCCAAGCCTTATGATTTCGACGATCAAGTCTTAGTCCGCCGGATGAGAATGCTTCTAGAGTCTAAATCGGTTTTCGTGAGATGAAGCCTGCTTGACCAGACTCTCTGAAGCCTATTGCTTCTAAATAAATCCTACTATCTATGCTTTACTTTTCTCTCAGAAATATCACAAAACACAAGCCACAAGCAGCCACAGCACGGTTGACACGTGTAACCGTTCTTTTTTGACCTCATTCCATCGTCATTCTCATTGGAGCATCTAAATTTCCCCCGGTCCTGGGCAAACTACGAAGGAGTCAACGCAGCCGAAGAGACCAACGAAGGGTAGCCCAGAAGCAAGAAAATAATGAAATGCCACCTTCTGCTCGCAGGGTCCTGTAAGTCCGCAATAAGACTTGCTTTACGTTGACCATTCCTTCACATCAATGCTTGTACTAAAGTACGCTGAGCCTTACTTTTTCCCAAGTATCCAGCAAAAAATACTTACCGAGGTGGAAAAAACACTTCCGTGACGACGAATGACAGAAAACACACATTGCGCCGGAAGAGACATGAGATCATTCTTGATGTGTACTCTTGATCCCTCATTGCGCAGTAAACGGCCGGGCGGCACACATCATAACTGAATAACAGCAAACTCGGGATAGCATTCGTGTTGGTAGCGGCATCAGTTATATCGGTCACTCTACCTTTGGGACGGCTTTCCAAGAGATGGACGTAAATCAACAAATGATGCCCGTAGGGCACACTGCAGCGCCGTCGTTGCCCGACTCGTCTCCGAACAAGCATTGAGATGCTACTCGCGAGCGTAGACGTAAATAAACTTTCTCTATAGCGTCGCAGCCACCGTCTAGCAAGCAATGGATGGCCGAACGTAAAAGTAAACTTCTCACTAGAACTATTCCCGCCGCTCATTCACAGTACGTCGAGAGGATATGGCAAAAACCCTCGGACTAATGAATTTTCATTTAGGTGTCTCGTCTGTCTTCCTTGGAAATGCCACTCTTTACGTCAGTGATGATGACCGTCTCTGGACTCCTTGTAACTCACAAGAAAGCTAAGCAAACGCTAGCTCCAATACTCAAGCACAGCAATCATCCATGCCATCTCTAAATTTTATTATTCATAGTTTCAAAGTACACTTTACATCGTCTCGGTGCTTTCGCCAACGGCAGTAAATATTTCTCGACACAACATTACGCTCGCCATTGATCTAAGCGACTCTTTTCCCAAGATAATAAAGATATGTCAGGCCTCTTACCCAACTCCTACTAACAATTCTCCTTGGGCGTCGAAGAACGCTGCCGGGCGGCCGACAGTAAGTACCCCAGTTCAAATTCTTGTTTGACTTTTGACGGGATTACGACGCAAATCAAGACCTCAAGCCTTTGATATCGCCGCATTTACCCTGTAAGCAATTCTATTCCAGTGGTGCGTACCTACCCGTTATAAGTACACAGGGCTGCAGCTGTTACTGAGACGTTGTCGAGAATCGAGCGAGCGAGCGTTCGAGCTGTCGTGTCCACAGGGCGTTAAGGTATGCATTCATTAATTTATGCGCGTTTATTATTACTTGAGCGCCCGTGGAGTTATCCACGCGCGCCAAGAACATTATATCGAAGTGAAGTGAGTGGCTTCTGGTGCTTCTATGTAGGTACGTATGTTTCCAAATTTATGAACCCATAATTAGTATAGATGGCGTCTCTTACTCATTGCTTAATAACGCAGGCTTTACTTGTCGCTTCATATCAGAGCGTTTCATCAATGTTCCCGGAGACAAAACACTTTCTGCTTAACAGTAGGGTGGGTAATAGAGCGTAGTTAGTCGACGTCCTCTTCGCCTCCCACATTATAGCGCTGCTCGAGCTCGCCTATGTTAGTTTTTCCCAACCATCGACATCGATGAGTTCGTAATTACCGCAGAATATGTCTGGATGAAACAGACATGGGCACTTCCTCGACTCGGAGTAAACGCAGATGTTTTACTTCTTCAATTTTCACTAGACTAGAAGCCAAGGACTGGTGTATACATGTAGACACGGACTACACATTCTGTCACATTTATCCACTTAGCGCTCCGGTGGCTTAGTAGCTGGATGGGAATCATGACCTCTGGATGAGCCTTTTTTGTTTTATTATTAAATACTGATATCAAGAAGCAGTAATCAGACCATGGTCTATGTATCAGCCATACATACTTCTCGTTGCCTTAGTAATACCGCGAGGTACTAAGTAGCCATGTTATCGTAGAGACAAAGAACACTGTTACTCGAGTATCTGTTGCTGTATACTATCCGTCTACGACGTATGCAGGCTAACGCTTGCACCCAGAGCTACTAAGGCAATGGTTACCGTCTGACCTGTGGCATCAAATCGTCCAGGTGAGCAATAACTAGTAAAGAGCATTCTTCCTGCTATCAGGTTAAGGTAACTCTTCTGTAGTGAGCTCTTGAGAAGAATCACAATATTATGGCTTACTCAGGCTAGTGATAGCGATATACTGGTTGTGTGAATGCCTATTATTCTGATGCAACCCTGACTATGATACTTCACCAAGAAAAAAAGTAACTTGCATCGCATTCCTATAGTGACACTTGAACACGTAAAAATTGTATAAAATTCTCTCAAGCATTTAACAGGGATATATAATAGGTCTTTTCGACCCTCGGGGACAGTACGTCAAAGAAAACATTGGCTTGACTTCGAGAAATAATGATCATATCTGGCCAGTGTTTGGCTTGGCGTTGCGACGCGTTAAGCGCGCGTGATGCGTCTTCGGACCTCGGCCATTTCATAAATTTAGCCGCCGAGTCGGCCTTGGCTTGCCTGGCAGGCGTCAATCCGTTCATCAACAAATATTCGGTACCTTCTCATACTGCCTACATACCATGATGGAGAGACGGTCTCTTTGATGATATGCGTTGTTCCTTTTCTATGTACCGCAGTACGGACCTGTTCATCAGCGAACTTGTAGTTTCTGAATCTCAATTCGGCCTGGCTGTGTCTGGAAGCAAAAAGTAGACTCAAGCTGAAAAACGTTTATCCACATGAAAATGTTCAACAACTCCCTGCTTGTAAAAGGCTCTGCTTACTTCACGACCGCACCATAATGTTCGCTGTTTCATTGCTGTTTCAAAATGCGAGCCTTCGGTCTCCTTCGGTGTAAGGCGGTGCGATGTATAATCACATTTATTCCCTTCGTAAATTAACCAACATCCACTTTTCATTATCATTATCCCATTGTTACATACTCATGTGGTAGATCACTTGGAAGTGAATAAATGGCTGTGTGCTGTGCTGGAAACTGCTTTCCGCTCCCTAAAACATAAACTTCGTTTCTTGCTGGAACAAAAGACGGTAACCGTGAAAAATCAGTGGATTATCAATGTCCCAGAATATCCAAGTTCAAAGTAACACTATCAAACACAACACACGTTTGCACACTTTAACTTTAAAGTTAGAACGTGAACTTTTGCAAATTGGAGATAAACAAAATTGACATCTGGATCATAACGGTTTTGCTGTCAAAAGTTCTCCTCCAAGGAAGTGTAAGCCCATCGCTCAATATTACTAGCTAGTCCGCAGAGCCATGTACGATATTACAGTAAGGAGGCTAGTAGACACCGGTTAAATAGAATGTATGTAAGGAGTACTATGCCATTCAATGATTTGGGACATCCGTCGGACACCGGTATCGATGGTTCTGAATCACGAAAGTTGAGTAACAACGCACGCGAAGGGAGGGGGACAGTCAAGTTTAAAAGGAATGGTCCGACTACTATCCAGTTTAGCATAGCTGAAATGAAAGTATGCGTATGTCAGAGAAACCGTCTGTTTCATGATAAAACCTCCAAAAACAAGCAGGGACGAATATTAGAAGTACACGTTTGTGATATTTTCCTGGGCGAAAAAAAAAAGGAAACTCCACAGTGCATGCTTCAAGTTATTGCTTTCATTGACGGATAAGAAATCCATATACTTGTCACTGTCATTACGATATCGATAGCACGACGGGCATTAAATTATGGAATGAATACGGAAACAGTTGGTACTGTGGCAACGTATCGTCATTATTGAAATCGTAAATAAGGTCCAACGTTGCTCACATAAGACTTTAGATGACCATACTGCAGACAATGAATGAATAGGTTGGGGATGTGTCAAATACAAGCTACCGTCTGCAACAACCGAGGGGGGGGCATCGCCACTATACACACATTATGAGGTCGGTGAAAAGATTGACATGCTGAGAGACGCATCGGCCCGTCTGAGCTTTAGAAGCTAGAACATGGGCAAAATGACCAAAAGAGGAGGAAACAATTCGACGGTCTTCATGAGAACCGGATGACTGAAACCATAAGCATGAACACCAATAGTACCAATGCCACCACTCCAATAACCAAGCAAGTGTTCGACCTGCTCGCAGAGCTTCGATCCCTGAGACGCACGCGCTCCTTTTGCATGACATCATAATTGCCTTCCAGTTTTTGTTGCGCATCTTCCACCACGGACTTATCTTTCTCCAGAGACGAAGAGAAATGCATAGCGTTCCGCTTGAGCTGTTGTGCCATGAGCTCTAGCTGGGACGATAGTTCTTCGTGAAGGGCAGTGGATCCATGTGCAAGAGTGCTAGCGCCTGCTTTGCGATTGGTAGGTATAGGTCCAAAGTTTCTCGCAAATGCTGAAGCGGCAGCTGTCTCTGGTGGATGTGAAGGAAGAAGGGAGGGTAATGCAGTCGTAATCAAAGATGGCGAAAGTTCGTCGGGATCTGGAGGCACTATTGTGAGCCCCGTGGTCGAGATACCGCTCGGTGAAGGCGACATCGTGTTCTCCCCTGCCTCGGGTGCGCTGAGAATACCGTTATTCTTTGTTGTTGGTGACATCGGAAGTTGTGCATTGGAAATAGCAGGAGCACTAGGCGTCAATGGCGGTCGGGGGATTGGAAGAGTTGAAAGAATAGGTTCGGGTGTATGTGATTCAGGTTTCGCAGACTAGAGATAACGGTCAATTATACATTAAGAATTTGTTAAGCAAACGCACAATTTCCACATCCTTTAAAAAGGTTTCGACACGGTCCAGTTTAATTTTGAAATCATTCAGTTGCTTTATGCGTGCACTAAAGATATATGATTCGCTGAGATGATTACACAACTTAGATGTATATGCGACATACGCCGACGGTTCAAAGTCATTCACTTCAATATTCTTTAGCAGTCTCCGTGCAAATTTGACTTTCTATACAGCAAAATCGTTTAATCATCTATTGCAACCTCTTCAGAAGCTCGAGTAGCTGACCTGGAGTGTTTTCTGCACTTTCAGCCAAATCGACTGTGTGGGTTTCCAATCATCGGGTTCTGCTACTGACTTCTCTAATCTTCGAGCCAAGCGAATAAGATTTATCTCGTCATGCTGGTCAAACGTTCCATAGTCCATCATATAATCCAGGGTATTTTGTGGTTTGTGGTGGTGTACTTAATTGTACCAGCAACGCGAGAACTGAACACGTCTAATGATGATGACGCCCGTCTGCTGACCAAATCATTAGTATTAGGACCAAATTTGCGAAAGATTTGTTGGAAACAGCCATTTTAGGCTGTTTATTGTGGTCAAATTATGCGGCAAAAAAGGGGATCACATGTAAGTATGTAATTGAAACCATGATCGAAAACTTTCAGACGTGTACATCAACTTTGAACTCCCACAAAATCCAAAGCAAATTAGAAGAAATGCTCGCAAGATATGACCAGTTTGGGTTTTAAATCTCGGGAGGTCCGAAAGGAAAACACCCACTTAATCAGTATACATATGTATTGTACGCTTCAGTTCCAGCCATTATATTTTCTTGACTAATCTGAATTGTTACCAAGCAAGACGTTGACAGTTCCACCATCTCCAGATATCTTGGTTGGCATCTTTGTTCACTCCGAGGCCGAGCAGGCTTGAATTAAAACCAAGTTCCACTTTCTCCAATGAGAGAGGTTAAGGGGTCAAAGCTGGTCAGCATCAAGAAGCAAGGTTTGCTTAGCACATATAGCTTCACCCGGCAACGGCTATTGGCAACCAACATCGAAATTCTCAGAACATCTTACTCTCGATGATCTTCTTTGTGAGACGAGAAAACTGCTGCAGTACTTGTGGAGTATTTATAGGGAGTGAATCTATCCATTTCAACGAGCTCGGGTTCAGTATCAAGTCGTTGTCAAATTTTTCTCACTCCTACTTTCCTGCCTAGCCGGATCGCTCATTACTCGTCTCTTTTCGGTTCGTGTTGTTCGACGGCGGATCCGAAATTTTCGCAGTATTGCTTTTCTCTGTGATAAAGGGTTAATACCGAATAGTCATTCAGCAGAGAGATTGTATATTGTACGCTTCATCATTAACAACTGTAACCTCCTTTGTTGTGTTGCTGACAGGCACCATAAGACAAATTTAGATATGAGAAGAATGAATTCTCAAACCTCAAAATGATTGACGTACGCCCTATCTCTACTGTTTGAAAACCATCAATGAACAGCATCATCTTTTCCACTGTTGTCGAGAATGCTATAGGCCTTCCCGCCGAATCAAAGGCCGTTTCCGGCAGATAAGCATCAACTTTACAGACCCAAGGCCTTTTATTAGTTAGCCTTTCTCTTTTTGCTCACACCTTCAGACGATTCGATGGCAGCAGCTCCCTTAGCCCTTCAGAGACAACCTTCCTCTGCCTCCTCACGGTTTAGCAATCGTGACTATCCGCCCAAGGTTGGACCCGCCATGTCCAAGGAGGAAGCTTCCCTCATAAGCAACAGGATAGACGATGAAATCAAAGTAATGTCCCCCATCGTATTGGTATACCTTGTTGACTGAAAAACGATAAAGAAAGAAGCGTCGCGTCTGAAGGATGCCAAGAAACGAGAGGTGAAGGGTAAGAATCTTGACATGAAGAGCTTGACATGATCGTTGAGTTTTTTGAACAGTCATGCTTTTGGGCCAAGCAGAATCAGGTGAAGCAGATAATGTCGAGGAAATTTCAGTTGTGCTGAACCATTCATGCAGGAAAGTCCACGTTGCAAAAACAATTCCAACTATTCTATGCGTCAAAGACGCTTGACGCTGAACGTCAATCCTGGATCCCCGTCGTTTACTTTAACATCATTAAAGCTCTGCGTATGATCTTCGCCGAGCTTGATCACGAACTCACTCTCCGCACTGCCAACGAACCCCTCTCTTCCCCAGAAGTCAAGCAAGAGTTAAATTTGCTCCGAGTAAGGCTTTTACCCCTCCTAGCCCAAGAAGAAACTCTGGCGTCAGAGCTTAGCGGCGGTGTAGCCATTGCTGGCGGGCGCAGTGGTGCATTTGTCCGGCAAGGTTGGCAAAGCCTCATCTCTAGCAAGGCATCTGAGACAATGAAAACGGAGCTCGCGAATAGGACGCGTGAAACGACCAGGCTCGTTGGACGGACCTTGGCTCTTGCCGTGGATGACATTGACGCGTTGTGGATGCATGAAGCTGTCAAGTTCTATATTGAGCAACGCAAGATTCGCTTAGACGACTCTGCATCATAGTGCGTATAGCATTTTCTTTACTCTTTGCTTCCTGCGCGCCCGTGCATGTCCATCTGACGTTTACAAAACCTGTTACAGTTTCCTGAAACACATTCAAAGAATCGGAGAGGCGGAATACGTTCCCTCGAATGGTCAGTCATTCGGGCACGAAGGTCAATAGAATTTTTGAATTATTTCCATTCTAGATGATATCCTCAACGTTCGTCTCCAAACACTGGGCGTGCAAGAACATCGTTTTCCCATAGCAATGGCCGGTAAGACATATGACTGGAAGCTCTATGATGTAGGGGGCGCAGTAAGTGAAAATGCATCTATGAAAAGCTACATTTCAAACCCAACATTCTTCTTCTCATGTAGCGCGGTCAGGTAACTTGTTTTTTTTTACCCACCTGAGATGAACAAGGAAGCAACCTTTTAACGTGATCTTATTTCTATTTACCAGCGACATGCTTGGATACCGTATTTTGATGATGGTACGTGGGCCTCCGTTCATTTCTATTTGGTGCTCGGCTTTATCACGAAAGGCGCTGATAATCGTCTCCCTATCCCCTGTTAATGGACTCTATCGATCGCAGCCACTGCCATTATATTTTTAGGTATGTGTTTCTCTTTTCTCAACATCATATCTGCATCAGGATTGTAAAGGCTGACGTGCTGCATCTCTGCTCCCAGCACCTATAAGTGCATTTGACCAAGTACGTACAAAGTTACTATCATTAATCATTAATTTTCTTGTGTTCCTTGCTAAGCTACCAACCTTGCATCTTTCTTATCATTTTTTTTTTCGTTTCTTGCTGTCCCCATAGTTCCTGGAAGAAGATCCGCAAACCAACCGAATAGATGACTCTCTCCAACTCTTCACGACAATCTGTTCCAACGAATTGTTGAAAGATGCGCATTTGGTGGTTCTCCTGAACAAGGTAAAGATCTTTTACTTTATTCAACTTTGCCGTACCGACGCTGTCGGTGCATTGTACCCACACACACACACGCATACTCTCTCTCATACAACACTTATTTGACTGATATATATTTAGATAGACCTTCTACGAGCCAAACTCGATGCTGGAGCCAAAGTTCGAAGATAGTACGTCTTTTCCCTGGCTTGGCCTGTGAATATGGGCTATTTCTTATTGATACTTTTTTTTACTTCCCACACACGATCATCGTCATCAGCATCACAAGCTTTGGAGATAGGGCGAACAACTTCGAGACCGTCTCCGACTATTTCCGTTCTCACTTTATCCAAGTTCACAGGCGGAAAGGGTTTCAAAGTCGACAGCTGCACGTTGTACGTCCAATTCTTATTCCTTGTCAAGGCTTTTCAAATGTATCAGAACTGATTGGCGTATTTTCGTTTCTTTCTAAAATTCTATATAGCATTTCACATCAATGCTGGTAAGCAAAACCTTGAGTCCATCATGACATGTCAAAGACACATATTTATCAAATTTCTATTCTCAAAACTACGCAACATATAGGACATCAAAGCGACACAAAGTATTATATCGAATGGTGAGTCCCGAACATGATTTCTTTACACATACAAATAGTGTTTGCATAAAAAATATGAACTAATGAACAAATACGGTGTGGGTATACAGTTGCAGAAGCGATTATGCGAAAGCATATTGCAGAGGTGGGGCTTGCATGAGTTAGGATCTGGGATCATGGAGGGAGGATGGGTGTATAGGAGGGTGTATAGATATTATACGTGTGTATGTATGCCATTTG
>Ga0247779_1000969_pt1 | contig 14852 bp, 10 predicted proteins | sample UWRJL221509R5_FD_179925 | JGI IMG/M metagenome (GOLD analysis project Ga0247779, IMG submission 179925) | Plant litter microbial communities from Arlington Agricultural Research Station in Wisconsin, United States - UWRJ-L221-509R-5 | ecosystem: Environmental > Terrestrial > Plant litter >... | reverse complement strand
CACGACGGAGGTGACCTGGTCTTCTCCTTGGGGAAGCATCTCGAATGTTCCCGAAATACAAGTGTACAAAAATACTCATCATAGATGCCGCGGCCGTCTTCAAATGATTATAGTTAATGGAAAACCACTCCCACTGTATGTTGTTCAAATCCCATGGGAAGAAAACCGGTGTATGGGTAACGAGTCATAGCAGTCTATGAGAATGTGGTGCAATAATAAAGATGTAAATGTTCCGCAGAGAGAAGGGAGGCTGGCGGAAGTGCCCAAGTCATACTTTCGAGACGGCATTACCAACCATGTGCAAGGACTGACTAATCGTTCACGCCTGCTGGCCCTACGATTTCAAGAGTTCAGAAAAAGGGAGAATTTCCCCATTCCTACTAATGTTTTTTGTGATCGAGCCAATTCGGATGATCTTTCTTTACGAAATGATAGGATAATTTAAAAGAAGGATAAAAGCTTTGGGGTGTCTGATCAAGATTAACATGATAATAGTACATGGGGTAAAATCACCAATCGATAGGCTATAGTTGCTTCGAGTTCACCCTAAATTTGAAAAACCTATGTACGTACGTACGCATATTGGATGGGCATAAGGAGGTTGCCCCACAGTGCCCCAGAGCCAAAGTTCCGGTAACAGATCCATGGATGTCGGTCAATTCCTATCAGAAAACTTTCCAGCGGCATGGCGCCCGGCACGTCACATCTTAAACTTTGTATCAACCTCCTTTCCGCTAGAAGAATTGATGATGATGATGATAGCAGTTAGTCATGTTCAAGGACGGTGGACATATACTTGAAACATAGTGCCAGATCTTGAACATAAGTTCTGATATGAAAACACTATCATTTTAGTATGTATATGGATCATTCGCGGTGCGAATAGTTCTCAGGGAGCTCATCACAGAATTAGAAAGGTGAGAAAGACATCCCTTTAGAGTATGTGGCTTTGATTATACCCTGGAGGAGCATGGTCACATACTTTGAGAATGATTAAAATTAATGGAGCCCTCTGTTATGCGTAGCGCACCAGAATATTCAAACGAATGAACTTTGAAAATCTGTTTGCGAGGGCGACCAATCATAGCCTCGGTCGGCCGCGGGCCGCAGCCGGGAGATGCCGATGAGTTATTTCCATTTCCTCATCAATGTAAGCAACCGACGCCGTTGTCCCTAACGTCCCACCATGATATGCTTCGTGCCGGTAAGCCACGGAATACCTACATACCACTGCTAGCAGAAAGTAATGCCCACTTGCTGTAATGTGAATTTGCGATGTTCCGCGAAGCGGTTCGCTTCTCGATGCGCCGAAAGGATTAAACTTACAGCAAGTTCAGGGTCGACTCTAGGGCTTTTTAGTTCTCGCCTGTTTGTTTTTTTGCCTCCATTCTTTCCTACTCGACATACTGCACTAGGTTCACTTCGAACTTAAAATCATCTTCAAATGACCCCGAAATGTGACCGCCACACGTACCTCGAACGTATGGATGAGTGGGAACAGAAACTTCACCTGGTCGATGGCCACAACAGCTGGGAGTAGAATATTATAAGCTTGCAAAGGAAAATGGTACGCACTCACTGGTATATGTATTCGTACTGTGCTGATCTCTTGTCTGAATTAAAAGAAAAGACTCTGGCGCTTTTGCTTCAATAACGGTTTACCCGGAAGCCTTTTACTTTTGCTGGTGAAAGAAGATAGTTCGGAGGATGGCAAGAGTGCTGAAGCACGGATGATATCGAAGGGACTAGTTGAGAGATACTGGTCACAACAATTTTATATGCAAAGATGGGCAATAGACTCGCCGAAAATGGGTTATCCCCCTCTCAACCGTCGAGCGACAATTAAATCGTCTCATACCAGCACAATCCCAATTATACCAGGAGCAGCATGGAGAATCCATCAATACCTTTACATGCACACTTCTAATCAATCCTGCAAATGAACATAAATATAAAGAGGCTTTACAACTTGCCGATGTCAACGACTAAAACGCAGGTTTTGCAGCGAAAATGAACTCGCGTGCTACAAAACCACAAATCGTCGAGCGAACTCGTGCACCTGCAGGAGGCATCGAATTACAAAATTTTCGCTCACTTCTTTCGCAGCGAGACCGGACATTTACCTGACGTTCCAATCCATCGCTCCGAAATAGTTGAGGCAGCTCCTTTTGTTGTACCAGGTACCGCATCGCTCAATGGTTGCTCCGTATTATCCGCTCGTGTTTTTTCCTCCGTCCCTACCTTCGACACTACTCCGGAACCAGAGGTACATGAAATGACCGAGGAAAAATTAGCTGATTTGCGGGCTAAAATTACTGAAAGTGAGTATATGGCAAAATAATACTTCTCGAATTTTTTTTACGAGCTCCAACTGACGTTTGCCAAAGTTTTATCCACTACGGAATCTGCTGAATAGGTGCAAGATAGCCTGTACCAGAATTTTTTTAAAACAGTCAAACGACCTAGTTCTGGCTATGCTAACCGTGATCTCAGTCACGAGATTGGCGGCGAACAGAACCCGACAACAATATTTCCAACACTTCCTTGAGCGCCTAGAAGAAACAGACTCCAACCCTGTTGCCGAAGCGGCAGGTGCGGGCCGGATATACGTCGAACGTTGATGATTGACCGACTATTGAGATTTGAGTCAGAGAGGAAGGATGGTATCCAGGTCGTCCAATGTCAAGATCTACAGTAGCGGATTTTTATGCTCCTCGAGGTCAAAAGATTTGCGAGGGCCGCTGGGTATAAGATAATTTTTAATAAAAAAATCTACCCGAAGACGGGAGGTTTGCCAATAGCAACCAACGAAAGGGGAGTATCCTAGCCAATCTATGTCTTTTTCATCCGGGTTTTCATCCGGATATCTCGCTTTCTTTGTAGATCCAACGGATAGCTCCATTTTTACCGCAGAAATTCTCTTTGGTACAGAAGAATTTTCGAGAGTAGGGACTCGGGAGATCTCCTGATTTCGCACTGAGTATTGCCGGTCCGGATATGGAGCGGGTTCAGATTCGGCGAGCTTTTGTTCAAACCAAATCGATAATTTTTATTATCTCTTATCGTCTTCGGGCCCGAAGTCTTTATCATGAGTAGAATCAGCAACTATCTTACTAAGCACACACACAACTACAACTTCACAGTCACACGATATCATGGAATAAAATCCAATTGATTTCCCCTCGATTTTTTACTAGGTTGTTGTTCAACATCCTCACCTCATGATAATATTGGCCGATCTTGCTTTGTTGTGTTACGACCAAGGACGTTTCGTATGAATAACTCCTAAATAAGAGTTATCCCGAAGAGGTCCTGAAGTCGTATCGAGCGAACTTTGAGAGCGAAGAGAGAAGGAGAGGAAACTAGTAGATTCTCAAGAACTAGCTACAGAACAAAGGAGTATCTACGAGTGTTTATATAGAAAGAAGCAGCCCTCCTTAGTGCGTATATAAAGGAGGTTATCGTGCGGTCATGAAACGTGTACAGAAAGAGGGTGTCAAGCAGGAGTCAAAAGTGCAGTAGAAACAGGAGGCGAGGAGGCAATGCACAGCCTAGCTGCGCATAATTCATACAGTGAAACGAGTATCAAGAAAATGAAAAAGGGTTGGTCAAAAAGGGGTCGAATCGTAACATGTTGGGTCTCGCAGAAAATGGACTCTAAATACGATGTGGAATCGTTCAATTATATTATGTCAAATTTCAGGCAGAGATTGCTGGAGATGGCCGAAGATAACAAAGAGTGGCAAGAACATATTCATACGATGAAAACAGTCATGGTACGTATCGAATGAATTCATTTATTTCGTTTGACTGATTTTTTTTTACGAATAGGACGGCATCTTACAGACAGCTAGTGACCGTGCCTTGCCTGTCAACCCATTCATTAATAGCGTGAAGGACCTCATACCGAAAGATGGATCAGATTATTACGCTTTTTGGAGAGTCAACCAAATTTCTCAAAGGTGGCGCGCGCCATATCTGACACATAACTCTATGGCAAGAGAAGGAAATGATCTGTCGTGTTGGCGCTCCAAATTATCAACACCTCCTTTCACTACCAAATATGTGCCGCCTGGAATTATGTGGGGCGTTGGGTTACAATCACCTGGAATCATGTTCTGTGGTCTTTACCAACCACACATGCTCAATATGGCTATAGGTAATCTGGAGATCGAAGCAGTGAAAATGCTCGTTTCCATGCAGCTTAGTGCATCTCATTCACCACCGCGTAATGGATGGCCCCATCAATACCAGAACTTGAATGTTGGGGAGGCCCCCTTTCATCAGTACTAACAGCTCAAATTGTTGTGATGTACGGAAAATATGAATACCTTCAAGCAATCCCATGATATTTATTTTTGTTATTTTTGACCATGTGAACTACAGATTTTTGTCGCACTAAATAACTAGGCACAACAGTATGTATAGGGCCACCGTCCTTTTCGGTTGTCCTGATAGCATGGACCAAGACTCGAGTCATCAGAGAAAAGGAAGCCAAAATCCATAGAGATGAAGGCGAGGTGCAATCGTCAAAAGGTCAAAAATGCCAAGGAGCAAGAGCACAGGTTGGTAAATGTAAATTTACTATACGAAGGAAACATAGGAAATATTTTCAGTTGAGCTCTGCTTGAATTGGTGCAGAAGTTTGTCAAAAAGCTAGAGGGAGGTTGTAAAATGAATCGATGACAGCCAGGAGCGGTTGATCATAGATGAGCCTAACATGAACTTCATTTTCGCAGGTAGGTTCTGAGAGATGCAATCGACGCTGAACGGAGCATCCAAAGGTGGTCAGAATCAAGGAATCACTGTGAAGGCACAACGGGGCTTATGATTTGTCGTGAAGGGTGTCTTCCATCGTTTCTTCCAAATGGCAGGGTATGAAAGCGACTATATGCGAACTTGCTTCGCTGAAGACGTTGTAAGATTGTAAGCCGAGCCAAGAATTCGAACACTTTAGAATTTCGTGTTAGAAACAGAGAGAATTCTATGTTTCTCCTTTCAGCGATCGTCGTCCAACTGAATGTGCGTGCAAGATCTGTGGCCCGTCATTAATGTGAATGTCGTGTGATGGTTTGGGAATGAAAGGCAAATATCCAGGATGGTCCCATATGCGTGGTTCTGGGTCTCTTCGGATTTCGCCGACTTGCCCGAACTCCATGTACCTACCACGTCCTCGCTGCTTGGCACATTCTCATCATCTTCCTAGGAATTATTCTTCTGATTACCAGGCACCGGCACCTAGGAGTCAAATCTTGCCAACTTCTGTGGGCGCCGATGTTCCCATTTGCTTCGGATTTCTTTGGATTTTCCAATCGGTTCTTTCGGTCCTTGCAGCAATGCAAATATCGAGATTCTTGACGCCGCTGGTTGGAACACTTCCGGATGCCTCTGGCAGCGCCTACGGAGGAGGTAGGATGACGTTGTACTGAAGGGATTCCCGATTCGATTATCCAGCCCGTTTGAAGTCTGCAACCTGTTTCGTTACTACTCCGCAAATTGAAAGACCAAAACATTGCGCTGGCACTGGGACCAAGGAATTGATATCCATCTTTACATTCCGTATGTTTTCCCCGTTGGCTGTGGTTAAAGACGGAGTAGATATACATCAAAAGCTTGACGTTCAGAGACGGTGTTGGATGAAGGGCCGGAAATAGGAAAGTGGTGTTCGAACGCTTGGACCGACTTAGGGAAGGATTTCGTCCCCCTTACTTCTGGTATGGATTGGTGAAGGATTGAAGGCTTCAAGCAGTGACACGTCCAAAATAGCTTTTTCCTGTTGCTGTAAAAGGTACGTGCATCTAGCCTCTGGACAAGAAGGGCGTCGTAGTTGGACATATGGAGCGGGACGCAGTTCGTAGTGGAGGTGCCCAGGGACTATCTTGGTTATTACGCTTTCCTCCACCCCTTTCAAGGTACTTGTGGGCTAATGTTGGAGTATAGATTCAATGAGAACCTTTTAAATGATAGAAAGAGGAAGCAGAAAATCGGTATCAGGTTTTTGTGCAACCTAAAGGAAGGCCTTGACTCTCTGGTGGGCCATCGTTTCTTGTCGCGCTTCATGAGACCTTCATGCAGGTCACCTAGAGTGTTTCTGCGCAATGGAGTCCGCTGAAGTCGTTTTGACCGGCATGTAGTAAGTCGAATTAGGTTGAAAGGCGTTGCGAATATAGATCCTGATATTGACAGTGGTTGTATGTTGGTGAATCCATGTGTTACAGTATTTCAGCCGCAATTTTACATCTTCCTAGACGTGGAATCCAACTAAACGCTTGGATGTCTGGTCTAGACAGTGTGCTTAAACTTCATATTCAGATTATGCGTGTTGAGAAAACGAACATGGGCCATGGCTGACTCACTATGTGGCTACAGGAAAATCTCTGTCCTCCAAAGCGAGCCCGCAATAGTCAAGAATACCGCGTCTAGTACGTTGGCCCTCTTCTCCGAGTCGCCTCACTGTATCTTTCTGGTAGGATATCATCATGTCCCATGGCATCTAGTTTCTGTGAGAAACACTGGGGATTGTTTGTTTATGACAGAAACAGGCTTATGTAGCTCTCCTGCAGCGCACGAACAAAACCTGTGTACGGTGAGATATAGGCTTATCCAAAGTTTGGTGACAGCGCCATACTAATTTCTTGCAAAGGAAGGGAATGTTTAGCGTACGGAAGGTGCATGCGAAGAAGCCTATTTCAAACGCGTTCAACTTTCATGACAAAACATTCAGTAATCCGACAGTAATCCGACGTGATAGGAAAACATGATTTCCTGTTTTTGATTCCGCACTTATCAAAGCCGCCTTAATTTTTGACTGAAAGGTGGAACGACTCATGACACCGCCAGCCTCGAAGCAACAAAAAAAGGACACTTAAGTGAAAAGCCTAAAGCTCATCATTCCCTAGGCCTGCACTCCCACCTTCCTTATGGATCTGGGTGACATTTCTCGTTTTCTTCACACAGTGTGGGAGGGAAATCCAAGATTTTTTCTCATGGTTGCATATCTGCCCTTGTTCTAGACAGAGGCAATTTTCGTACAAGCAACCCACAATAACTCGTCGTCAAGTCTTCATCGCATCAGCAGATATAACCTACAGACCTCCGTATGTGCTATCCGGGCCAAGTATACCCGGAACGCTTGATCTATAAAACTGACAGCACAATATAGAAGTGGGGTGGCGGGGAACAAGGACTGGCTGAAGTGGGTTCTGAAACCAGGTACAGTGTCGGACGCTCAAAACCGACCTCCGAAGGTGCCAAGTTTTGTTTTTCTAACTAGTCGAGGACAATCTGTATACATAATGGAAATTCCGGTCCGGAATGTCCGGCGATCTGTCTTCAAACCCGGATTTTGATGAAAACCATCGGAATAGCTCCAGAATGACAACAGCTTTCGAACCATCACAAAATCATGTCGAAATTTCGAGGGCATGTAATCCACTGAGGGAGACTGAGTCTCTGAGACTCTGAGACTAAGCACACGCCAAGGTGATGCCAAGTGTGATGTCGGAGCTGCAAATTAAACCCCCGCTGTGATGTCAAAGAAACAGCATATCGGCGCAGCACAACTGGGCACACAGTTCGCTCAAACCAACTTGGAGAAAATCCGTAAATTTATGACATGATTTTAGGCAGTTTAATCTTATATTTAGAGAGATTTACTGCTTATGTTTTTCAGATATTTCATGTAAAATTGCAAGAATGAACAATAAATTTGTTGAAAATCTTATATATTAAGTCAGTTGCCATCTGAGCCCACCGTCAAGTTGTAATCTAGAGATGACAATAATATATTTAAATGTTGAAAAAAATATAGAAATATAAAAGCTGATTTAAAGCCTGGTCAACTCTTGAAATATATATTCTTTTTCTCCCATTACCAACCATCACTGTAATTTTTGACCAGTTCTGATCTACATAGATTTCCCATTAGATCTCGCAAGTTTCTTACACTTGTGTATAGATAGTCACCTCAGTGCACAGTCTGCTTCTACAATGAAGATAGTATTAAATATCATAGCGCAGTAAATATGGACCCAACGGTCGCGCATACCGAAAATTTGGCAGAGCGGCACGTCAAGAGTACCACATGGTCACTCCGAGCGTGCCGGGACATATTTTCTTGTTCCCAAAGCCTTCGTGGAACAGCAAGTCTCAGAGTCTCATCACTTTCAGTCTCTCCCAGTGGATTACAACTTCTGGAAATTTCGACTTTTCAAAATCAGGACCTGCCCAAATTTAGAATTGGACCCTGTGTTCCCTTATTGGGATATAATATAAAAGGAAATACCTCCGATAGGCCATTGGCCACCTATATTTAGTAAAGAAATGGAGATTAGATGTAAATTAGATGCCTCCAACGCGTTAAAATCAGTTCCTATAAAATCTACGATAGTAAAATAAGAATATTAACATCCATCATGATTATATCACCTACGGTGAGACTTGTATTTTTTTACTGCATATTCAGCTTGTCGTGCGTTCAAACCTTTACTGAAAAGGACCAAGAAAGGACAATAAATATTAGACAATGGAGCTTATCACAGAATCCGGAGTCAAAAACCACGTTTACCAGATGCTCGCTGAGCCATAGTTTGTTGGGAACGAGCATTCCTTCGAGCCATTTGGATTTTTTTAATGAAGCTTCACTCGTTTCTTATCTTACATACCCAAAATTTCGAATTTTTTCCTCAAAATTTTTAAATTTGATTACGAGCTTTTCGATTGTCGGAAATTGTATTTTTACGCATATCTTGACCAGTTTCATAATAAAAATACAAAAATTGATGCAAAAAACGAAATTTTCGTCTCAGAAATCAGGCGTCGGCTTTATGTGTCCTACACTGTATCTGTATCGACTGTTTCTTTCATAATTAAGGAAAAAACTTACCATACGTCTGGGAGTATGCCTGTCAATCGATGACATATAATTGATTAGAAATCAAAAACGAACATTATATGGAGTTTCTTTTTTTTCGCCTATCCTGTCGTTCCTTACCTCTTCCCTCCTCAATTACTGCCCTGTAAGCTTCATTGATTGCAAAGATTTTGCTGTCCTGCCCAGTTGTTGCTCTCCCGGTGGCGTTATTTTTTCTTTTCATTCTATACAAATACGGGCGCTTCAGTCGGCTATGTCAATCGCAGAGACGGAGGATCCTCTTTCTTCTGCTGCAGTGATGTCGGACTGCACTGGTAGTCGTCGCGAAAACCATCGCAGATCTTGCACTGCGGGGAACTCACTGCAGCTGGGAATTGATGAATTGAGCGTAGCGCCTTCCCCGTTGTTTGCTGTATGTACTCTATTCTTCCCTTAATTTTTGTGAAGCTTCTAATGGCTTGCCTTTGCTTTCCAAGAAAACTCAGAATCTTTGTGGGTTTGCATATTTTGAACCATCTTTGAGCAGCAGGACAGATGTTGTCGTTCGTCTCCGTTATGTCAGGCAGGCGCTCATAGTACTACCTATCGTTCTTCCAGAACCTTGGCCAAATGGAGTCACAGAGGCCTATGACGCCTTCAAATGCCTCTTCTTTGAGCAAATCAACTAAAACATCTCATGGTAATGTTTCATGCATCCATGGTCTGTTCGTGAGTGATGTTTCTTTCTAATTGCGCATGGCAACAAATAACGCTCGAAATCTTCCTTAGGCTGGATTTTGGACTGACAGTGCCTGCTCGAGCTGCTTTGTAGCTGGAAGTCTGACAGAAGACTAGTACAGGCATTGCAACACATTTAGCCGTTATTATACCACGTTGTTATCTGCAGATGTGCATGTGCATCAACTGTTATCTGCAGATGTGCATGTGCATCAACTGTTATCTGCAGATGTGCATGTGCATCAACTGTTATCTCGTAAGTAGCATAACGACACTCGCCTCTTTATATGAAGTGTTTTCAATTGTTATGCTCTACTGCGGAAGATATAAATGGTCTGTGGTGTCTGTATGGCGTATGGATATATCTTTGAGAATTACTACTTGCATCTATATAGCTCCTAATATTGATCGCGTGCAGTGTGAGCCCGACACGTTCAGCACATCTGGTGATAGTCCGAATATTGGACGGTCACCAGCATTCGTGTAATCCGGAAATTGGACGGACACAAAATTTGCTTACAGCATCACAGAAAATACTTAATATCCGATACGGCCTCCAGTCACCCTTTTTTTCAACATGATAGGAATCAGTGAAAGTACACTAACAAGTCTCATGGTTCAAAATCTATCAGTGGATGTAAGACTATTATAATGCACCAGAACGGCATAAATAATGTGCGTTGGTGTTGAATCACACTGGACGTCGTTGGTGAATGGCTGAGTAGCGAATATGTCTTTGTTGGGCTATATTTTTTCCCACGAAACTATGTTCACACAAGGAACGTCTTCTACACATTCTGGAACGGGTCATCAGTACATTATCTGGGTCTCTTTCTTACTCACATCAGGGAGTCCTGTGTTAGGAAAAATACGGTAGAGCAGTCCACTTTGCCTTGGCTAGTGGATAAGAGTCTGGCAAGGCTCGGAAACGCGTTGAGCAGCTGCGCAGAATGGCAGTTGCGGGCAAGGAACAATATCATTCGGCTAAGCGCGTCGCGCTGGCATACAGGCAAGTTATCTAATCTAAGTTATCTAATCTATGGACTGGATTTGTCTGGATCGGGCCATGCAGATTGCACTGACACAATGGTGTCTGCTCGCAATAGATCTAGCAACCCTAGCAAAACTCTAATACAGTGGTTCACAACATGTGACGTGTGATCCAGCGCGCTGTTCACAACAATTGTTGTGATTGGCGTGGGGGCCGACAAACCCTATGAGAAGTCTTAATTAGGAAAGCGTCACTTGAGCACGCCGCAGGCGCAAAAAAAATAAGAAAATAAGAAAGGACCGTGCACCACTGCCTCTTCACTCTGAGCAACGACTGTACTGTGTGTTGGATAGCGAAGCTGCACCAGAATGAGTACTTACATCCCTCAAATTAACCAAGTCTTGCAAATCATCCAACTTCAATACCGAACCTGTACATGTTACCTCAAATTAGAAGCGCAAATGATGGGAAATTACTGGGAGCGGTGACAGATGAGCCAGCTCATTAGTTGACGGTTATGTGATTCTAATTTGCCAGCGCGCTCTCTAGCCAAAACCATCATCTCGGCTCAATTAAGCATGAATGATGGCAGTAGTATGCCGGCAACGGCACGTCAAAATGCTGTCAAGGACTTCGTGAAATAGTAAGTCTTACATCTATGGAGAAATATCAACATAAATGCTAACCTACACCTATGATATAGTGGACATCTTTCCAAAGTAGAATTGCAGTCTTTGTGCAGTGCTCAGAATCTAAGTAAGGGTGGGAATAAGAAGGATTTGATTTTGTGTCTCGAGAACAACAATGCATCAGATGATATAACAGACAGGTACGTTATAATAGTCTAATTATATACTAATGTGTTCACAAGACTATGAACACAGCATCTCCACGCCAGAACCTCAAGCAGAGAACCTATATTTACCAAATATTAGTGATAATCCGGTCGAAATCGATTCCGAGAGGTTAAACAAGGAGAGTGAAGCCCTTGGGGACTATTTTGACAGTGGAATGGGAGTGAATAACGGGATGGTTGAAGATGAAAGTGATGATGAAGATGGGAGAGAAGAATCAGTTCTCGACCCTCCAGTCATTGAAAATGAATCAACACACACAAGCATGGAATATGTTGATAATTTTATTCTTTCAACACAAAGGAGCGGGGGCCGTCAGACTGAAATCTCGGTTATAAAGCAGTGGAAGGTGCATACTGAATTGATTCTAGCTCTAATCTTATTTTTTTAAATCTTTCATGCCAGGCATGGGCATCCGTTGCAATTACAGTGGGAACTATCAATGATATTATAATTGACTCAACACATCTTATTGAGTATCTCAAGTATGCAGCAACACGCCAGCTATTTTTGCGGCGCAAGAATAAATCCGAGGATGACCGTCTTTCTGCAGTAAGTCATGCAATATTTATAGCTTATGATCATATACTAAAATTAGCTCCAAAAGTCGTCTTTGAAAAAGATAATGACTATGCTCGGTCGTGTATGTCAGCGCCAGGAGGAGGATTACCCATCCCTGTGTAAAGATAGGCCAGCAAAGACTTCAAGAACAACAGAGTTCTACCGAGCGCTTATGGTTCAAGGGCAGCGACTAAGATTTGAGTGCGCTATATTTAGCTTCTTATCAATACTCAATGCGCTTACCCGTTTCTTTAGGCGCTGCGACTTTGATTTAACAACAGGTACCATTCTAAACTCTCGACTTCAAATGGGACAGTTAGAAGAGGTGACCGCATCAATTTTCCAACTGCCACAATGTGAGTAAAATAATCATTTACTCACACATACTAGACTAATTTCTTATAGTGCCGTCAATCATCAAATCTTACTTTGCCTGGAACTGGCAGTGTGCGACTTTGAACAGGAGTGACGATGTTATATCCCTTCTAATGTCATGCATACATCCATATGAAATTTTACTCCCAGAGTATACTGGTGTAGAGGGATATACATCGACCACCAAGAAATCCCAATTTGGTGTTCTTGCCATGTGGTTTGAAACAAAGGTGCCTAAACCTGTGGTATGCTTTCTGGAATTTCTATCAAAATTCTTGTTCTAATATATAACTAGAAAACAAAGCCCGAGTATAGTTTTGTACTCCCACACCACAATCCTCTGCGATGTCCAGTGGGAGCACTGGCAATTCTCTTACATTACATGTTCAACAATGCAAGTCCAAATTTAATTTCCAGAGTGCCACAATGGGATTGGTCTGATGCGTCGACCTGGAGACAAGTTCGTTGGCTCCATATATTTTAATTCTTTATTCTAATCTTGCCTTTAGATTCATGTCATGTTTGGTCGAAATGTTGACGACCAAACTACCAGTGAAGCACTCGGAAAGATGTATAACAGCTTTCTAAAAAATACCTCAATTAAATCCAATAATGTCACACATTTTCTGTGCAAGGAATTTGGTGATATCATTGTTCACACAATGAAGTAAGTACTCTACCGTTATATCCAATGCTTGAGACGAGATTATAAAATTATTTTGTTCTAGTGTTCCTGCTGATCAATGCGAGGACACATGCCACCATGCTGGAACTACGCGTCAGGAGAACTACAGTTACAGAATTCCTGCTCAAGCGATTGCAGCATTAGCTGGATTTGCAGTGGGCAAAGAGTATTATGTGCCATGGGCCCAGGTTGAAGTGCCCCAAGAACTTCAAAAATTAATTTTTCCATTTTGTGAGGACGTCATTGTGAGTCTGCAGTATAGGGGATGCACCAACAAGAGTACTTTCAATTTTTTGAATTTATTAAAGGCACTTCGACCGTTCTTCTGGAGGGTATGTGGATCTTTATTATTACTCAAAATTATAGCTACTAAACAGGTTTATTACAGGCCATCGCTGCGATTAATTCCCAGTTTAAAAGCTCTGCAATTATCAAGAGATTGACCATCTTGTCCAACAAAAAAAACAAGAAATTCTTACATGACTGGCCATCCCTCGTTCAAAATGAGGAATCAACGCGATCCAAGTCTTTCCCTGTAGCGAAAACATTTCAAGAAGCCCCAACTCGAAACGCCTTCACCTCTGTATCTTCTCGTCTCGATGGAACGAGACACGGGAAATTCTTAGCTTATTAAATCGACGCACAGAGCATATGTCACCCTCTAAGCGCCAAAATCTTCAAGATACAAGTCCATATACAAGGTTATATGAAGGTCCACACATTGGGTACATCATCCTTTTAATAATCAATAAGTTGAATCATGCTAACTGAGATTATTCATTTATTCACAAGCAGACACTTGCCAACTACATCAGCTACCTATCTACCTATCTCTACCACCAAATCTACGGTTAACACAAATTTTATATCATTGGAAAAGTCTGTGCAGGAGCCATTCATTACTCCATCTTCAAGTACCGGCACCCAGTTGATTGTAAGAAGGCCTGATAGTCTTGTTATTGAGCCCATCATGTTCAATAGCAAGATGTATCATGTCTTGCGCTTATCACCTCTGAGCACCTTTGAATCGCCTCCTATGCAAACAGCATATGATTTAATTCTTCCGGATGCATCTGCATTTGACTCGCACACTTACCCCATTTTCACGGCATCCAAGTGCACCTAGAAATATGTTTTTGAAAAGGTCACAAACCCCTGCGAGCTCTGGCACTCATATGCACCTGGAAACCTAGGCGATTATGCTGATATAAAGTCTATCTGGGAGGCATGGGATGAAGGAACCTTCGTGAAGGGCATCAGCCGGAAAGCGCCAATTCGTTTGATAGACGCCTGGTGGGGTAATCTCAAAAATGAAGAGACGCATCGCAAGAAATATGCTTCTTGGAGGCGAAATCTTGATGCCACGGTAATTGTTGTCAATATATTTCTCGATAATCTATTAACTGGGTTGATAGGGGCGAAAGGTTTGGTCCAATTTTTTTTTCTTTATTGAGCGCATCGAGCATCGGCAAAAGCAAGGACACAGCTCATTGGATGCCGTTCTTCACTTTGAGAATCTCAGGGAAGATAGATCTTTGAGTTGTTTCCATTGATCCCTTCAGCTTAAACGTAAACGGGCTATTGACGATGTGGGAGAAAGGCCGGCCACCACAAGTTAATACCATATTCCTGTCAGGGCAACACTATAATCAGTGTGACAAGGCCACCAACAAAAATCAAGCAAGAGAGAGAGAAGAGAGAGAGAGAGAGAAGTAGAGAGAAGAGAGCTTTGGCTCAATGGTTCTAAGAGATCACACCAATGATAGTGGAAATCCTAAGAGATTGAAGCTGGGGCTA
>Ga0247779_1000968_pt1 | contig 14855 bp, 12 predicted proteins | sample UWRJL221509R5_FD_179925 | JGI IMG/M metagenome (GOLD analysis project Ga0247779, IMG submission 179925) | Plant litter microbial communities from Arlington Agricultural Research Station in Wisconsin, United States - UWRJ-L221-509R-5 | ecosystem: Environmental > Terrestrial > Plant litter >... | reverse complement strand
CTGCTGGCACAAGAGGCGGCAGCGTGAAACGCTATCGGCCGACACGTCGGCCAGATAGATCAGCCGCTCGATTTTTCAGATTTCGCGGTGCGCCCGTACGGTCAGGTGCGCACGACCGTCTTCAGGTAGTTGTAAGCCTTGATGATCTCAATCAACCGGTCTTCAGTGGAACGATCGCCACCATTCGCATCCGGGTGATGCTGCTTCACCAGAAGCTTGTATTTGGTCTTCACGTCGTCAAGCGTCGCCTCCGGGCCCAGGCCCATGACCTGGAGCGCCTTGCGCTCGGCATTGAAGATTTTCCGCGTTTCCGCCTTCGGTTCGGACGTCGAACCCGGACCGGGCCGCCAGCGGCTGCGACCGTTCATTTCATCGAACACGCTGAAAGGGTCGACCGCGCCATCGATATCAAGATCGGCCTTGCCCTTCTTGCCCTTGGTGCCGCCATTGGCCCCCATCTTCCACGTGGGCCGATGTCCGGTCAGTGCATCCTTCTGATAGCTGGCGACCGCTTCAGTCGACATGCCCTGGAAGAAATTATAGGACTGGTTGTATTCCCGCACATGGTTCAAGCAGAAATGCCAGTACTCCTTCTCCTTGCCGCGGCCTTTCGGCGCGCGATGCGGTGCGGTGTTCTTGCATTCCGGCCATTCACACATGGCCACATCTTCCTTCACGCGCGGCTGCTTTTGCTTCGCCGTGGGCTTGATGCGGATCTTGTCGAAGTATTTCGATTCGAAGGTCATGGCTAACTATGACGATGCCTTGCTGAAAGCTTCAAGTCTTGACACGCAAATTAGCGTCCCAATTTTCGGTTCGCTTCTCTAGTGTGGCGGCTCAGGAGTCCGCATCATTCGTGCAGCGAGCCGGAATGCGGACTCCTGAACCAAAGCCACACTAGACTAATAACTTGCTAGTGTCCTGCTTCCGAAGTTCGCAGACGAACGTGCAGCAGGATGATGCGAACTTCGGAAGCAGGACACTAGCGCCATTGACGAATAGTGATAAGTGACGATATTGCGCGGATCATGACGACCAAAGATATTATCACAAATAAGTTGAACGAAGCTTTCATTCCCGAAAGCCTCGACGTGATTGACGAGTCCCATTTGCATGAGGGCCACGCCGGCCACAGGCCCGGCGGTGAAACGCACTTCCGGGTACATATTGTATCAAAGGCCTTCGAAGGGAAGAGCCGGATCGACCGTCATCGCATGATAAATACGTTGCTGGCACCCGAGCTGTCCGGCTCGGTTCATGCCCTGGCGATCAAGGCTCACGCTCCCGGCGAAAACAAGATCTGACGCTCAGACCTCTCGTGTGGTGGTTCAGAAGTTCGCCCGGTTTTTCCGGCGAGTCCTTCCAGCGAACTTTGGATTCGGGACACTAGAACGCCGTTCCGGCCTTCGGCACTTTTTGGAACGTTTCGCTCTCGCGCGGCAACGGCACGATTCGCAGCGCGGTGATGCGGTTTCGCTCGCGCCGAAGCACGCGGAACCGGAAGCCATGGAACGTGAAGCTCTGGCCGCGGTCAGGAATTGAACGCGCCTCATGGATCACGAGGCCCGCAATGGTCGTGGCTTCTTCATCCGGCAAATTCCAGTCCATCGCGCGATTGAGATCGCGGATCGGTACTGAACCTTCAACGAACACCGAACCGTCCGGCTGGGCACGCACGCCGGCAACCGCCACATCGTGCTCGTCTGAGATATCGCCGACGATTTCCTCGAGAATGTCTTCGAGCGTCACCAGCCCCTCGACCTCGCCGTACTCGTCGACCACAAGAGCAAAGTGGGTCTTGCGGCGACGGAACGCTTTGAGCTGTTCGGAGAGCGGCCGCATTTCCGGCACGAACCATGGCTCCAGCGCGATCGCGGCGACATCAATTTTGGCGATATCGCCTTCGGCCAGTTGAATTGCACGCAGCAGGTCCTTGGCATGCAGGACGCCGACAATATTTTCAGGCTTCTCGCGCCACAACGGGATGCGGGTGTACTCAGTCGCAAGCACCTCACGAACAAGATCTTCCGACGGCAGATCGGCATTGATCATCACCATCTCGGTGCGGTGGACCATGACATCCGAGACCTGAAGATCTTTCAGATCGAGAAGACCTCCCAACATGTCGCGATCGTGCTTCTCGACGCCGCCTTCATGGTGAATGAGGTCAACCGCGCCGCGCAACCGTTCCGTCGGCGACAGGATTGGCTGATTGGCGCCGACCGGAATCCGCAGCAACTTGAGCAGCCCACGAATGATGATCTCGATGAGCGTCAGAAGAGGACTGAGCACCGCGACAACCAACGTCATTGGCCGCGAAACCAACAACGAAATGCGGTCTGGCGCATTGATCGCTATGGTCTTCGGCAATACCTCGGCGAAGATGATCACCAGCACCGACATGACGGCCGTGGCATAGAGCACGCCGACTTCGCCAAACCAGGCCGTGAATACGCCGGTCGCGAGAGCCGAAGCACCGATATTGGCCAGGTTGTTGCCCACCAGCAGCGCACCGATCATGCGCTCGCGGATATTGAGAAGGTGAGCGACGATGCCAGCCTCATAGCTACCCTGCTTCTGCAGCCGCAGCATGCTCGATCGCGATGATGCGGTCAGCGCGGTCTCGCTCGCCGAAAAGAAAGCTGAAATCAGCAGACACCCGATCACGACGCCGAACGAGAACCAGTACATGGCGATTTCATCGACCTCGTTAAGAAGCGAGCTTGCGTACCAGGAATTCGCGAACGGTAGACGGATCCACGTCGTTGGCGATGACAGCCTTGCCGATCTTTTCGAGCAGAATGAACGTAAGCCGTCCACGCTTCACTTTCTTATCCTGCGCCATCAGCGCCATCAAAGTGTCTGCGTCGGCAAGACCTTCCTGCTGGAAGCCTCCGATGTCTTGCAATCTGGTCGGCAGGCCGACAGCAGCAAGGTGATGTTGCACGCGCTCCGCATCCGCAACAGGTATCATGTTCATTTCCGCGGAGAATTCAGCGGCGAGCACCATGCCGACCGACACGCCCTCGCCATGAAACAGCCGATCAGAAAAGCCCGTCGCGGCCTCAAGAGCGTGGCCGAACGTGTGGCCGAGATTGAGCAGCGCACGCTCACCGTTCTCGCGCTCGTCACGCGCGACGATCGCCGCCTTCGCGCGGCAACTGGTAGCAATCGCGTGCTCGCGCGCGCTGCCGCCGGAAAAAATTTCTGCGTGATTTGCTTCCAGCCACGTGAAGAAGGCGGCGTCCCCGAGCACGCCGTATTTGGCAACTTCCGCATAGCCTGCGCGAAACTGGCGCGGCGACAGCGTATCCAGCACTGCCGTATCCGCCACAACAAGAACAGGCTGATGAAACGAGCCCACGAGATTTTTGCCATGAGGCGAGTTGATGCCGGTCTTGCCTCCGACCGATGAATCCACTTGCGCCAGCAGGGAGGTCGGAACCTGAACGAAATCGACCCCGCGCCGGACGATGGCTGCGGCGAAACCGGCGAGATCGCCGATCACACCGCCACCCAGCGCAATCACCAGATCGTTGCGCTCGATCTTCGCCACGATCAACGCCTCACAAACATCCTGCAAGACCGCGTAGCTTTTGGAAGCCTCGCCTTCGCCGACGACAAAATGCGACGAGGCAACACCCGCCTCGGATAATGCGGCCTCGGTCTTGTCGAGCCAGTGGGCTGCCACCGTGTGATCGGTGACAATCGCCACGCGGGCGCCGGGGCGCAGCTCTTTGATGCGGTGGCCAAGCGACGGCAACACGTCGCGGCCGATGATGATGTCATAGGCGCGGTCGCCAAGGGCGACATCGACTGTCACCGGGTTGGAATTTCTGATGGAGACGGTCATGTGGATTCGTTCGCAGAAGATGAGGCCGTACTGCCGGACAGCAGATAGGCATGAATGGCGTCAACGCACTCGTCGACAATCTTTTCGTGCGGCACGTCGCGGGATGCGATGGCGATGTCGGCGAGCTGATAAAATGGACTGCGCTCCACGATCAAACGCTCAATCGTCGCCGCAGGGTCTGCCGTTTGCAGCAAGGGACGATCGGCGCGCCGCTTGACCCTGCGCAGGATGACATCACCGTCGGCCTGCAGCCAGACCGAAACAGACTTCGCGCGAATACGGTTGCGGGTTTCCTCCCGCATGAAGGCACCGCCTCCCGTGGCGAGTACGCAGGAAGGACCATCGAGCAAAGCGGCGATGACGCGGGCTTCGCCGTCGCGAAAATATGGCTCGCCGTGTTCCGCGAAAATTTCTGGGATCGTCATGCCCCCATGGCGCTGTTCGATCTCGTGATCCGCATCCAGAAACGGCAACCGCAACCGCACGGCCAGTCTCCGGCCGATGGTCGATTTCCCCGCGCCCATCATGCCGATAAGCACAATCGACCGCGGGCCCAGCACCGCGGTGATTTCGGCCTCCTGGGCCGTGGGGTCGTGCTGTCTGGCCGCGGGTTCGGTCATGATTTGAGCCTAGTGGTTCGATTCTAACATTTGCACCCCGTTTCGGCGGCTACCGTTGCAAATGTTAGAATCAAAGAACCACTAGCAAATATATAATTCTAGTGGAGCTTTGGATTTGACATTCGCCGAACGAACCCGCTGCGTGACCGGGAGCGAATGTCAAATCCGCTCCACTAGCTGACCGCGACTGCGGCCATCGCTACACCCTATACTACTCTGGCGGAGGCTCCCGCCAGAGTCTCTTGCCGAAACACGGCGAACATGTTGGTAGTTACCGTGCCGGGCGTTCCATTGGTTAACACGCGGGCAAGGCATAACTCAGGCCTTCCAAGCACCCTTCGAGGCAAAATTCGATGCCCAGCCTGTTCCGATTCCTGACCGTCGTCGCAGTGCTAGGCGGGCTGATCTATGGCGGCATTTTTGCGCTCGCCAATTTCGTCAACCCCAAGCCACGCGAAATGACCGTCACCATCACACCCGATAAATTTCTCAAGCAATAAACGGGACGCGATGCGGCTCGATAAATCTTCCGACGCCCGGTTGACCTCTCTGTTTCTCGACATGCTCGCCGCTGAACAGGGCGCGGGCGAGAACACGCTGCAGGCCTATCGCTCCGACCTCGAAGATCTCTCGGAATTCATCGCACACCGGAAAAAGACTTTCCTCGTTGCCGACACGCAGGTCCTGCGCGACTACCTGGCCGACCTCGATAGCCGTGGATTCAAATCGTCGAGCGTGGCGCGTAAGCTGTCCTCGATGCGCCACCTGTTTCGATTCCTTCTGAATGAGCGCGCACGTGAGGATGATCCGGCCGCTATTCTGTCCGGCCCGAAGCGCGGCCGCAGCCTTCCTAAAGTGCTTTCGATCGCAGATGTGGATTGCCTGCTCACACACGCACGAACGCTTGCGCAAGCGCCCGATCAATCTTCCCTGCAACGCCTTCGCGCGCTTCGCCTGTCGAGCCTGCTTGAAGTTCTTTATGCCACCGGGCTGCGGGTTTCCGAGCTGGTCTCTCTACCGCTGTCGGCGGCGCGCCGCGACGCACGCATGATCGTGGTGCGCGGCAAAGGCAACAAAGAACGGCTAGTGCCGCTCAACGATGCCTCGAAGCAGGCGATGGCGGATTATCTCGCTGCAATGGACGCAAGCCGTTCCGAGCAAAAGAAGAAGGCCGCGACAGCGCCAAAATGGCTTTTTCCCTCGTCGGGTGAAAGTGGACACCTGACGCGCCAGCATTTCGCCCGTGACCTCAAGGAGCTCGCCGCCAGCGCGGGCATCGCGCCGCGCCTGGTCAGCCCCCACGTCCTGCGTCATGCCTTTGCAAGCCATCTTCTGCACAATGGCGCGGACCTGCGCATCGTGCAGACGCTGCTCGGACACACCGATATTTCCACGACGCAGATCTACACCCATATTGTCGAGGAAAGACTCAAGAGCCTGGTCCGTGACCTGCACCCGTTAGCCGACAAATAATTCTAAAAAAATTAGTAATATCAGGATGTTTTGAGCCGGAGCTTGACTTGTGCCCCCTTCTTGACTTGAAAGACGCCAACAAGCATTCAAGGACTCGTTATATCCGCCCTTCGCTGGAAGCGCGTTAGACCTTATGTATCTCTCACATGCTGGACCTGATGCGCAGCTATCTCGATTTTGAAAAACCCGTCGCCGAGCTTGATTCCAAGGTCGACGAATTGCGCGCGCTCGCCGCGAGTGGCAGCGACATCAGCGAAGAAGTGTCGCGCATCGAAGAAAAAGCGACGCAGGCGCTGCACGAGCTCTACACCAACCTGACGCCCTGGCAGAAAACGCAGGTCGCGCGTCACCCGCTGCGTCCTCACTGTGTCGATTATGTTAAGTCGCTGATCACCGAATTCACCCCGCTCGCCGGGGATCGCAAGTTCGGTGATGACGAAGCTTTGATCGGCGGCTTCGGACGTTTTCGCGGCGAAAGCATCTGCGTTATCGGCCAGGAAAAGGGCTCGACGACTGAGACCCGGCTGAAACACAATTTTGGCATGGCCAAGCCCGAGGGCTACCGCAAGGCCGTACGGCTGATGGAAATGGCCGATCGCTTCGGTATTCCCGTGCTGTCTCTGGTGGATACGGCAGGTGCATATCCGGGCATCGGCGCTGAAGAGCGCGGACAGGCGGAAGCGATTGCACGCTCCACCGACGCTTGCCTCAGCCTTGGCGTCCCGAACGTCGCGGTCATTATCGGCGAAGGCGGCTCCGGCGGCGCCATTGCCATTGCAACCGCAAATCGCGTCCTGATGCTGGAACACGCGGTATACAGCGTCATCTCGCCGGAGGGAGCCGCGTCGATTTTGTGGCGCGACGCCGCAAAAGCGCAGGAAGCGGCCACCAATCTCAAGATTACAGCGCAGGATCTCGCTCGGTTTGGCGTCATCGACACCATTCTCAAGGAACCTCCGGGCGGTGCCCACAGGGACCCAGAGGGCATGATCGCCAAGACCGGCGATGCGATCGCGCAAGCGTTCAACGACATGCGCAATCTCGACGCGAAGGCGATCCGTAACCAGCGACGCCAGAAGTTCCTCGAGATCGGACGCAAGCTCTAGTGTGGCGTCTCGCAATTGCCGGATGATTGGTGCTCGATCGCCATTTGTGGCTTTTTCTAGGCGCCTCGAGCGCGAAAACTGTTTACGCGCCGTTGACCATCCTGACGCCGAGCCAGCTCCGCCAAGCCGTTCGGCTTGCGAGCGGCAGCCCTTAAGGCTAATGATTACTCAATAAATTCCGCACTTTTTTCATTGCCGGGGTCACTCGGCCTTCACGATGAAAACAAGCGCAGCCGATTGAAGTAAATGAGTTCTTCTGCGGCCTACAGGATGCCATTTTGCCGGGGAAAGCTTTCACGGCGGGGATGCTAGAATAGCCGGAGTTGGGGATTGCCGATTTTCGCATTGACCGACCGCACGAAGCTTCGCGCGCTTGCCACATCGGCTGTGCTTGCGGCGGGGGTGTTGTTGTCAGGCTGCAACGGCGACGCCATTTCGCCGACTGCAAAAGCAACTAAACCAATCCCGGAAAAATTGCTGGCTGACATCGAAGCCAAGAACATGGACAAGGGCTCGCCGATTCTGGTGCGCCTTTTCAAGCAGGAAGCCGAGCTTGAAGTCTGGAAGCAGGACCGCACGGGCCACTTCGCGCTACTGAAAACCTATCCCATCTGCCGCTGGTCGGGCGACCTTGGTCCGAAGATCAAGGAAGGCGATCGTCAGGCGCCGGAAGGTTTCTATTCGATCACGCCGGCGCAGATGAATCCGCAGTCGGCCTATTATCTGTCGTTCAACATGGGCTATCCCAATGCCTACGACAAAGCATGGGGACGGACCGGCTCGCAGCTGATGGTGCACGGCGACTGCTCATCGCGCGGCTGCTACGCCATGACTGACGAGCAAATTTCCGAAATCTACGCACTGGGCCGCGAGTCGTTCTTTGGCGGCCAGGGCGCGTTTCAGGTGCAGGCCTATCCATTCCGCATGAACGCACAGAACATGGCAAAGTATCGGAACAATCCGAACATGCCGTTCTGGAAGATGATCAAGGAAGGCAACGACCACTTCGAAGTGACGAAGCAGGAGCCGAAGGTCGATTTCTGCGAGAAGAAGTACGTCTTCGACGCACAGAAGCCGGCGAACTCAACGAAGTCTTTGACGTTCAACGCGTCGGCTCAGTGTCCTGCCTATGAAATCCCGCAAGACATCGCCGACGCGGTACGGGAAAAGCAGCAGCAGGACGACGCGAAGATCGCGCAGTTCGTCAACCGTGGCACCCCGATTGCGCGCTCCCGGGCCGGCATCGACGGCGGCATGCATCCGATCTTCGCATCAAAACTGCCTGAAGGCCAAGCTGCCATCGACAAGGACGTGACCGACTACGCGGTTGCGTCCTATCTGCCCGCGCCAGGAACCATTCCCTCGCATGCCACCATTCCAGCGGCGCCGGAAGCACCGGTGTTCGGGGCAACGTCATCATCGAACAGTGAGCCGATGGTCGCCGTCTCAACGCCCGCACCGGACACGAACACCACAAACACGACGTCGTCTTCTTCCTCTTCAGGCGAAGGTTTCCTGAGCCGTCTGTCGCGATCCGTCGGCTTGAAATCGGATCCGGCGCCGCAGCCGACAACAGTCGCGACGGCAGCACCGAAGACCGTCAAGCCCGTTAGCCAGAAGGCTAAATCGGTTGCGCAAGCCAAGCCCGCTGAGCAGAAGGCTGCCGAACCACGGGTAATTTCGATGGACAAGACGCAGCAGGCTCAGGCCAGGAGCGTCTTCCCGGAACCGACTCCGGCTCCGCCGGCACAACAATCCATGGCCGGCGCCCAGCCGCCAGTTCCATCAAATTCGTTCGACAGCCGCTGGTCGACCGCCCGCTAAATCAAATCACTGCTTTCACAAGCATAAAAAACGCCGGTCATTCGACCGGCGTTTTTTCTTTGAACTCATCTTGGAAGAACCGACCCCGCTCAGACGTAGCGTCCGTGGCAGTGCTTGTACTTCTTGCCTGAACCGCAAGGGCAATCCTCGTTGCGTCCGACCTTGCCCCACGTCGCAGGATTTTGCGGATCGCGCTGATCCGGCGCGACAGGCGCAAGCGAAGCCGCCGCAAACGACATCTCATCCTCACCCGTATTCGGGTTGAGTTTGTGCGCTTCCATCTGCGGCAATTCCGGCTGCTCCTCCGGCGGGACGATCTCAACGCGGACCAGTTGCGCTGTCACCGCCTCACGCAGATGCGCGATCAGTCCTTCGAACAACGCAAAAGCCTCGGACTTGTACTCCTGCAACGGATCGCGCTGGCCGTAACCGCGCAGGCCGATCACCTGACGCAGATGATCCAGCATAACCAGATGCTCACGCCACAAATGATCGAGCGTCTGCAGCAAAATCGATTTCTCGACATAGCGCATCACGTCAGGACCGAATTGCGCCGACTTCGCCGCCATGTGTTCATCGACGCGCTTCTCGATACGCGCCAGCATTTCCTCGTCGGCGATGCCCTCTTCCTGGGCCCACTCCTCGACCGGCAAATCGAGGTCGAGCACGCGCTTCAGTTCTTCCTTCAGCCCCGCAATGTCCCATTGCTCGGCATAAGCATGCTCGGGGACGTGCTTGGTGACGAGGTCGTCGACCAGGGCGTGGCGCATGTCTGCAACCGTCTCGGCGACGTTCTGATCGCGCATCAGATCAACGCGCTGCTCGAAGATCGCTTTACGCTGATCGTTCTGCACGTCGTCGAACTTGAGGAGATTCTTGCGGATGTCGAAGTTTCGGGCCTCGACCTTCTGCTGCGCCTTCTCGAGGGCTTTGTTGATCCACGGATGGATAATCGCCTCGCCTTCCTTCAGGCCGAGACGCGTCAACATGGTGTCGAGCCGATCCGACCCGAAGATGCGCATCAGGTCGTCTTCCAGCGACAGGAAGAATTTGGTGCGGCCAGGGTCGCCTTGGCGGCCAGCGCGGCCTCGCAGCTGATTGTCGATGCGGCGTGACTCGTGACGTTCCGAGCCAATGATGTAGAGACCGCCCGGCTTCGTGATCGTCTTTGCGGGCCGGCTGCCCTTCGCCGGTTCAACTTCGATCGTTTCTTCCGCCTTCAACACGATCTCGCGAAAGCGCTCGATATCAGCCTTGATCTGCGCGATCCGAGCCTGCTTCTCAGCCTCGTCAGTGATATCCGCCGTTTCCTGCGCTATGCGCATTTCGAGCGAACCGCCGAGTTTGATGTCGGTGCCGCGGCCAGCCATGTTGGTCGCGATCGTAATCGCGCCCGGCACGCCGGCTTCAGCGACGATATAGGCTTCCTGTTCGTGGAAGCGCGCATTCAGCACCGCGAACAACTTTGCTGGCTTACCTGCGCGCGCTGCCGCGTAGAGCTTTTCCATCGCTTTCGGATTGCCGAAATCGATCAGCTTGTAGCCATTCTTCTTCAAGAATTCACCGAGCACTTCCGACTTTTCAATCGAAGCCGTACCCACCAGCACCGGCTGCATGCGTGCATTGGCGCGCTCGATTTCCGCCAGAATGGCGCGGTGTTTTTCGTCCGCCGTGCGATAGACCTCGTCATCCTCGTCGAGACGCGCGATCGGCAGGTTGGTAGGCACCTCGATGACTTCGAGTTTGTAGATGTCGAACAGTTCGTCCGCTTCGGTCGCCGCCGTACCGGTCATACCGGCCAGCTTTTCGTACATACGGAAATAGTTCTGGAAAGTGATCGAGGCGAGCGTCTGGTTTTCCGGCTGAACCGTCTGATGTTCCTTTGCTTCCAGCGCCTGATGCAGACCTTCAGAATAACGCCGGCCCGGCATCATGCGGCCGGTAAATTCGTCGATAATGACAACTTCATCGTCGCGAACGATGTAATCCTTGTCGCGCGTGAACAACGAATGCGCGCGAAGCGCCTGATTGACGTGGTGAACAACGGAGACGTTCTCGACGTCATAGAGCGAGTCGCCCTTGAGCTGCCCGGCATCGCGCAGCAGGGTCTCGATCTTCTCCATGCCGGCTTCGGTTAGCGTAACTGTGCGCTGCTTTTCATCGACTTCGAAGTCCGCCGTCTTTTCGAGCTTCGGGATGTAGGTATCGATGGTGTTGTAGAAATCGGAGCGGTCATCGAGCGGACCGGAAATAATCAGCGGCGTGCGGGCTTCGTCGATCAGGATCGAGTCGACTTCGTCGACGATCGCGAAGAAGTGCCCGCGCTGAACCATGTCCTCCAGGCGATACTTCATATTATCGCGGAGATAGTCGAAACCGTATTCGTTGTTGGTGCCGTAAGTAATATCGCAACCATAGGCGGCCTGCCGCTCGGCATCGTCGAGGCCGTGGACGATCACACCCGTGGTGAGACCGAGGAAGCCGTAGACCTTGGACATCCAGTCGGAGTCGCGCTTGGCAAGATAGTCGTTCACCGTGACAACATGGACACCCTTGCCTGCCAGTGCATTGAGATAGACCGGCAGGGTCGCGACCAGCGTCTTGCCTTCGCCGGTCTTCATCTCGGCGATGTCGCCCTCGTGCAGAACCATGCCGCCGACCAGCTGCACATCGAAATGCCGTTGGCCGAGGGCGCGCTTGGCAGCTTCGCGAACGGTCGCGAAGGCGGGCACCAGCAAATCGTCAAGGCTTTTGCCTTCGGCGATCTGCTTGCGGAATTCGACGGTTCGCGCCTTCAGCGCTTCGTCGGACAATGCCGCAACTTCGGGCTCCAGTGCATTGATGGCATTGACGCGAGACTGGTAGCCTTTGATTCGCCGGTCGTTGGCAGAGCCGAAAAACTTGCGGGCGAGCGCACCGAGCATCGAAAATTCCTGTCTTGCAGTTTGGCGTTGCAGCCACGGAGACCGTGACCACTTACCCGTGAGAGGCGTATTCCCAGAATTCCTTGCGGGAGCAAACCCTTGCAGATGAGTGCGGGAAACGAATTCCGGGGTTCACGTGGTCAACCGCGGCATCGTCCCACAGCAGCCTCAAGAGCCCGTGGGGAGAGATATGGGCGGCTCCAAGCCTTGTCAACGCGCGAACCTGTCAAGGATTTCATGATTTTGGCGGCTTTTTCGCGTTGCTTCTCGGCAATGGTTGGGCGAGTGTCCGCCGTCCCGAACCGTCCGACTTTGACCCATAAGGATTTTCCATGACTGTTTCTCAGACCAGCACGGCCCTGAGTGCGCGACCTGGCCTGCTCTCGACCGCCGCGGCAACTTGTCTCGCGGTTTTCTTGATGGCTGGCCAACCGCTCCACGCACAAAATGGCGATCCCGTGATCGCAAAAGTTAACGGCGCGGAAATTCATCAGAGCGATCTGGCGGTTGCCGAGGAAGAGCTCGGGCCGAGCCTGCAGCAAATGGATCCGGCCAGCCGCCGCGAAAACCTGATTTCCTTCCTGATCGACATGAAAATCGTCGCCAAGGCCGCCGAGGACAAGAAGGTCGGCGACAATGCCGATTTTAAGAGGAAGCTCGCTTTCGCCCGTGACCGGCTCTTGATGGACAGCATCCTCAACACCGAAGGCAAGGCCGCCGTCACCGATGACGCCATGAAGAAGGTCTATGAGGACGCCACCAAGCAGGTTTCTGGCGAGCAGGAAGTCCATGCGCGGCATATCCTCGTCCCGACCGAGGAAGAGGCGAAGGCGATTGTCGAGGAACTCAAGAAGGGCGCCGATTTCGCAGAACTCGCCAAGAAGAAGTCGAAGGATCCAGGCGCGGCCGACGGCGGCGATCTCGGCTTCTTCACCAAGGAACAAATGGTGCCGGAGTTTTCCGCAGCCGCCTTTGCGCTCGAGCCCGGCAAAATTTCTGATCCGGTGAAGTCCCAGTTCGGCTGGCATGTCATCAAGGTTGAGGAAAAGCGCGACCGCAAGCCGCCGCCATTTGACCAGGTGAAGCCGCAGATCGAGACTTTCGTCGTGCGCAAGGCGCAGTCTGACTACGTCACCAAGCTGCGCGAAGCCGCCAAGATCGAGCGCCTCGACAAGAAGGACGAGCCTGCAGCAGCAGCCACCCCGGCCCCGGACGCGAAAGCTGCACCGGGCGGCGCTATGAAGAAAAAATAAGCGTCACGGTTTTGTCATCTGTGACATTTCAGAGAATGCCCGGCTTCGTGCCGGGCATTTTCATTTCTAGAGTCCCTCACGTTCTGACATTCGTAAACGAGCTAACTGCAAACTCATACGAATGTCAGAACGGGGACATTAGTACCGCCGATTTGAAGTCCCTGTATCAGTTGCGGCGATCTCGTCCAGGGACTTCAAATCGATAGCAGTACTAGAATCATAGGTTGCTAGTACCCTTTGCTTTCCGAAGTTCGCAAAGCGGGTGCTGCGACGTGTTACGAACTTCGGAAAGCGGGTACTAGCCTCTTGCGATTCACCTGCTTGATGAGTTTGATGCGCCCATTCTCAAATCCGGAAGATTGCAATGTCGACAACGGTCTCGCCTCTCGCCCCCACCCACGTTCCTGATATGCCGCGGATCGCCGGTGTGCGCCTTGCGACCGCCGAGGCCGGCATTCGCTACAAGAACCGCACCGACGTCCTGCTGGCGCTGTTCGACAAGGGCACCGCTGTCGCGGGTGTTTTCACGAAGTCCAAGTGCCCGAGCGCGGCCGTGGACTGGTGCCGCGCAAAACTGAAGGGCGGCGAAGCCCGCGCACTGGTGGTGAATTCCGGTAACGCCAACGCCTTCACCGGCAAAAGTGGCAAGCAGTCCACGGCTCTGACCGCAACGATCGCCGCGAAAGCGGCGGACACGACGCCGGCCAAGATCTTTCTGGCCTCAACGGGCGTGATCGGCGAGCCGCTCGACGCGACGAAATTCGACGGCGTGCTGGATAGCCTGGTGCAAGACGCTGCGCCGGATGGCTGGCACAATGCCGCGCGCGCCATCATGACCACTGACACCTTTCCAAAAGTCGCGACCGCGACGGTCAAGATCGGCAAAACGGAAGTCCACATCAACGGCATGGCGAAAGGCGCGGGCATGATCGCGCCCGACATGGCAACGATGCTGTCGTTCATCTTCACCGACGCGCCGATTTCCGCGGGCGTGCTGCAATCGTTGCTCAAAAGCGGCGTCGAAGACACCTTCAACGCGGTGACGATCGATGGCGATACATCAACATCCGACACGCTGCTGGCATTCGCGACCGGTGCGGCTGCGGCCAATGGCGCACCGAAAATTACCCGCGCCGCTGACCCCAGGCTGAAAGCGTTCACGAAGGCGTTTTATGGTGTACTGGCGGACCTCGCTGAACAGGTGGCACGCGACGGCGAAGGCGCACGCAAGTTGATCGAGATCATCGTTGATGGCGCAACGTCGAAGAAGTCCGCGCGCAAGATCGCAATGTCCATCGCCAACTCTCCGCTGGTGAAGACTGCCGCCGCCGGCGAAGACGCCAATTGGGGCCGCGTCGTCATGGCCGTCGGCAAAGCCGGCGAGCCTGCTGATCGCGATAAGCTCTCGATCTCGTTCAACGGCATCCGCGTCGCCACCAAGGGTGCGCGCGATCCGTCCTACAACGAGGCGGAAGTCTCTGCGCTGATGAAGCAGCCAAAAATCCAGATCAAGGTCAGCCTTGGATTGGGCAAGGGCACCGACCGCGTGCTGACATGCGACCTCACCAAGGAGTATGTCGCAATCAACGGCGATTACCGGTCGTGATCAAACTCACCCTTGTTGTCGCCTGCGCGCTGATCGACGCCGACAACCGCGTCCTCATCGCGCAGCGCCCCGAAGGAAAGGCGTTGGCGGGGCTGTGGGAGTTTCCCGGTGGGAAACTCGAGCCCGGCGAGCGGCCTGAGCCCGCATTGATCCGCGAGCTCGCCGAAGAGCTTGGCATTGCGGTGCAGGAGCCGTG
>Ga0247779_1000966_pt1 | contig 14878 bp, 9 predicted proteins | sample UWRJL221509R5_FD_179925 | JGI IMG/M metagenome (GOLD analysis project Ga0247779, IMG submission 179925) | Plant litter microbial communities from Arlington Agricultural Research Station in Wisconsin, United States - UWRJ-L221-509R-5 | ecosystem: Environmental > Terrestrial > Plant litter >... | reverse complement strand
AAGAGAATAAATGCCTCACTTGTGGAAGAACATATTGATGGAAGTGCATGCTGCTTTCTGCATAACTGCGAAGTTGTTCCAAGGATTGCTGGCCTCTGACGGAATGCTGACTGCGAGAAGTTGCGAGTAAGATATTGTGCAGATACACGGGGAGTTGTTGCTTTTAGTACATGTTTTGTAACAAGACGAAGAGAGGACGAAGACGCCATGGTGGTTGAACTCGAAGATGAATAATGCGGGAGGTCGCGAGCATTGCTTGGCATTACTATTTTAGCCGCCGGTCCGGCTATAGTCACGTGGATAGTGACGTTGTAGGTGGCGAATCGCGATCGACTGAATGGTGTTCAATCCCTGGCGTTAAACCATGCCAGAATATGCTCCCAGTATCCACATTCCCCTTTTAATTTCGACTCTATCACTAACATGGCTGGCCTGGAAATTGTTCAAACCACGAGATCAACATTCAATGCGTTCCGTCGCAATTCTAGTTCTTGGCGACATTGGTCGTAGTCCCAGAATGATGTACCACGCCCAAAGTTTTGCTGAGAATGGATTTGTTACAGATCTCATAGGATATGCGGGTATACCTTCATCTCTACTTCCTTTTTAATACCTTAATAATTAAACATTCAGGCTCGAAACCAATTCCTTCTCTGGAGCGTTTACCCAGAGTCCGGATACGACACATACCCGAGCTTCCCAAAATATTTCGCGTTCTACCCTATCTAATAATTGCACTTTTGAAAGTCGTCCACCAGACTATCAGCATCTTGCTATGTCTCTTGGTTTGGATTGAGGTCCCCCCAGAGTTTATAATCGTCCAAGTCAGTTATTTTGGTTGGACATTGTACTCCATAAGCTTACCGAATTCTAAGAACCCGCCCAGTATCCCGACTTTAGCGCTTGTCCAGCTGGTTGCAAGGACACGTGGTAGCAAAGTAATAATCGACTGGCACAACCTTGGATATAGTATTCTTGCATTGAGATTGGGGAATGATCATATCCTCGTGCGGATCGCCAAATGGTCAGACTCTGTGTTTCGCCTACTTCAATGCTACATTCATTGAAGTTCCTCTATTATAGGATGGAAATGACATTTGGATACTCAGCATATGCGCACTTATTTGTCAGTCGAGCTATGCGAGATTTTCTTGTAAAAGAATGGGACCTACAGTAAGTGTTGAGCATACACTCATCATAGCAAACAAGGTCCTGATACCACTGAAGAGGCCACAAAGCTATTTTGTACGACCGACCGCCACACCATTTTCATCGCTCCTCTGCCCAAGAAACACACGAAGTGCGTCCATTTTTATTCAGAATAAAACCCCCCTTGATCGTTCTTGCAGTTATTTTGCAAGCTTCATCCTAAGCTCATGCTGGATGAAAGTTTGCGCAAATTTCTTCCAAGCGCGTCTACTCCATACTCGACTGTGCTGACGCATACCGGCAATGTCTCTGCAAAATCAGATTTCTTTGATTCTGAAATCGACCCGACCTATGTCGAGGTCCAAATGCCTACTCTGAGGTCCGACAGACCTGCTATCCTGGTTTCCAGCACATCATGGACACCGGATGAGGATTTTAGTGTCTTGTTGGATGCTCTTGACATCTATGAGCGTCGAGCTACGACTATATGCGCTGAGAATAAAAAAACTGGGATAAAAAAAAATCTGCCCAAGTTGCTTGTCATCATAACAGGAAAAGGTCCTCTAAAAGAGAAATATATGAACGAAATTGCAGAGCTACAAAAGCAGTGGACCTGGATTCGGTGTATCAGTCTTTGGTTAGAAGCCAAGGACTATCCCATCTTGCTGGGTAAGTCTATCAATACCTGCTTTCCTTGTCCATTTGGTCCTAAAAATCATCGTGTCGTGCAGGCTCATCTGACCTAGGAGTCTGCTTACATTCAAGCTCCTCTTCTCTTGACTTACCAATGAAAGTCGTTGATATGTTCGGTTGCGGACTTCCCGTCTGTGCCATTGGATATAACTGGTAAACAATTTATCCTTCTCTACCGTATCTTACCGCCTGACCATAACAACATAAGTTTACCTGAGCTTGTCAAGGATGGGAAAAACGGCCTGATATTCAATTCTACGCAGGAATTAGCATCCCAGCTGGAGGTATGCTGCACATGTCTGTCATAGAATAGTTCCTGACCTTGACACAATTTCCAGAGAGTATTCATTTCTTTTCCAAATGCGCCTTACCTTTCTTCTTTAACGGAATCGCTATCCGATCGTTCCAGACAGCCATCTACGCCTAACAGTTCCCATATGTCAGTCAAGTCGCGAGTAAACGAAGAAGGAGAGGATCATGTATGGCATACTTGGGAAGAAAATTGGGCCCAAGTGTTAAAACCTTTAATTCTGACTGATATGAATTTGTAAATGTCTTCCCACTATTTATTCTATAAGATATATTGTAATGTACATGTGTGCTTCGATCGTCAGTGTACCTAGGAAGAAGCTGGGGTTGCTGTCGCGGTAGCTGCGAAAGCTAGTGTCTCTAATCTACCCCGACCTTTGCACTCTTTCTGCAACAATTCGTTTATGACACGAAATTGTCCAGGATCAATTAGCATCGTCTGTGCAGCCATGATTTCAACCATCGAAGTATCGGGAAAACAAAAACTTAATCGACGTACTGCTTCCCAGTCCGATTGACCTGTCTCTTCATGTTCTACTTTCTCTGCAAGTTCGACGATCTTCCCTTTCAGTTTCTCTGCATCCGCATTCGGCAGTGCAACTTTTACTCGCATGCGAGCGCGTTGGATAGGAAGATTTGAATCAGATTGCAGTTGTTTAATGCACTCGGAGACCTGAGGAGGTTTCGACTTGAGACGACAGGCTTTGGAATCAGTTGAATTGTATGTACCTGACTTTTAGCATTCTTGTTTTGCTTCACACTGTACCCAGCCTCGGTCATCGCTTTTTCAATCATACCAACAGGGTAAGGCCGTTGAGTGGCAGGATCGACACATTTCTCAGCGACAAGTGTAGCAATTTCTTTGCGCAAAGACCCAAGATCGTGATCACGTTCTTTTTCGTTTACTTGAACTTCGCCTTTCTTCAAGATCTGTTAAGATGTATTAGTTATCGTGAACCAGAGAGCAATGGGCGTGCACTAACCTCTTTCACGACTTCAGAAACGTCACTTTTGCCGAAGGCCTTTTGTAAATCCCCGCTTTTAGCAACTTCACCCTTTGATACGTTTACAAAGACGTTGATAATCTGAAGGACATCATCCAAGTTTGTTTCTCTAGGAGAGAAATTAGTATGTTTCCGTGCAATCTTTGAATTGATGGTGAATTACACTCCAGTCCTCCACTCTTGTACTTTGTTTTTGTAGCAGGCGATCTGATAATTTGGGATGATCAGTGAGACGGTCACCATACATTGGCATAGTAAGTTACCTCGAAGCGCTTTCCACCCTTTTTTAAGCGGACTATAGACACATTCGTCAATCTGTAGGACAGTCATTAAATAAATCCTTCTGTAACGTTGTTCTTTTGTAAATTACTTGATCTGATTAGATGGTTGTTGAATCTGAGGCATAATCGTGTGGTTTTTGTCGTTATAAGTTTGAAAGATTGTTTAAGAAGGGGTATGTAAGAGACAGATGCGTTGGTAATAAATAGAAGGTAGAAAAAGATTGGTCGGACCCGTAATATGACTAGATAACCGATTCTAATGAGCTTCACGTGACGTCATGTTAGTGGAGAATTATTAATAGTCCACCGCACACGGGAGATGATAATTGGCTGGAAAGCAACAGGAATGCTATCCAAATTACGTGGAATTAATATGTATGAAGAGAGAACTCAAACAAATGTGGTATATTGCAGATTTAGTAAAGGTCTATGTTAGTACGACCAGCGTGGGAATAAATGTATACCTGAGTTGGACAAACGCTCGCGACCCTTGGCTCTCCACTATAGGTTATTTCGAGTTCCTCCACCTCGCAAAATGAAAGGAATTGGCAAGGCGCTGGCGCGGTAACTGAGTTTATATCAAATTGTGCGGATTGATGCTCTAACTACGCCCACAGAACGCCGTTCGCTGTCACCAGCAAGATTGGGATGGCGAAAAGTAAGATGAATATTGCAACTTAGGGGACATCGACTCGTTATCCTGACTATCTTATCGAATTGCAGAATCCGTCGATCCAGAATTTGATGACTACCAGCGCAACTTTGCTGCCTTGGAATCAGCGACTGAGAAGTTGATCAAGGACACCAAAACGTTCATAGACGCCGTCACCAGTATGCATGCTCTCCAAGTTCTTCTTAATCTTGAAGCATAACTGACTCTATGCTTCCCTCCATCTCCTCACTGCGCCCACCTCATATCTGTTTGATTTGAATCGCGAAGCTTTATTCATGGCTGGGGCTGGGTTTGCACAGCACTTCGCCGTCATCTTCCAACCTATCTCCGGCGAATATGATCTCATCGGAAAACATCCTGAAGTTGCTCAAACCATTCGCAATGTTACCAAATACGAGACTGCTATGCAAGAATTGCGGGAGCTTATCGGTCCTGAGTTGGAGCTCATCGAAACTCGCATCTCGGGTCCTGCTAGGGAGTTTCAATCTGTCCTCAAGACCATCCGCAAGACCATCACCAAAAGAGACCATAAGGTTTACCTTTACATCCTTTTTTTACTATGGCCTGCTTAGTTAACCTCCGTTTTCTAGTTGACGGACTACGATAGGTTCAACAATTCGCTCACGAAACTTAGAGATAAGAAAGAGAAGTCATTAGGCGACGAGAAGAATTTATTCAAAGTCGGTCTTTATCTCTTCGTGTGTGACTGGCAATTCTGATGTTATCTAGTTGGAGCAAGACTTCGAAATCGCCACAAATGAATACGACTACATTAACAACGCTTTGAAGCAGGATCTTCCCCGCTTCTTCATGTTAACTACCCAATTTATTGACCCCTTGTTCAATTCATTCTTTTACATGCAGTGAGTTTTTTCTACAAACTGGTTCAAGAAGCAACTTTTAAATCATCATTTGGTTATCCCTCTAGATTGAATATATATTATTTGGTTTTGGAGAAGATGAACAGCTTCGCAGATGAAGGCAAGTACGACATAACAAATGTACCCGGTTCCCAAATCTCGCAAGACTACGAAGCGAAGCGCACGGATGCATGGAGTGTCATCGAGAACCTTGGAATCATCAAGAGAATTGTATCTGTTTGTGAGTAACCCATCCCTTGTGTAGTAGCGACGGTATTGGTATTTACTCTACTCTTATAGCTCGAATGGTACAGGCGAATAGGGCACAGAGCCAGAGCAGCCTAGGACGCCAATCCTCTGTAGCCACTACTTCGTCTGGTGCCAGTAGTTTGCGAGCAGCAGCACCTCCTCCTACTCGCTCCGTGTCTGGCGCATCTTCATACAAGAAATCGCCGGTGCCTCCCCCAACAAGCTCATACCAACCTGCTGCACCTCCCCCTTACTCACCTGCGACAAGCAATTCATCAGCGGCAGCGGCAGCGGCGGCTAAACGAGCACCTCCCCCTCCCCCTCCATTGAAGCCGAAACCCAAACCGCAAGTGACTTATGTCGTTGCATTGTACGACTTTGTTGCACAAGTAAGGAATATTTTTGTTGAGTCTAGACATCTCTTTACTGAAATGTTCTAGGCCGATGGAGACCTTTCGTTCAATGCTGGCGACAGAATCGAGTTGGTTGAAAAGACGGAGAGTACGGAGGATTGGTGGACTGGGAAATTAAACGGAGTACAAGGGGTGTTCCCTGGTAAGCAAGTGTATCAAAAATGCGATGCAAAACTAACGAAGACACAGGAAACTATGTACAAGAGACGTAGTAATTAGTTCAATAGTAGAGTAGATAATATCATGGACGTGATTGGACAATGGTTTTAGTAAACATATGACAACAAATGGAACTGGATTTGTGATTCTGTTTTGAGATCATCCACCACTGCATCCTTCTGACTTTTTGTTCATCGTTCTCCTCGACGACCACAATGTCTCTCTCCGTCGTCCGTGCATGCTCCCTGCGTACTCCCTATCTATCTTCAACGCTCATTACGAGGCGGGCGATGATGTCGGCCTTCCGCAACGGCACCACAACTCATATCCCCGCACCCGTACTCCCAAATTCACCTCCTGTATCAATACCAGCAGACCGCGTGCATATGTCTCCAGATGCTGCTGCACCACAGACGGCCGCTCCTCCACCTCCAGCCCCCAAAGCCGAGAAACCAAGACCGACACTTCGGTCAACGAAAGCTGCACTCACCATTGTGCGTTGAACACGGCGTTAACATTTTCTCCGAGCTGTTTTCTTATTTCTTTCTTTGTAGACGCCGACAGCTGTTCTGCGGCTGCGGAATCTCCTCAAAAGCCCAACTCCTCAGCTTATCCGGATAGGCGTGCGGAATAAGGGCTGTGCCGGGTTGTCATACCACCTAGAGTATGTGGATAAGCCGGGCAAATTCGACGAAGTTGTCAACCAGGATGGAGTCCAAGTCTTAATTGACTCCAAAGCATTGTTCTCAATAATTGGGAGCGAAATGGATTGGAAGGAAGATGCTCTGAGGTATGTCTTCAATGAACCATTACGGGTGTCAGCGTGATACTCATCTAACATTGCAGTTCCAAGTTCGTGTTTAAGAACCCTAACATTAAGGATGCTTGCGGATGCGGGGAGTCCTTCAACGTTGCCTCATGACATTAGAGATTGAGGCGTGTATTGTTCTACTTTCGACATTTACCCTTCGCTCGTACTTATATCATCACTGTATCACTATTGCAAGGAACCCTTATAAATCTAGAACCCACCCTATATGCGAAATTTAATAATGTAATTACAGCACGAACTGGAACACTGAACGAATTGGTAATACAATTCTGATTCTACACGACTATACAAGTAACGGTTGAATACAAGCAAAAAGAACGTTTAAGATACAAAAACTGCTACTGCAAGATCATCTCCCTACATCTGGGTATCTACTTATACAGAGCACTTCTCCATTCTGGAAGTGACCGCCGTGTCCAGCTCGCGTGAAAAGCGTCTATTCTCCTCGTCTCGGGGCTCACTTCGTGCCTTGCCCTTGGATGATATTTTCCCGGTGCTCATTCTGAAATTCTTCACGAGTTGATTCCTCCCGGAATTCTTGCCATTTTCCGTGCTATAACTAGGGGTGTCTGCGACGCCGGCAACTTGGACTTGAAGATTGAGGCTAATCCCTTGCATTGGTCGAATTGGTTTTGGCTGCAGGATCGGTAGATTCGTCAAAGGCGGTACAGGCGGCGTGTAGTCTAGCATATGACTCGGACTTGACTTTGATGATATCATCGTGGTGGAAGGTGAGAAGTTGCCAGAAAAAGTGATGACAGGCGTCTTCACAGGCTTCACCTCGGGAGTCGGCTGAGCAGAGCGTCCATTTCGTGTATCCGGCCGGTCCTTCATGACCTGGAGAGGGGACGGGGACGGATTAACGGAACTAGGATATAATAATTGAGCAACTCCATGACTCGATGATGCTCTGGTCTGATTTTGATTTAAGGATGTTATTGTGGCTGGATGTGCTCCATTGACGGTCATGCGACGACTCCCAGGAGCCAGGCGTGTACAGTCAAATACGTTCCGTGGGTCGTGCGTATCTAAATGCATCGACGTCGGTGACGTAGGCGAAACATTTTTCGAAGATGGGGTGCTTTTACGGTTAGATGTGACCTCATTGGATTCAGGGGGATGCTGAGAGGAGGAGCGGCCAGAGTTGGTAGCCCCAGCTGTTGAGCTGACAGGCCTACTAGGTGAAGCAGTCAGGGCGCTCGCATACATATGCTGAGCAACCGTAGCCCGCCGCGCGCGTCGCGTCTCTCGAAGAATTGCATTTATGGATGTTGAAGAGTTTTTACGCGGTCCTGTGGGTTTCTGAACGTTCCGATTTGGACTGTTATGTTCTTTTACCCGTGCAGGTGCACTCGATGGAGTCTCCCTATCCAAATCGCATGGATGGGCAAACGTCACTCGAGGAGGCTCGACATTCAAGTCGACATAATACCTGAAATCATAAAAAATGAATGGTGTCTTCATACGCCTTGAGCTTTGCGACCGACCATATATGTCGACTGGAGGAGGTCAAAGAGTTGCAATTAGCCCTACAGAGGGGTAACATCTATAAGGCGACTTACGCTGAATCAAAGTGCTCGGCCCAACCTTCAGGAAGAGTTCTGGAATCTGGATTTTTGAGCGATTGTGACATTTGAATGGAGGGGAGGGGTGATCACTTTCGAGGAATGAACGCTTAAAAGGCCTGTGTATGCCCGAAATGCTAGTCCGAGTCTGAAGTCATTGTAAGCCTGGGAAGGATGCCGTACGTCCGTAGATAGTTAACGTCCAGCGGCACTTTCATCAAGGCGGTGTTATCATAGGAACGATGATGTGTTGTGTTCTTTTTTTGAGATGTTTTGACTATTACAGGTGCCCTTCAATCCCCGGCATCAGTCTTCTCTGGACTTGCGTCTCTCACAAGTTAAGAGTCCTTCTGCACATGTAGTGCTAATCCGCCAGTCTTGGGATGCCGCAGCTAACCCCGAAACGACGTGTTCCATCTTCCTGGCTATTCGCTTGGGCCTAAAGAAGTGATAAAATTTACTTCGTTAAGACTCGAAACATCCGCAGCTCCCGCAAATTCAAAATTAACCATCCACCCCAACACATCACCATCGAATTTTCACGTATGTAAGAATCTTATTTATTTATTGACGAATTCATTTTATGTTCGGACGTTTTCCAGAACGTCGTAAGAGTATGTAATAAACACGCCGAATGGACTTTTGACGGAGCTTCCAGTATTCTGTGGCACAAATTACGGCCACATAGATAGTGTAATGTCTTGCAAAAGTCGTTGCTCTAAGAAGGGCCGTCTGTCTGTCTGGATGATTGGTTTAGACACGTTGGGCTATTTGCGATCCCTCATTTGAGTGAGCGAGCTTTCACATTGCGTATATGCCGGTGGACCGTTCGAAGCACCGTAATCGTCCCAATATTCTGTAGCCACTAAGGATCGATCCGTAACAACCTCAATGGCCGCATCGAAAGTATGTGAACCCGTGGAGATTGCAACCCCAGACATATCTCCCACAAACGTGCTCCCTACATCATTTCGACCATTACAGGGTAACAAATAAGGAAGACAATGACTTGCTGTCGCTATGCTCATGGATCCGGAGAGCACATTTTCACCAGACAAAATAGTTTCTGTGGTTATTTCTATGTTGTCGGGCGCAACATTGTCACTACGATATTGGTGACCAACAGCATGATGGCCTCCGTGTGCTTGTTGATTATGATCGTGAACAAGGACCATTCTCGCATGCTGATTGATCATCATGCCTGGCGTGACTGCAAGGGGACGATGGTTCGTCGAAATTGATGATACATCAAGAAAATCGACCTGGGGCCCCACCGCGTACAACGGAAGATTGTAGTCATGTCCGTGACTCGGCGGAGACTCGCAGAGACCCTCCCGTTCAAAGGAGGAGCCAATATGAGGATTGTTAGAATTTGTAGTCGAAGTTGAAGGGTAATATGCCCTAATAGACGCTCTACTATCCAGGTGTGAATTACCAGAAGGTTGCTGCCTCTTTAAAAAATGGCTCGAGGGGGGTTTTTTCTTCAGGGTTGATCTACTTTTCTGGGAGTTTTCCATACTGTTGGGGATTGTGCTTATGGGATTAGGTCTTTTGTTCATGACCCCGAGAATAGGAGCATTTATACCCTGTTGAACATGGGCTTCCCACCTGGTGGCGGATTGGGGTTGGGAGGAGTTGAGCGTGGAACAGTGGGTAAGGACCTCCTCAGCCCGATCCGGTTGCCCTACCGGGGGACAAGTAGGCAAAACTACCATTTGTCGATTACTGATCAACTGTTTGGGCGTTGCATGAGAATAAAGATCAGGAGAGGCAATGTCTGGAAAAGTGGTGCAGGTTGGCAAAAGCCGTGAATTTGGTTGGACGCGATCTTGCCTATGATTGTTCAAGGACGACCGATATACCTCTCTGGAATCATTAGAACCAGAAGTGTCTGTAACGCGTACTTTCATTGGTACATTTTTTGAGAATAACTCTATCATAGAACTTGCATAGAGCTGTTGAGCAAAAGTTCGTGGGGGGCTAGTCTGCCCCACCGCCTCCTGGACCTCGAGCGGGGTAACAGATACGGAGCTTCCACCCATGCTAGGAGGCCATTCCAATGCAGATCCATAATCAGCGGGATGAAGATATGAAACTGTAGGTGGAATAGCAGTAAGGTGAACATAGTACCTGTGAATGGGCGGTGTTGATGAGTATTCTGAAATTCTGATCTTTTTGCATGATCTGCGCGCTTACCACTTATTTGCTCTACAGGTAACGTTCAACACGGGTCTATCTCGATTAAGAAGGTGGAAGGACACTCACTGTTCATGAAAGTGTTTCACCCATCCGGATGGCAGGGGCCTGGGATCAGGAAGGGGTCTAGGAGCGATTTGTCCAAGCAGGGGGTGCGAAGACATGTTTGCTAAGCGCCGAGGCAACAATAATGGTCACAAAGAAAGAAGACAGACAACGATACGAGCCAGACCATGGGATTCATTTTGCGTTGGCATCATCGGGAATCGTGTTGATCTTCACAACGTACAATAGGCACATTTGCTCTATACTTGGTTCTCTTTTTTTTTTTGGTACGAGATATCACTAGCAATCTCAACATGGACCTCCTTCGTCTTGCCGTGTCAGCTATGCAGGAGCCTTGATCACCTTCTGGTGGTTCCTTCTATCTGAAGATGAAGCCCAACGCTGACAGTTCAAACAAATATTAATCGACGGCATGCCTGATGTCTCGTCCACAAATATAACATTTGTCCCAGAAATAGTCCCAAGATGTACGCATTCCCCAGGCATTGACAACGAAGCTGTTGATCTTGCTTTCATGATGGTCAAACGAATTACTCTAGAAGCCGTTCACTGGTTTCATTGAGGGATGTTTCTACACAATCACAGAATTAGACCGACCAAGTTCCTGGGACATCACACGCAAGATTTCTCAAGGAAGAGAAGACGCTGAGTAGAGACATTGAGCTTGGGCGACATGGCGAATAGTTGATGATGGAGGGAAATGCCAAACTTGTTCAAGAGCGCTACGGCCTGACTGACACCCATACTGACATGATGAGGGAGAATGGAGTGCCAAGTACTTGCCATTGGGCAGCAAGATTACGTCATAATCAAAACAGCAGTAAATACATAAATTAAACCTTCAGAGATAAAGAATGATATATGAAATTCATCCGAGAAAATGTACTGGTACACGATGAGAAATCATCCGACTATAAAAGGGATATCATATATGCTAGGAATATAGATGTACGTGATAATAAGTCGCGATTGTGAAGATGATAACGGTGTGGTATCAAATATCAGTACATTGTTAAAAGACATAAATTATGTAGTAGCAAGCAAAAAAAAAAAGAATTAAGATAATATATGTATGTGAAGTCGAGCACAGGAAGGAAAAAGGCGCCCATATCGTGTGTAGCGCCAATCCCCTCTAACCTCTACCAGTCCTTCTTAAATTTAACAAAGTGGATGACCTGCCTTCAAGGTGGTAAGGCCTTCACAGACGGTACACTTACACCACCTGCATGTAACACGCTAGATGCTACCCTCAGCGGCACCGGATGGTACCTTGCGTGTTCTTCCTCCTTCGACACATCTTCGCCGCTCCTTTGCTTCCTCTTGATGCTAGGTCTCTTCGACAACATAAGCGCCCCCTCTACGTCTTCCTTTGTCAGCTCCGTCGGACTAGCTCCCCGTTTCCCAATTGATAGAGAGGATGACGAGGCGGTAGAGGCAATCTCGTGCGACGAATATGGGTGCGAATATGACTGGGGTAAACCTCGATTGTACGACGCTAATTTCGCCGAGGTTGATGGAGGCGAATGAGATTGGAAGTCTTCAGATGCAGCCGTTGTCGGTGAAGAATTCCCTACACTGTCATTCAAGCCCCTTGGCTTCAAACCCTCGGCAATTTCTTTCTCCTCATCCAACACCATCAGAGACCCCTCAATGATGGCGGCATGTACGAAGACGTATTGCCTCAAGCTTTGACACAAGCTCATCCTTTGCTCCCTCATATCTTGAACGACTTCCCAAATTGGGTCATCAAAACTCGACAAAGGCGGGGGTGTATTGTCCTCGTGTAACCGCCTCGGTTCCTTGTAGTCGAAACTTTTTGACTGAACTTCTTCTGGAATGGGCGATGAAAATTCTTCTGTAGGAATGGGAGGAGGTTGTACTTTAGGGTGACTGAATAGCACCGTGTTAGTCGCGGGATGTGAATAACTAGACTCATCAGCGGAAGGAGATTGCGATCTTGAAGGAGGCTCTCCATCGCTCGAAAGACCCCCAGGATGGATTACCTTAGCGGGCGATGATAGCTTGAAAGGACTGGTGTTGCTAAAATCAAAAGACAGTGCGGAAGGTTTGAACAACTTATTCCTGGAGGGGATGTCATCTTCCTTTTCCTTTCTCCCAGGGCTCTCTAATGACAAAGAGGACCTAGAAGGTCCTTCAAACCTCGCCAACCCTCTCACCGCAGGACTCGCTGACCGTTGCACGTGAGCTGCAGGAGGAGCAGAAATAGTTCTCATACGGTGCTGGGCGGCTTTTTGCTGATGGTTGAGTACTGCCTGTAGTAAATCTGACGCCGAATCTTTCATACTGGTTGAAGGTGCGTTTGCACTTGTACTTGAAGTGGTGGGAAAGTTCGCTTTAACATACGATGATGAGGTTCCGGACACTGAGGTCCCAAGTGAAGAGGATGGATAGCTACCATGATATGCGGCTTCTGATGAGCTTCCCAGACTCAATGGCCCTGACATCGAAAAAAATCCCGATGAAGAACCACGACCTTCTTGGTGAATGTTTTCGTTGCTTGAGGAAGCTTCTCCGTTAACGCCTGTTTCATCTCGAACATTCTCCGCCCACTGCTTTGTCCCCGCAGCAATCCCAGATGGTCTTGCCTTGTCTACGAATATATCGTCTACCTGCATTGGGGTAGCCAAAGGTACATGGACCACCAGGCCCGATTTACTTGAGGACGACATCATTGGCACGTTTGGGTCGACGCCCCTATTCCCGGAAGAAATGGGAAGAGCTACGGTGGGTACAGATGTCTTTCCAATGTCTTGTTCATCTACATCCATATCGCCTGCTTCATGATCCCCTCCTTTGCTAGCAAATTTATTTCGTACTTCCTTTCTGATGGCGTCCAAAACAGCGTCCACTGCAATAAAACCACCCGTGCGTCCCACACCTGCACTGCAGTGTAGTAAAACAGGGGATTGCGTTGTCAAAGCGTGCTTTGCGATTCCGGTTTTCTCATCAATCTCGTCCATGGAGATCGGATTTTCGCCTTTCTTCCTCCTTTTTTGTGAATCGACAGGATGATCGTTTACAGTCGTTTCATTGATTGCGTCCTCCACCTGTTTGACCAGACCTAAAATACCTCTCGGATCTTCTGGAACATTCATATCTGGCCATTCTAAATATTGTAGATGAACGATTTGTCGAGGTTTGGCCTCGGGATATCCGGTATGTGTCAATTCAAACACCCTCTTGACTGTCTCCGAGCGTCGATTATGGTAGTTGTGATGTCGATAACGTCTTTGAGAGCCCGCTGAATGTGGGAAACGCCTGGCAGGTGGGCGCGAGGAATGATTGGATAGAGAAGAATGTTGGTTGAAGAAACCCGCTGTGGCCGGACGCTCGTCAGGTGGAGGAAGGCCTTCTGTGGAGACAAGCCGAAGTCGAAGAGGTCCGAAATCTGTATCCGTCCAGTATGCACCACATTTGACCATGGCACCCTCCACCTCGCGAGTTAACATTACAATGACATGGACATTTTGCTCCCAACATAAACTATTGTAATATTTGATCAGAAAATGGATGATAGGTATATTATATTATTTTTTTACTCACGTCCAAAAATCAGTAAAAGTGGCAGGGAGAGGACCTTGCGTCGCAATATATCGTTTGTTGGTACTCAGAGGCTGAATGTATGAGGCATTAATGTAATCATCGTCCTTTTCCGTTTTCTGATGAAGCTTAACGCGGGCATGCTCGAATGGCCAAATGTGACGATATCTAGGACAAAAATTGAGTATAAAATAGAAATAGTACATGACTGAAAAATACCTGTTCTTTGCACCTTTTTCAACACCAGCAGTAATACTGTATGGGAAAGGGATGATAGGAGCATGTGGGGCACGATCTACTAGCTGACCACTTTCTTTGGAGTGATGTTCCATAATACCCATAAGCCTGCGTTGCTCAGACAGTTCTATTTTAAAGAATTGCATTGCTAGCGCTTCCTTGCCTTCTTCAATGTCAGCCAAATTTGCGCCATCGTCATCTTCTGACTCTGAAGAACTTGATTCACTCGTTGGATGATGGTTATGGGGAACATTGGCAGCCTTGCGGGCAATATCCTGCAGCCAGGAGAAAGGCAACTCGGGTATCCTTCTGCGAACTCTGCGGGGGAGGCGAAGAGTGATACGCTCGGTGATGCCGTGGGAAAGTTCTGTATTCTGGCGAATGGTGTCGAAGAAAGGATTGAAAGCAGGATGTGAATTCGCAGTGGAAGAGTTGGGCGTATGTTGTGGTAAAGGGATCTGATGTTTTGAGGTAAGAGCAGGAGGAGGAGGAGGAGGAGGAGGAGGACCAGCAGATGAATTAAAATGGGGAGAATTGCGGACGGTCGTTGATGAAAGAGAAAAGGCTGCCATGGGAAGCTGGCGGGTCCTCAGAACAGATGTTTTGCTCTGATCGTCATCTTCCTCCTCAA
>Ga0247779_1000965_pt1 | contig 14879 bp, 9 predicted proteins | sample UWRJL221509R5_FD_179925 | JGI IMG/M metagenome (GOLD analysis project Ga0247779, IMG submission 179925) | Plant litter microbial communities from Arlington Agricultural Research Station in Wisconsin, United States - UWRJ-L221-509R-5 | ecosystem: Environmental > Terrestrial > Plant litter >... | reverse complement strand
TCGTTGTGGTCGCCGGTCCACATGTTCGTGTGGACCCAGCGGCGCCCCTCGACGAAGCGCTGCATGTTCTGCATGCCGATCTGGCTGTTCGGCTGCTGGAACATGAAGCTCGAGTTGTCCGCGTAGTCGTAGGAGACGGAGCCGGTGCCGCCCTGCAGCGTCTCGTCGGGCAGCGGCGCGTTCAGCAGGCGCGGCTGCACGCCGTACCAGGGGCGCAGGCCGGTGCCGACCACGTAGGTCACCTCGTTGGTGTAGTAGCGCACGGCGCCGCTGTCGCCGATCGCGTCCATCGCCGCGCGGGTGGAGAAGAAGGAGCCGGTGAACTCGATCGCGTCGCCGACCTTGAGCGAGCGCGAGGCCACGTTCGTGCCATTGGGCACCATCACGCCGTTGGCGTTGGCCGACAGCGCGTTGTAGCCGGGCACGTTGTCCAGCACGACGCTGCAGCCGTCGTTGGCGTACTTCACGCCCATATAGCCCGCGCCCGGCGTGGCGAGTGCGGTCTGCGGTGGCTTGGCCACCACCGGGCAGGCGGCGATGTCCTGGTTGCCCTGGGTGTAGGTCGAGTCGTCCAGCAGGTCGCCGGGCGACATCCAGCCGTAGCCGGTCACCGTCGGTTCGTCGAAGCGGCGGAAGAAGGACTGGCCACCGCCCTTCTGCGCCTGCTGGTAGTACTGGTTGACGACGATGGTCGGCTTGGTGACGCCGGCCACCCGGCTGTTGTCGATGAACTCGACGCCCCAGGTGCGGTTCTTGAAGTAGTTGGCGACGAAATTCAGGTAGGCGCCCGGGCCTTTGTCCAGCGGGTTGCCGTTCGCGTCGACGGTGTCGTTGACGCCGAAGCCGATCTCGTTCCAGTCCTCGCCGCGTTCGCGCCCGTGGCGCGAGCGGCCCACCATGCCGAAGCGGGTGACGAGCGTGCCGTCTGGCAGGGAGAACTGCACCGTCTCCAATGGAGCCTGCGCGGCCGGTTGCGGCGCCAGCGCGGCACCGTTGGCGGGGAAGGCCAGGGCGGTGGTGGCGAGCAGTGGGAGCGTGTTGTCACTGCCTGGTGACTTGAAAGCCACCTCGTACAGCGAATAGCCGTACTGCGTGGCGCGCGCCACGCCCTGCAGGCGCACGTAGCGGACGTTGGCGTTCAGGTTGAAGAACTCCTGCGTGCCGCCCTGGCCGCTCGTTACGTAGCGGATCAGGTACCAGGCCTGGCCGTCGTCCGAGCCCTGCAGCGCGAACTCCTTGCCGTAGGCGTTCTCCCAGGACAGCTGCAGGTAGCCCAGCGGCGTCTTGGCGCCGAAATCGAACTCGATCCACGCGGCGTCGTCCGCGGCGCTGGACCAGCGGGTGCTCATGTTGCCGTCGGTGGCCAGGCTGGCGCTGTTGGCACCCTCGATGGCCGACGAACTCGCCGCGGCGACCTTGACTGTCGTTCCCGGCTTGCTGACGTCGATACCCGCGGGCAGTTGCAGCGAAGGCGGGAGCGGCGGCGTCGCCGTGGGCGATCCTGTGGGCAGATCCACCGGGACGCTCACCGGCGGCGGCTCCAGCACCGGTTCGACCGTGGGTGAGGAGGCCGGCGAGGAGGGCGGGGCCGGGGGATCAGCGGCCGGCAGGTCCGTCGGAGCCGAGCCTGCACCGCCGCCACCGCAGGCGGCCAGCGCCGCAGCGGCGAGAAGTGCGACCACGCTGGGTAGCCAGGGAATGCTGATGTTCTTTTTCTTCATGCTTATTTGCTTGTTCGTCCTGCGGGAAAGGCGACCACCCGGGCTGAGGCTTAAACCCTGCTGACCAATGGTTACGACTTCGTGCAGGAGCGCCTCTTGCCAACGCAGGGCGGGCCCTTGGGTGCCCTTCACATCACACAGGAGATCGCCATGGATAGCAGCAACACCGCCGGCCCCACCATCGCCGCTTCGAAGGTCGAAGGTACGAACGTCTACAACCTGCAGGGCGACAAGCTCGGCTCCATCGACGACCTGGTCATCGACAAGGTGTCGGGACAGGTGCGCTACGCCGCGCTGGAGTTCGGCGGCTTCCTGGGCATGGGCACCGACATCTACCCTGTTCCCTGGAGCCGGCTGAGCTACGACACCGGCAACGATGGCTACGTCATCAATCTCGACAAGGCGCAGCTCGAAGGCGGCCCGCGCTACGCGCAGGATGCCCAGCCGGAGTACACGAACGAGTATGGACGCAAGGTCTACGACTACTACGGCGACACCTGGCTGCCCTGACGCGCAGGCAGGTCGGTCAAGCTCTTGAGGAAGGCCACCACGTCGGCGATGTCCGCGGCGGAAAGAACCGGTTTGTCGCCGGGCTTTCCGCCGAAGGGCGGCTCGGTGTTGACGTTGCCGTGGCTGGCGGCGGGCAGGTCGTCGTACTTGCGGACATTGCCGCGGGCGTCGTGCGGGTAGAAGCGCTCGGGCCGCGTGTCGCGCTGCACGTAGAAGCGCACGGCATCTTCCAGCGTCTTCATCGAGCCGTTGTGGAAGAAGACACTGCGAGCGGCCACGTTGCGCAGCGAGGGCGTTTTGAACAGGCCGCAGTATTCGGGATGCTCCCGCAGGTCGGTGCGTAGCGGGCCGCACAGGCCGAGATCCATGAAGTGCGGATCTCGGTTGGCCGGGATGGCCGGGTTGCGCGGTACGCCCAGCGCGATCAGGCCCATGTCGGTGAACAGCGGGAAGGCGCCGCGCTTGACGACGCTGATGTGGCAGGCGGCGCAGTTGCCCTTCGTCGGGTCGTTGAACAGCGCGAGGCCGCGCGTCTCGGCCGGACTCAGCTTGGTCTGGCCGCGCAGGAAGGCGTCGTACTTGCTGCGGTAGGGAGCGAAGTCTGCCGGGTTCTGCTGGAACACCTCCAGCGCCAGCACGAGGCCGTTCCACGCCAGCATCGGGCTGTCGAACACATGCTCGCCCAGCGCCGTGCGCATGGCCTTGGCGGATGGCGACTGCGCCAGGCGGGTGATGACCGCGCGGCGATCGGTGTTGGCCATCTCGAAGGGCGAGAGCAGCGGCGCCTCGGCCTGGTCGTGCGCGGAGCTGGCACGGCCATCCCAGGCGAAGCCGCCGGTCGGGCCCTGGTCGACGCTGTCGTTGCCGTCGTTGTCGAAGAAGTGCTCGGAGAAGGGGGGCGTGGTCTGCCGATACATCAGCGATGGCACGGCACGCACCCCGGGTTGTCGGCCGTCCGGACCGCCCAACTGCACGGCCAGCGCGTTCGGCGGTCCGTAGGCGTGCGCGGGGTCGTGGCAGGAGGCGCAGGCCAGGCGCCCCGAGGCGGACAGCGAGCGGTCGAAGAAGAGGGTGCGACCGAGCTCGGTGAGTTCCTGTGCACTGGCGCGGCGCTCGAACGGCGTCGCGTAGAAGGGCGCGGGCTTGGTCTCTTTGGCGACGACACGCCATTCGGTGGCATGGGTGGTGGCGGCAAGGGCCGACACGAAAGCGATACAGAGGAAACGGCGGATCACGAGACTCGGGCCAGCTAGGGCAAAGGCGCCATAGGCGCGGTACCCGCGTCAGCTTAGCGGGTGACGATGACGATCCGGTGACCGGCTGCGCAGGCCGACGTGCGGATAGCGCAACACGAGTCCTGCACCGACGCAGCCGTGTCACGGAGCGTTTGCAAACTGGAAAAGGTGTACGAGTTGTCCACACCCGTTTTTACTCACGATCCTGGCAGGACCCTATGAAAAAATCTCTTCGCATGAGCGCGGTGCTGACGCCGGTCGCGCTCGCCTCGCTGCTGTCCCTGGGCGGCTGCTTTGGCGACGACACGCTGACTCCCACCGACACGACGAACGCGCTCCAGTCGCGCGTGCAGAACATCGTCGTCATCTACGCCGAGAACCGTGCCTTCGACAATCTCTACGGCAATTTCCCGAATGCGAACGGCCTGAGCACCGTGGTCGACAGCAGCGGCAAGCCGCTGGCGGCCTACGTGCCCCAGAAGGACCGCGACGGCTCCACCACGCTGGCCACCCTGCCGCCGACCTGGGGCGGCGTGACGATGCCGGGCAGCAGCGTCACGGTGACGCAGGCGCAGAGCGCGGGCCTCCCGAACGCGCCTTTCGACATCGGCACGGCCTTCAAGGCCAGCGCCAATGCCACCATCGACGGCAGCGTGGTCACGCGTGACCTGTACCACCGCTTCTTCGAGAACCAGATGCAGATCAACGGCGGCAAGAACGACATGTTCGCCGCCTGGGCCGATTCCGGCGGCCTGGTGATGGGCCACTTCGACTACAGCAGCTCCGCGCTCTACAAGCTGGCACAGCAGTACACGCTGGCCGACAACTTCTTCCAGGGTGCGTTCGGCGGCTCCTTCCTGAACCACCAGTATCTGATCTGCGCCTGCGCGCCCGAGTACCCGAACGCCGACACCGCCGCCGCCAAGCCGTCGATCAACGTCGTGGACAAGAATTCCGACGGCAGCTTCACGAGCCGTCTCACGGTGGCCTCCACGTCCAAGGCTTCCGCCCTCGACGGTGCTCCGGTGCTGATGACCGGCAATATCGCGCCGGCCAACTACTTCGGCGACGGCAAGTTCTACGCGGTCAACACGATGCAGCCGGCCTACCAGCCGAGCGGCAATGCGCCGGCCGACGTCGCCGGCAGCGATGCGTTGTATGCCGACACGAGCAAGGGCACCACGCTGCCGCCGCAGACGCAGAAGAACATCGGCGACCTGCTGACCGGCAAGAACGTCAGCTGGGCCTGGTACGCCGGTTCGTGGAACGCGGCACTGCAGGACGGCATGCAGGCCCCGACGGCGCCGCGCGGCGTCATCTATGCGGGCAATGCCAACGGTGTGGCGACCACCGCCGCGGTGGACTTCCAGACCCACCACCAGCCGTTCAACTACTTTGCGAATTTCGATCCGTCTGCGCATGCTGCGGAGCGCGCATCGCACTTGAAGGACTACACCGACCTGGTCGCCGATGCCGCCGCCGGCAAGCTGCCTGCCGTGACCTTCTACAAGCCCGAGGGCCTGTACAACCAGCACCCGGGCTACGCCAACATCGTCAACGCCGATCAGAAGATCGCCGACCTGGTGGCCAAGCTGCAGGCCAGCCCGCAGTGGAAGAACATGGTCATCGTGGTGACGTACGACGAGAACGGCGGCCAGTGGGACCACGTGTCCCCGCCCAAGGGCGACAAGCTCGGCCCCGGCACCCGCATCCCGGCGCTGATCATCTCGCCGTACTCGAAGAAGGGCACCGTGGACCACACGCAGTACGACACGGCCTCGGTGCTGCGCCTGATCACGCGCCGCTTCGGTCTGGACAAACTGCCGGGCCTGGCCGCCCGCGATAGCGCCCTCCAGGCAGCAGGCGGCCAGGCGATGGGCGACCTGGTGAATGCGCTGGACCTGACGAAGTAAGGGCCGTAGCGCGGGAAAGGAGAACAGCACCCTCGGGTGCTGTTTTTACCTCCGCGCGAGGTTTCTCAGGAGTCGGTCGCGCGGTCGTCATCCGAGAACTTGCGTGCGATGGCCTGGAACTCGTCCTGGATGGCGACGAAGGCGTCGACCAGATCCGGATCGAAATGGCTCCCGCGGCCCTTCACGATCAGATCCGCCGCCTCGCCATGGCTCATGGCGGGTTTGTAGACGCGGGCGCTGATCAGCGCGTCGTAGACGTCGGCGACCGCCATCAGCCGGGCCGAAAGTGGAATCTCAAGCCCTTTCAAACCCTGTGGATAGCCGCTGCCGTCCCACTTCTCCTGATGCGAGTAGGCGATTTGCTTGGCCAGTTGGAGAAATTCGACCTCGAGCCCGAGCGCATCCTCGGCGTGCTGAATGGAATCGCGGCCCAAGGTGGTGTGGGTCTTCATCACCTCGAATTCCTCGGGCGTGAGGCGGCCGGGCTTCAGCAGGATGCTGTCGGCGATGCCGACCTTTCCAAGATCATGCAGCGGCGCCGATTTGAACAACATCGAAATGGTGCCGTCGCCGAGCTGGCGCGCAAAACGTGGATCGCTCCGAAGCTTGAGCGCGAGTGCGCGCACATAGTGCTGCGTGCGACGGATATGGTTGCCAGTCTCGTTATCGCGAGTTTCCGCCAAGGAGGCCATGGCCATGATGGTCACGTCCTGGATCGCCGAAACCTCACGCGTCCGCCACCCCACCTGCTCCTCCAGAAAATCGTTCTGGTCGCGCAGGAAATCCGCCACGCGCTTCAGCCCCAACTGCGCCTTGACGCGCGCCAGCACCACCGCTGCGATGAAGGGCTTGGTGATGTAGTCGACAGCACCGCTCTCGAAGCCGCGCGTTTCATCCTCGACCTCGCTTCGAGCCGTCAAGAAGATGACGGGAATCGTGGCGGTTGCGGGGTTCGCCTTCAGTTGCCTGCAGACCTCATACCCATCGATCCCCGTCATGATCACGTCGAGCAGGATGACGTCGGGAAAGGGACCGCGCTCCAGAACCTTCAGTGCTCGCTCTCCGCTGTTCGCCACCTTGACCTTGTAGCTGGACTGAAGAATTCCGTTCATGAATTGAAGATTGTCCGGGGTGTCGTCGACCACCAGAATCGTAGGCATTTCCACAATCGTTCCGGTTTCCATGCTGGTCCTCCGTGAATAAATCAGGTTGCAGACTTCAATATGTCTTCGGCGGTCTCGTAGTCAAAATCATCAAGAGCTTCCTTGAGCTGGCCATATCGGGCGCCCAGGGCTTTGTCCAAGCGGCCGCCTTGCTCGGTAAGCCAGTTCGATGTAAATGGGTCGTCATCCTCGACAAGCTGCTTCAACCGAGCGAGCAGGTCTTTTACGTCCGCTGAAGCCGTCGGGCTGTCGGTTCGAGCAATGATTTGCGTGTCCGGACTTGCATGTTCGGAAAAATATTGATCGAGGGCTGAAATGAGGGGTACAAGTGCCCGGCGCAGGGATGCCAGTTTGTCATCGATATCGCGGCGACCGTGACGCAGTGCTGACTCGACTTCGGAGGCTTCCTTGGAAATTTCATTGGCGCCGATATTTCCCGACACGCCCTTGAGCGTGTGCGCTAGGCGTTCGGCGTGCGGAAAATCGTTTCCTGCAATCGCCGCCTCGATGTCGTTGAGGATCTCTTCGCGGTATTTTTCCGAGAATTTTCTCAGCAAAGGGATATAGAGATCCGTCCGCCCCATAACACGGCTCAGGCCCTGCAAGGCATGCAAGCCAGGGATCTGCAACTCCGCCAGCTGCGAACTCTCTTGGTTCGTAGTGGCAGGGATTGAGGTTTCGGATGCAGCGTCTGCGCCGACCCATCGCAAAAGCGCACGCAAGAGGTCGGCTGGATCTATTGGCTTGGTGACGAAATCGACCATCCCGGCCTGCAGGCAACGCTCGCGATCCTCGGCGCGGGCATTGGCGGTCATTGCAATGATGGGCAGGCCCGCCAGCGAATTGATCTTGCGTATTTCCTTCGTCGCAGTAATTCCGTCCATGACCGGCATCTGCATGTCCATGAAGACCATGCCGTAGGGCGTCGACCTGACCTTCGCGAGTGCCTCCAGACCTGTCGACGCGATATCGACCTGCACACCGAATGAGGACAACAGGCCTTTTGCCACTTCCTGATTGATTTCGTTGTCTTCGACCAGAAGTACCCGTCGTCCGCCCAAACTCTCATGCAATATGGGTTGAGCTTCGAACTTGCAGAATTCGTGGGAAGGATTCATCGCCACTGACGTCGACCGGCGAGTTCGAAGTTCCGCGGTGAACCAGAATATGGATCCCTTGCCGAACTCGCTCGATACGCCCACCGCGCCGCCCATCAATGCGGCCAGGCGCTTGCAAATTGCCAGGCCCAGCCCGGTTCCTCCAAAGCGCCGCGTCGTCGAGGTGTCCGCCTGCTCGAAACTCTGGAACAGGCGCGCCATCTGTTCATCGCTCAGGCCAATTCCTGTGTCTCGCACACTGAAACGGAGGATGACCTTGTCCTCCCATTTTTTGTCCACGCTCACGGCGATGGAGATTTGCCCCTGTTCCGTGAATTTCACGGCGTTGTTCGCATAATTGATCAATATTTGGCCGAGGCGCAGCGAGTCGCCGATCAATTGGCGCGGCACATCGCCTGCAATGTCGAATAGGAGTCCGAGGCCCTTCGCTTGCGCCTTCTCCGAAATGAGAACCGAGACATTTTCAAGAACGCGATCGAGGTCCAGGTTCTCTTGCTCTATCTTCAGCTTGCCCGCTTCAATTTTGGAGAAATCCAGAATTTCATTGATGATGCTCAGCAGGTGCTGGCCCGCCTGATGAATTTTCCCGAGATACTGGCTCTGCTTCGCGTCGAGATCCGATTGGCGCAGCAAATGGGACAAGCCCAATATTGCATTCATCGGCGTTCGTATCTCATGGCTCATATTCGCCAGGAAGGACGATTTGGCGCGCGATGCCTCCTTGGCTTCATGCATGCTCTGTTCGAGCGCCTCTACCAGAACCTGCTGCTGTTCATAGGCCTGCCGGGATTGCTGTTCCGCATCCATGCGGCGAGCCAGATCCTTGGACAGGCGTTGAGCGATCCTGTTGAAACCATGCACCAAGTCGCCCAATTCGTCTTTTCGAGCGGCGGCCAATTCCGCAAGAGTTTGCTCGCCACCCTCCTGTGCAGCCCCCTCCAGCGCTTTCTGCAAAGCCTTCATCGGCTTCAGCAGAAGGCTATATACGGTATAGGACAGTGCGAGTGCCAATAGAATTATGAGAATGGCCAGCCCAACAGTACGTCGAATAATGATACGCCGCTGCTCTGCGGCGATTCCTGCGCGCGACGCGACGATCTCGACATCGGCAAGGGCAAGAACTTGCCCGTAGTTGGCGAATCTCAGCGTGAACTTTCGAACGATCTGCTCCTGCGGCGGCTCCGGCGCCTCTTCCGAGTTTGAGACCGCGTAGATAAGATTCTTTCCAGCCTGGCGAACAACGATTCGCACGACCGGCGACTTGATTTCCGCCTGGATGATTTGCTGCACCGACTCTCTGTCCAGGTGCCACATGGGATCGGAGAGGCTGGTCGTGAGGCGTTCTTCGACGTTTCGAAGATGCGAAGCCAGCTGGGTTTGGAGGCGATCCCTGCTGTCGATGTATGACAGCCAACCGAATGCGGCCAGCGCTACCGATATGAGCGCAATGAAAACGGTGTTTAACCTAAGTCCGATGCTTCGCCAACGCATACCGATTCTCGCGCCCGGACAGCAGGGGCGATCGAATCAGTGTCGTGGAGATGCAAAATTGAACAATGGGAAAGAATCGAACAATTGCTATGAATCGACCGATTTTTGACATAGCATCAAATTCAGCACTCGCGACGACCTAGTCGTTATCGACGAGTCGTGGTTAAGCGGCTAGCCTCAACTCTCTATTTGGCTCCACGCGGAAGAATGACTACACACGACACGCGATTCAATGGTGAGTCCCGGGGATCCGAGCTCAATGAGCCGGTCTCCTTTTCTCTGGGCCTGCACCGATGCGTGGGCAACGCCGAGCTTTACCGACGCCTGCTGGATCGTTTCCTGGCAACGCGGCTCACCGTGCCCGACGACATCCGCGGCCTGTGGCTTGCCGGCAACCTGACCGAATCCGCAATGATGGCCCACTCGATGATTTCAACGGCGGGCACCTTGGGCGCGACTGCGCTCTCCGAGGCGGCACGTGCGCTGCAGCAGGCGTTCAAGCAGGAGCCGGCGCAGGTGGAGGAATGTCTGAAGATATTCGGCCACGAGCATGCCCTGGCGATTGCTTCAATCAGGAAACATATCGGCGGCTAGGCACCACTTTTGCTCACGCTCACCCGTAAGCCAGAGCGTGGTCGACCCGCATCGTGCCATGATGAGCGTTGGCAGTTCGCCGCCATGGCCCGCTTTGTTCTCCATGCGGAAATTAACCCCCGTGCAACCTGCTCCAGTGCCCAACGATTCCTACTCCACGGCCGAAGTCGCGCGTCGGCTGAATGTGTCCGTGCCCACGATTCAGCGTTGGGTCGACTCCGGTCATCTGAGGGCCTGGAAGACCATGGGTGGACATCGTCGGATCGACGCCGCCAGCGTCGAGGCCCTGATCAAGGCGCAATCGGGTCCCGCGGCAGCCGATCAAGCGCCTGCTTCACGGTTGCGCGTGATGATCGTGGACGACAACATCGACGACCGGGATGTCTTGTCTGCCCTTGTCGGGGCCTCCTTGCCGAGCGCGGAGATCACGACGGCCGAGAACGGCTTCGAGGCGCTGCTGGCCGTGCGCCAGGCGCTGCCGGATGTCATGGTGACCGACATCGTGATGCCTCATATGAATGGCGTCGAGATGCTGCGCCACCTCACCGCGGATCCCGCCAGCAAGCCTCGCGTGACGATTGCCGTGTCCAGCCAGACGCCGGCGGAACTGGCCACCCTGGGCAGTTTTCCGGAGGGTGTCGTCTTCATTCCGAAGCCTATCGATCCCGAAACCTTCATCAGACTCCTGCAGCGCGCGGTGGCTGCAATCGCCCCATCCCAGGTCCCCGCGACCAGGCTTCCCTGAGGGACGTGCGAAGAGGAGAAAGAAAAGGCCGCCCGATCGGGCGGCCTTTTCGCTTGGGGTGCAGAACCTTACTCGGCGCTGGTCACCGGCTCGTTGGCGACATACACGTCGCTGCCGATCGACTTGGCATAGGCTTGAGCCGGCGTCAGGCGCGGCTGCTTCGCTTGCACCGCCACTTGCGCCGGCACCGGGTGCTCACCCGTGTGGGCGGCGATGATCAGCGCGGCCGACTTGTCGGCGCCGTTGTTGATCAGGTACTGGGCGTAGGAGCCGGGGATGCGCACGGCGCGCGTTTGCACCGGAGCTTCGACCGAAGCGACGGTCGTGTCGCCGAGCACGGTGCGGCGATATTGGTCATAGCCTTGCGCAGCTTCGGCCGGCGAAGCGGCAACCAACGTGGCGGTGGAGAGCAGGGCGGCGGCGATGGTCAGAACGGTCTTCATGATGCGATCCTCTTTACATTGACTGCCTGGAGCCCCTCGAAGGTCTGGCAGCCGGTTGTTGTTGGACTCGGCACACGCTTCATCCATGGGTTGAACTGTATAGCTTGTGACCAAGGGTAAACACTAGGGAATTCTGAAGTGACCATTCAAGAAATAGGAATGATGCAGTGCAGCATGACCGGCGGCTATCGCCGGGATTGAGTTTTCCAAGTCGCTTTGGCCCGGGCGCTGGCCCAGAATCCGGCCTTCCAAACCCCAAGGAGGCCGTGATGGCAAGCGAAAAAGCGAAGTGCCCGTTCAGCAACTCCGGCGCCGGCGGCGGTACCACCAACCGTGACTGGTGGCCCGGACAACTGCGGCTGGATCTCCTCCAGCAGCATTCCGACAAGTCTGACCCGCTCGGCGGCGACTTCGATTACGCCGCAGCGTTCAAGAGCTTGGACCTGCCGGCCTTGAAGAGGGACCTGGCCGCGCTGATGACCGACTCGCAGGACTGGTGGCCGGCCGACTTCGGCCACTACGGCCCGCTGTTCATCCGCATGGCCTGGCACAGCGCCGGCACCTATCGCGTCGGCGATGGTCGCGGCGGTGCCGGTCGCGGCCAGCAGCGCTTCGCACCGCTGAACAGCTGGCCCGACAACGTGAGCCTGGACAAGGCGCGCCGCCTGCTCTGGCCGATCAAGCAGAAGTACGGTCAGAAGATCTCCTGGGCCGACCTGCTGATCCTGACCGGCAACGTGGCGCTGGAGACCATGGGTTTCAAGACCTTCGGCTTCGCCGGCGGCCGCGCCGACGTGTGGGAGCCGGATCTCGACGTCTACTGGGGCCGCGAGACGACCTGGCTCGGCGGTGACCTGCGCTACGCCGTCGGTGACGAAGGCGTGGACAAGGCGGGCGCCGTGCTGGTGTCCGACGACGAGGCGGACGGCAAGAAGCACTCGCGCAATCTCGAGAATCCGCTGGCCGCCGTGCAGATGGGCCTGATCTACGTGAACCCGGAAGGCCCGGACGGCAACCCCGACCCGGTCGCTGCCGCCCGCGACATCCGCGACACCTTCGGCCGCATGGCGATGGACGACGAAGAAACCGTCGCGTTGATCGCCGGCGGCCACACGTTCGGTAAGACCCACGGCGCCGCGCCTTCTACCCATGTGGATGTCGAGCCCGAGGCCGCCGGGCTGGAATCGCAGGGCCTCGGCTGGCGCAACGGCTTCGGCAAGGGCCATGGTGCGGACGCGATCACCAGCGGCCTGGAAGTCACCTGGACGACGACGCCGACGAAGTGGGGCAACAATTTTTTCGAGAACCTGTTCGGCTACGAGTGGGAACTGACCAAGAGCCCCGCCGGCGCGCACCAGTGGGTCGCCAAGAACGCCACGGCCACGATCCCGCACGCGCACGATGCCGCGAAGCGCATCCTGCCGACGATGCTGACGACCGACCTGTCGTTGCGCTTCGATCCGGCCTATGAGGCGATTTCTCGCCGCTTCCTCGCCCACCCGGAGCAGTTCGCCGATGCCTTTGCCCGCGCCTGGTTCAAGCTGACCCACCGCGACATGGGACCGCGCGCCCGCTACCTCGGTGCGGAGGTGCCGGCCGAAGAACTGATCTGGCAGGACCCGATCCCTGCGGTGGACCACCCGCTGGTCGAGGCGCAGGACATCGCCGCGCTGAAGCGGCACGTTCTCGCCTCGGGCCTGACGGTGGCGGAGCTGGTGTCCACCGCCTGGGCCTCGGCTTCCACCTTCCGCGGCTCCGATAAGCGCGGCGGCGCGAACGGTGCGCGCATTCAGTTGGCGCCGCAGAAGGACTGGGCGGTCAACCAACCGGAGCAATTGGACCGGGTGCTGACAAGGCTCGAGGCCATCCGCGAGGCCTTCGACGGCAGCGCGCCGGGCGGCAAGAAGATCTCGCTGGCCGACCTGATCGTGCTGGCCGGTGCAGCCGCCATCGAGAAGGCGGCGGCCGATGCCGGCCAGCCGGTCGCGGTGCCCTTCCGTCCGGGCCGCATGGACGCCTCGCAGGCCCAGACCGACGTGGCGTCCTTCGCGCCGCTGGAGCCGGTGGCCGACGGCTTCCGCAACTACCAGAAGGCGCGCTTCGCGGTGCCGGCCGAGGCGCTGCTGATCGACCGGGCGCAACTGCTGACGCTGACAGCGCCGGAGATGACGGTGCTCGTCGGCGGCCTGCGCGTGCTCGGCGCCAACGCTGGCGGCGACGCGCAGGGCCAGTTCACCGACAAGCCCGGCACCTTGAGCAACGATTTCTTCGTCAACCTGCTCGACATGGCCACCGCCTGGACGCCCACCTCGCCGGCCGCCGAGGCCTTCGAGGGCCGCGACCGCAAGACCGGCGCTGCGAAGTGGACGGCCTCGCGCGTGGACCTCGTGTTCGGCTCCAACGCGCAGCTGCGCGCGCTTGCCGAGGTCTATGCCAGCGCGGACGCGAAGGGCAAGTTCGTCGGCGATTTCGTCGCCGCGTGGAACAAGGTGATGGAGTTGGACCGGTTCGACCTGCGCTGATTCGTTGAGAGCACGATTGACGAAGCAGAAAAGGGCGTGCATCACAATGGGCTGATGCCGCCTCCTTCTTCCACGGGTTCCCGCCCGCCAGACACGCGCCCCCTGTGGCGCGTGTTTCTCGTTTTCCTCGGCCCGATGGTGCTCAGCAATGTGCTGCAGGCGCTGTCGGGCACCTTCAACAACGTCTTCATCGGCCAGATGCTGGGCACGCGCGCGCTCGCCGCGGTGGCCTCGGTATTCCCGGTCGTATTCTTCCTGATCTCGCTGGTGATCGGCGTGGGCGCCGGCGCCTCGGTACTGATCGGCCAGGCCTGGGGCGCGCGCGAGACGCACAAGGTCAAGGCGATCGCCGGCACGGCGCTGGCCGTCTGCCTGGTGCTGGGCGCAGTGATCGCGCTGCTCGGCGGCCTCTTCACCGAGGGCATGCTGAAGCTGCTGCGCACGCCGCCCGAGGTGCTGCCCGAGGCGCTCGGCTACGCGCGGCTGATGATGTGGGCGATGCCGGGCCTGCTGGTCTACATCCTGTCCACCGCGCTGATGCGCGGCGTCGGCGACACGGTGACGCCCCTGCTCACGCTGACCCTGTCCACCGCCGTCTCCGCGCTGCTGACCCCGGCCTTCATCCGCGGCTGGTGGGGGCTGCCGGCGCTGGGCGTGACCTCGGCCGCGGCGGCATCGATCTGCGCCTTCCTGATCGCGCTGACCGGCCTCACGTTCTACATGCGCTGGCGCAAGCATCCGCTCGCGCCGGACATGGAAATGCTGCGCGCGCTGCGCATCGACCTGAAGCTGCTGAAGCTGGTGCTCAAGATCGGCCTGCCGACGGGCCTGCAGGTGATCGTGATGTCGCTGGCCGAGATCGCGCTGCTGGCGCTGGTCAACAGCTTCGGCCCGGACGCGACGGCCGCCTATGGCGCGGTCAACCAGGTGGTGAACTACGTGCAGTTCCCGGCGCTGTCTATCGCCATCACCTCATCCATCCTCGGCGCGCAGGCGATCGGTGCCGGCCGGGCCGACCGCCTCGGCGCGATCGCCCGCACCGGCCTGCAGATGAACGTACTGCTGACCGGCGGGCTGGTGCTGCTGGGCTATGCGCTGTCGCGCGACCTGCTGGGCTTGTTCATCACCAGCCAGCCGGTCGTCGAGCTGGCGCAGTCGCTGCTGCACGTGATGCTCTGGGGCAGCATCATCTACGGCTTCTCGGCCGTGCTGAGCGGGGTGATGCGGGCGTCCGGCGCGGTGATCGTGCCGACGGCGATCTCGATCGCCGTGATCGCCGCCGTCGAGGTGCCCTCGGCCTACGCGCTGGCCGCGCACTTCGGCATCACCGGCGTGTGGATGGCTTACCCGATCGCCTTCGTGACGATGCTGGTGCTGCAGGCCGGCTACTACCAATTCATCTGGCGGAAGCGGAAGATCGAGCG
>Ga0247779_1000964_pt1 | contig 14887 bp, 15 predicted proteins | sample UWRJL221509R5_FD_179925 | JGI IMG/M metagenome (GOLD analysis project Ga0247779, IMG submission 179925) | Plant litter microbial communities from Arlington Agricultural Research Station in Wisconsin, United States - UWRJ-L221-509R-5 | ecosystem: Environmental > Terrestrial > Plant litter >... | reverse complement strand
AGCGATAAAGGCGCGGACCTCATCACGGAAGGCCGCATCTTCTTTCGACAGGGTCAGCTCCATCGCCCGCTCCTGCTACCACTTCTCGCCGAACGGACGGATTTCAGCCTCAAACGTCCAGGCATCGCGCGGCTGCTGATAAAGCTGCCAATAAGTTTCAGCGACAGCGGCCGGACGCATCAGGCGATTGGGGTCAAGATTCTCAATCGCCTGGCTCCCTTCGCGCTGGGCGATGAGCTGGCGCACCCATTCGGTATCGACACTCGAGTCAATGATGAGATGTGCGACGTGAATATTCTTCGGCCCAAGCTCTCGCGCAGTCGCCTGAGCCACAGCACGCAAGCCGAATTTGGCGCTGGCGAAGGCCGCAAAGCCAGACCCGCCGCGCAGGCTGGCGGTCGCGCCGGTGAAGAAGATGTTGCCGCGGCCTCGCGGTAACATCAGGCGAGCGGCTTCGCGCCCAGCCAGGAAGCCCGAGTAACAGGCCATCTCCCAGACCTTGCGGAACACTCGCTCCGTTGTATCGAGAATGGGGAAGTTCACGTTGGCACCGATATTGAAGACGCAAACTTCCAACGGTGCATGCTTGTCGGCATCGCCGAGGAAGGAGACAATTTCCTCCTCCTTGCGGGCATCGAGCGCGCGTCCGAACACCGTGCCGCCGGCGTCCTCGATTTCCTTCACAAGCGGCGCGAGCTTTTCGCCCTGACGCCGCCCGACGAAAACATCGAACCCTTCGGAAGCAAACTTCTTGGCAATTTCGCCGCCAATGAAGTCTCCGGCGCCGATTACTGCCACCGTTGCATTTCTCTTTTTCATTGGTCCTCTCCCGAGCAAAGGGTTGATCGCATCAACTAAAAAATGAGCCAAAGGAACGTCAGATGCCGTTCACCGACTCCGCGAGCTTGTGTTTGAGAATTTTTCCGGTGGACGTCGCCGGTAACGCGTCAAGCACGATGATCTGTGATGGACGCTTGTAGGACGTGAGCTGCCCGCCTGCGTAGCTCATCAATTCCGAAGGCGTGACGGACGTGCCCTTCAGCAACTGCACAAAAGCGACGACTTCTTCGTTGCCACCCGCATTGCGTCCGACAACGGCGGACTGGACCACCGCCTGATGGGAGTTCAGCACCGCCTCGACTTCCGCCGGATAAACGTTGAAGCCTGAGCGAATGATCATTTCCTTGGTTCGTCCCGCAATAAACAGGCAGTCGCCTTCGAAACGCGCAAGATCACCGGTATTGAACCAGCCATCACTATCAATCGCTTTTGCCGTCAGGTCGGGCGCACGGTAATAACCGAGCATCACATTGCGCCCCCGTACGTGCAGCTCGCCGACAGTTCCCTCAGGAACGACCGCGCCTTCGCGATCGACGATCCGGGCCTCGATGCCCGGCAACAAGCGGCCAACCGCCTGATCGGCACGAGGCGCATCGAAGCGCACACCGGAAATGCCGGGCGCGCATTCGGTGATGCCGTAGCCATTGAGAAGCGATAGCCCGAGTTCCTCCTCAACCCGCGATTTCAGATTGAGATCGAGCGGCGCTCCCGCAACCGCAATGAGCCGCAACTTTCCTTTATCCAGCTTCGGTACGCGAGCCACAGCCTTGTACTCCAGCAATCGCTGGTAGGTGGCCGGCACGCCGTTGAGAATCGTAATTCCCTCTTCCGCCATGGCCTTGGCCAGATTCGCCGGATCGTACCTGCTGACGAGATGCACCGTGCCGAGCGACATCAAGGTCATCAACAGAAGCGAAATGCCGACGATATGAGAGATCGGCAGAACCACGTAGACCTTGTCGTTGTGATCAAGCTCGCGGAAGCGCCCCGTGGTTTTCGCGCTGAAGAGCAGATTCTCGTGGGTGAGCATCACGCCCTTTGGCGTGCCGGTCGTCCCTGAGGTGTAGATCAGCACCGCCACCTGCTTGGCTGCACTCTCTTCCAGGGGTTCAACGATCGCCGTTTCATTCAACGGACTGACGGCAATTTCCTTGATGGGACCAATCTCGTGGAGCGTCGAATTGACGCGCGCGCCATGGGCCGCAGCCTCCTTGGAAACGCCGGCCGTAAAGAACATCCGGCGCGCGCCGCTGTGATCGCGAATCTGGTCGAGCTCTCGCGGGGACAATCGTGGATTGACGACGATCGCCCAGGCGCCGATCTTGCTCGCAGCCAGCAAGAGCGCTGCCATGGCAATGGAGTTCTCGCTGACAATCATCATCCGGTCACCGGGACGAATGCCAAGTGCTTCAAGAGACGTAGCAACCTGCGGCAGATATTCGGAAAGCTGACGGTAGGACCAGATCACGCCATCTTCGACCAAGGCCGGATGATCAGGCGTCTCCACAGCGCCACGATCCATAACCTGGTGAAGGCGCTGCGGAATGTTCTGAAGAATTTCAGCAACTTCGGTTGTGTCCACCACCGGCTGCGCCACGCTTCCCTCCGTAAAACTCATCCGCCGCTTCCATGGCGGCTTGTTCGGCGGGAAGTAAACGTTCTTTTTTAGAACTCGTCAATCACATTCATCTGCAATGAGGGTACGCCTTTGCGCGTCGCGCTCTTCGCACATGCAAACAAGGAACAATGTATTTTGATTGGGAATGTCATTTACAATCGCAACGGCATCGGATTATGATTAAAGTGCCAAATAAGAACTTATAAATGAGGGAGGCCAACTTGGCTCAGAATGGCGGCGTAGTTTTGCTCGTGGGTGCGGGCGATGCCATTGGCGCGGCGGTTGCCCAGCGTTTCGCTCGGGGCGGTTATAAGGTCTGCATTGCGCGGCGCGACGCAGCTAAATCACAAAAGGTTGTCGACGACTTGAAAGCGGAAGGCCGCGATGTTCGCGCCTTCAGCGTTGACGCGCGGCAGGAATCTGACGTGCAGGCATTATTCGCGCGGGTCGAAAAGGAAGTCGGCCCCATCGAAGTCTGTCTCTACAATGCAGGCTCGAACGTCAACAAGCCGCTGCTGGAAACGACCGAGAAGCTGTTTTTCAAGGCCTGGGAGCTTGCCTGCTATGGCGGCTTCCTCGTTGGCCGGGAAGCGGCGCGCTACATGATGGAGCGTGGCCGCGGCACAATCCTCTTCACAGGCGCCACCGCGAGTGTGCGTGGCGGCTTCGGATTCGCGGCATTCGCTTCCGCAAAGTTCGGACTCCGCGCCGTTGCCCAGGCAATGGCCCGCGAGCTCGGCCCGAAGAACATTCACGTCGTTCATCTGCTGATTGATTCCGCGGTGGACAGCGAAGCCATTCACCAGCGTTTGAAAGCCCAGAAGGGCATCGACGTTGCCGACATCGCGCCGGACAGTCTGGCCAAGACTTCATCGATCGCCGAAGCCTACTGGTTTGCGCATCAGCAAACCCGGGACGGCTGGACACACGAACTCGATCTTCGCCCGTCCGTGGAGAAATGGTGATGGACGCAGCCCCGAAACTAACCCTCTGGGGTGTCGGGACAAGTCGCACTGTACGGCCACACTGGGCACTGCACGAACTGGGACTGAAGTATGACACCCAGGCGATCGGTCCTCGCACCGGCGAGACGAAGACGAACGACTACACCAAGCTCAATCCGCGGCAGAAAGTCCCACTCCTTCAGGATGGTGATTTTTGCATCGGAGAAAGTGCCGCTATCGTTGCCTATCTCTCACGGACGTATTCCACACCTGACAATTCGCTAATCCCAGAGACACAACGGGACTATGCCTCTTGGCTGGAGTGGAGCTTCTTCATCGTCACAGAGCTGGACTCGACCAGCCTTTACGTGATGCGACGACACGGCGCCAACGCACTTGGGCCGATCTACGGCATCGCGCCGGATGTTGTCGCCAAAGCTGGTGAATATTTCCGTGAGCAGCTGCGCCACGTCGAAGTCGCATTAGAGGACGGACGAACGTTTCTGATGGGCGATCGCTTCACGAGCGCGGATATTCTGCTGACCACATGCCTCGAATGGGCGATCGCCTACGGCGTCGGCATTTGCGACAACGCGCATCCCTATCTTGAGCGCATACAGACGCGGCCCGCCTATCAGCGGGGAAATGCAGCCAACGTACCACCGCAGCCGGGCGAACCCGTTTTTCGCCCCGCATAAAAACACGATCCGTTCCCTTCGTTACACACAGGGAGATCAGTCCGTGACACTTCCAATTCTGTCAGTCCGCGATGTGGGTATCAAGTTCGGCGGCATTATCGCCCTCGCTGGTATCAGCTTCGACATGGCGCCCTGCACCATTCTCGGGCTGATTGGCCCGAACGGTGCTGGCAAGACCACGCTCTTCAATTGCCTTAGCCGGCTCTATACCCCGGACTCAGGCGATGTTCTCTTTGACGGCCAGTCGATTCTGGATCGTCCAGCCCATCGCATCGCAGAGATCGGCATCGGGCGGACATTTCAGAACCTTGCGCTGTTTCCGAGCCTCTCCGTTCTGGACAATGTCCGGATCGGAACGCATTCACGTATCCGAAGCGATTATCTCAGCGATGCGCTCTATCTGCCGTGGACCAATCGCAACGAGAGATTCGCCGATCAGACGGCGCAAGAGATGATCGCGTATCTCGGTCTGCGCAATGTCGCCAACAGCAAGGTGTCAGACCTGCCCTTCGGCACGCAGAAGCGTGTCGAACTGGCGCGTGCCTTGGCGACGGACCCCAAACTTCTCCTGCTCGATGAGCCGGCATGCGGTCTGAACCATGAAGAAGTCGGGGAACTCGGCAGCATCATCCGTCAGATCCGGGATGAGCGGAAAATCTCGATTCTCCTCGTCGAGCATCACATGAGCCTTGTGATGTCGATCTCGGACAAGGTCGTCGCCCTGAACTTCGGCAAGAAGATCGGTGAAGGCGGTCCGAGTGACATCCAGAAGCATCCCGATGTCATCGCAGCCTATCTGGGAGCGCAAGCAGCATGACCAAGCTTCTTGAAGTCAACGATCTGCGGGCGTTTTACGGCAAAACTGCCGCTTTGCACGGCATCGATTTCAACATCGATGAAGGGAGCGTCACCGCATTGCTCGGCGCAAATGGCGCCGGCAAGAGCACGACCCTTCGTGCGATCTCAGGCATGATCAAGCGCACGGGCGATATCAAGCTCAACGACCAGTCGTTGATGAAACTCGCCACCGAGGACATCGTTCGCATGGGCGTCGCCCATGTGCCGGACGGCCGCGGCACGTTCATGAAGCAGACCGTCGAGAACAACCTCCAACTCGGCGCAATGACCCGGCACGACAAAGCCGGCATCGCGGCCGATATCGAGATGGTCTACGGCTATTTTCCAATTCTAAAGAAACGCAGGACACAACAAGCCGGTCTCTTGTCCGGCGGCGAGCAGCAGATGCTTGCGGTCGGCCGTGCACTGATGCTGCGTCCCAAGCTCCTGCTGCTTGACGAGCCATCCTTCGGTCTCGCCCCGCTGATTGTCCGCGAAATCTTCGACATCTTCCGCCGGTTGAACAAAGACGAGAAGGTCAGCATCCTGCTGGTCGAACAGAACGCGTCCATCGCGCTGGAACTGGCGGACCATGCCTACCTGATCGAAACCGGCCGCATCGTTTTCGCCGGCTGCGCCCAGGACATCAAGAACGACGAAAAGCTCCGTCGCTCCTATCTCGGTTATTGAGGGATCACGTCATGGAACTGTTCGGACAGCAAATCATGGCCGGCCTCGCCAACGGCGCGATTTACGCCTGCGTCGCTCTGGCATTGGTCATGATCTATCAAGCCATCGGCCACGTGAACTTTGCGCAAGGCGAGATGGCGATGTTCTCGACCTTCATTGCATGGCAACTGATGCAATGGGGTCTTCCCTATTGGGCCGCATTCATCGGCTCGATCGTCATCTCCTTTGCCGGCGGCGTACTGATCGATCGGCTGGTGTTCAAGCCGATCCGCACCGCTGCGGTCTTGAGCCAGATCGTCATGTTCGTCGGCCTGCTCGCGATCCTCAACAGTGCTGCCGGATTCATCTGGGACTTCACCAGCAAGCCCTTCCCCGCCCCGTTCGGAGCCGATCCTCTGTTCGGGTCGCGTCTGGTCAGCACGCACCAGGCAGCCATGGTTGCGATCTGCTTTCTGCTGCTGGCGCTGCTGTATGTCTTCTTTCGCTACACCCGCGTCGGGCTTGCAATGCAGTCCGCCGCTGAAAACCCTGCATCGGCCAAGCTTGTCGGCATTCGCGTCGAATGGATGATTGCGCTGGGCTGGGGCCTCGCAGCGTCAATCGGTGCGATCGCTGGTCTGCTGATCGCCCCCATCGTATTTCTCGAACCGAACATGATGCTCGGCATCCTGCTCTACGGATTTGCAGCCGCTGTTCTCGGCGGGTTGTCGAGCCCCGTCGGCGCGGTATTCGGCGGCTTTGCCGTCGGCATCATCGAGAACTTATCGGGGACCTATATTCCCGGCGTTGGCGGCGAATTGAAGCTGACCATCGCCCTTCTCATCATAATTTGCGTTCTCGTGGTGAAACCGAGCGGACTCTTTGGCGTCCGCCACGCGCAGAGAGTTTAACGATGACCGATCTCAACAATGCTATTTCAAACTTCAAGGATGTGCCCGGCGGTTCGAACGACGTCGCGGTCGATCGCAAGCGGATCATGTCCATCATTGCCGGACTCTGCATTCTTGCAGCCGCCGTTGCGATGCCCTTTGCCCTGAGTTCGTTCTACATCTTCCAGCTCACGATGATCCTGATCTACGCCATCGCGATCATGGGTCTCAACCTGCTGACCGGATTCAACGGCCAGTTCTCGCTGGGGCATGCCGCATTCTACGCGATCGGTGCCTACACCGCGGCGATCATGATGGAGAAGTTCGGCATCAGCTACGTTTGGACGCTCCCGGTCGCAGCCATCATCTGCTTCATCTTCGGTTTTCTGTTCGGTTTGCCCGCGCTCCGGCTTGAAGGCATTTACCTTGCGCTCGCGACATTCGCACTTTCCGTCGCGACACCGCAGATCCTGAAGTTCTCGCTGTTCGAAGACTGGACCGGCGGCGTCCAGGGTCTCGTGATCATGAAGCCGGATGCGCCTGCAGGATTACCGCTGACATCTGACCAGTGGCTCTATGTCTTCACGTTGATCGTCACTGGCCTGATGTACCTTCTCGCCAAGAACCTGATCCGCACGAGGACCGGTCGCGCCATGATGGCGATCCGCGACAATCCTCTCGCGGCGCGCTCGATGGGCATCAACAACCCAATCTACAAGGCAGTCACTTTTGGAGTCAGCGGGCTGTACACCGGCGTTGCCGGTGCGCTCGGAGCAATCGTGGTGCAGTTCGTTGCTCCTGACAGCTTCACGATCTATCTGTCAGTCGCGCTTCTGGTTGGACTGGTGGTCGGTGGCGTCGGTTGGTTACCCGGTGCATTCTTCGGTGCGGCCTTCATTCTCGTTATACCAAACGTCGCAGAACACTTCTCCAAAGGACTTTCAGGCGCGACGTACGGCCTGATCCTGATCCTTCTGATGCTGGTGATGCCCGGCGGGTTCGCAGGTTTCCTGAGACTGTGCTCCTCAACGTTCAAACTCTGGGCAACAAAAAAAGCGCCGTAAACGGCGCTTTTTCCTTATTCCTTCGAAAGCGGATTTACTTCATCACCCGCACCGCCTTGTCCGCGACCATCTTGTCGATCGCGGCAGCGCTGTAGCCGAGTTCTTCCAGCACAGCGCGGGAGTGCTCGCCCACGCGAGGCGCAGGACCACCGATCACCGCTTCATTGACTTCGAAGCGTGCGGCAGGCTTCGGCTGCCGGACGCGACCAACGGACGGCTGCTCGAACTCCTGGATGAGGCCGCGAGCCACGACCTGCTCGTTCTGAATGATCTCGCCACGGCGGAGGATCGGCGCACAAGGAACATCAGCGGCGTCGAGCCGTTCCAGCCACTCAGCCGTGGTGCGCTGGCCGATATACTCCTGCATCTTGTTGATGCGCGCAGTCGCGTTCACGAAACGGGCACCCGGTGTTGCAAAGCGTTCGTCCTTGGCCAGTTCCGGGTCGCCGGAGGCTTTGCAGAAGCCCTGCCATTCTGAATCTGAAATCGTGCCGCAGGTGATGTAACCGTCCAGGGTCTTGAACACCAAGTCAGGTCGATCATTCGGATCCATCGTGGTCGCTTCGGCGCCGACCACCGTGTACTGCATCATGCCTTCCGGCCACAGATACGAGATCATGGTATCGAGCATCGCGACCTGGATGTGATCGCCCTGCCCGGTCTTCTCGCGGGCATAAAGAGCCGCCGCAACTGCCTGAGCTGTGAACACCGCTGTGGTCTTGTCGCAAACAATCGTGCGGATCATCTGTGGACGATTGGTCACTGGCTGCGACTGAATATCGGCAAATCCCGAGAGCGCCTGGACGATCGGATCATACACACGCTTCTTCACATACGGCCCGCTATCGCCGACGCCGCTGATCGAGACGTAGATCAGGCGCGGATGACGCTTGCGCAGTTCCTCGGGGCCGAGCCCGAGCCGCTCCGTGGTCCCGGGTCGAAAGTTCTGCACCAGAACATCGCTCTGCGCGACGAGCTTGGCCATCACCTCGCGGCCGGCCTCGCTCTTTACATCGATCGAAAGCGAACGCTTACCGCGGTTCGACGAGATAAACAGCGCGGAAAACTCGCCGGCCTTGTCGATCGGCGCGCGGCTGCGGCGGGTGATGTCGCCGCCGATCGGTTCGATCTTGAGGACGTCCGCGCCCTGATCCGCGAGAAACATCGTCGCATACGGACCCGACACAACTCCGGTCAGATCCAGTACGCGAACACCTTTGAGAGGGCCTGACATCTGCTTCTTCCCTGTTGTTATTGGCGAGACCGTTTTGAAATTTGAATTATTTTTTGAACCGCGGCCTTCGGGGCCGCGGGACTTGGCTTGCTAGTGCCCCGGTTCTAACGTTCGCATTACTTTGCAGCACTCTCGTTTGCGAACGTTAGAACCAAAAGGGACACTCGTGTGGCGGTTCAGAAGTCCGCATCGTGCGTGCGGCGAATCCGGAATGCGGACTTCTGAACCAAAGCCACACGAGAACAATAACTTACTAGAGTCCTTTGATTCCGAAGTTCGCAGAGGAACGTGCAGCGGAATGATGCGAACTTCGGAATCGGGACTCTAGAAACTTGATGAAACTAGTGCGCTTTGGATTTGACGTTCGTAATGAGGACTCGCCGCGATGCTGATACGAACGTCAAATCCAGCGCACCAGGATTAGGCTGTTTTGACCTTAGCGGCGCTGAGCTGCTCGACGATCGAATCTTCGACGTCGCGGAGCTGATCCTTGCCGAAGAACATCTCATTACCGACAAAGAAGGTCGGCGAACCGAACGCGCCCCGATTGACGGCGTCGGTCGTGTCATCGATCAGCTTCTTCTTCACGTCGTCCTGCTGCGCGCGCGCAATCAGCTTGTCGATGTCGATGCCCGATGATTTGAACGCCGCCCGGAAGATTTCCACATCGTCCATCTTCTTCGGGTCTTCCCACATGTGGTGGTAAGCAGCCCGGAAATACTGCTCGAAGACGTTCTCGAACTTGGCCGCAACAGCACCGCGCATCAGCATCAGCGTATTGACGGGGAAAAACGGGTTCGACTTGAACGTCGTGATGTTGTGCCGGCGAATGAAGCGCTGGGTCTCGAGCGCCTGGTATTCCGGCTTGTTCTTGATGCCGCGGAGCGAGTCGAACGGCGACATGTTGTTGGTCGCCTTATAGATGCCCCCGAGCAGAACCGGGACATACTCGAACTTGACGCCGGTCCGCTTCTCTATGGCCGGGATCGCCTTCTCCGCGAGATAGGCGTTTGGACTGCCAAAATCGAACTGGAATTCGACCTTCAGGGGATTTACCACCGGACTTCTCCTCAGGCGCTCGTTATCGTGGTGGGGCGTTTGGGACCACAGAGCAGCGGTCTACCCCGGTTCGGGCGATAGAGAAGTTTTAAAGTTCTATTTTTGAACTGTCAATTCAGAACGGATTATTGCGCAGAAATCTGCCGTTCCAGACGGCAAATTAGCCCTTTTATCAAGCTAAGTACCTATTTAGAATGCGGAGTCGTTGAGTTAACATGTCCGGCGGAACCGGACGATCCGCATACGCGGACTGGAGATTAACATGAGATGGGATGCCCTTGAGGAAGAGCCATGTTCGATGGCCCGCACCATCGCTGTCATCGGCGATCGCTGGACGTTGCTCATTCTGCGTGAATGTTTCCTCCGCACCCGCCGGTTCGAGGCGTTTCAGTCGGCGCTGGGAATTACCCGGCATCTACTTGCCGAGCGCCTGAAGAAGCTGGTGCGCCTTGGCGTGCTTCGCCGAATTCCCTATCAGGAATCGCCTAAGCGTTTCGAATATATCCTGACCCAGAAGGGCCTCGACCTCTATCCGATCATGATGGCGATCGTGCATTGGGGCGACACCCATATGGTCGACGAGCGTGGCCGGCCGTTGCTCCATGAGCATCAGAAGTGCCACAAACACTTCAACCCGGTGATGGTCTGCTCCGAGTGCGGAGAACCATTGCTGGCGAAGGAGGTGCATGTCCATGACGGCCCTGGCAAGAGAATCGTCGCCGAGATAGAGAAGCCGGCAAAAATCGCTAAGACTCGGACAGCCAAAAAGGCCGGTGGCCAAGCGGCGTAGCCGTCAATTTCCTTTTGAAGCGCGTTGCGCCTGATCGAAATCGGTCGGGCGCTTTTTTTTTGCGCTGTTGAATACGTCGAAGGATCAGAACAAGCGGATCAACGCGAGACTGATCAGGATCAAAACGATCAGCGACATTGTCACCGCAGCGGTCACGCGGCCACCGACCCGGCCGATCACCCTGACGTCGACGCCTAGTCCTAGAGCCGCCATCGACACCACCGTCAGGATGGTCGCTATCGTGGCCAGCGGTCCGACCGCTATCGTCGGGATCACATCGAAAGACCGCAAAATTGCAAACAGAATAAAGCCCGGAATGAACCACGGTACCCATGTCAAAGGACCGCGCTTCCCCGACGTTGCAGCTTCTTTTCCCTGAATCTTGTGCGAGAAGAGGGACAGTCCAATCACGACGGGCCCGAGCAGCAGCACGCGCAGCAGCTTGACCAGTGTGCCGATCTGCGTGCTCACGATGCCGAGCGGAACGGTCGCGGCCAGCACCTGCGGTACGGCATAGACTGTGAGACCCGCGAGGATTCCGTATTGCGAGGTGGACAAACCAAGCAACGGTACAAACAGCGGCAAGCCGAGCACGGTGAGAACGCCAAGAATTGCCGTGAAAGAAATTGCCGCACCGACGTCGTCGCTGTTAGCGCCGATGACCGGCGCGACGGCCGCGATGGCGGAGTTGCCGCAGATCGAATTTCCGCAGGCAATCAGAATGGACATCTTGGTGGACAGCCCGAGCAAGCGGCTGACGCCATAGCTGAATGCGAGCGCTATCACGACGGTCATTACAACTGCCGCCAACAGGAGCGGCCCGGACGCTCCAATCGCAGCGAAACTCAGCGAGGCACCGAGGAGGACCACCGCGACTTCGAGCAGCTGTTTCGCGCAGAACGCAATTCCGGTGAGCCAACGCTTTCCGGGCTGCCAGAAGGACCGGATCACCATCCCCAGAAGAATGGCAACCACCAGCCCCTCGACATAGGGATGACCGAATTTGGCGGCTTCCACGGTCTGAACGCCAATGGCGACAACCGAGACAGCCAGGCAAAGAATAATGCCGGGGGCCCGCTCGATTCCCGCACCGATCAGGCTTTTTCGTGTTTTGTCCGTGGCGGCGATGACTCGATGAAACACTTTGCCCCTCCAAAAGAGAAGAAAATTGTACATCGATCGAGCTAGGACGGATAATATCCTTTCTCTTTAGGCCTATAGAGAAAAGTTATGCCGCTGAACCTGCACCTCTTTCGTCTGTTCGCGACCGTGGTCCGGACCGGCAGCTTTTCAAGGGCCGCCGATGCCTTGTCCATAAGCCAGCCGTCGATCTCGAAAGGGGTGCGTGATTTCGAGCTGCAGCTGGGATGCCGCCTCCTCGACCGCACCTCCAAGGGTGTCACGCCGACGCGCGAAGGGGCGGCGCTAATGCGCCATGCCGATACCCTGTTTTCAGCTGAACGGTCGGCGGAGGACGAACTGCGTGCGTTGAGGAGTCTCGACAGCGGTTCACTGCGGATCGGGGCCAGCACGACCATCGCGACCTATTTGCTGCCGGACTACCTGGGTGCCTTCCACACGGCTTATCCCGGAATCGACCTTCAGCTGATCAGCTTGAACACGCGCGACATTGCGGACCTCATGCTGCAGCACGAGATCGAAGTGGCCCTTGTCGAGGGGCCTGTCGATGAAGATGGGCTGGAGTCGGAAGCCTGGCAGACCGACGTCATGGAATTGATCGTCGGCCCCAATCACCGCTTTGCAGCGGCGAAAGAACCGATTGATCCGATCGACCTCGCGGGTGAAGTCATCATTTTTCGGGAGGCCGGATCAGGCTCTCGTGAAGTCGTGATGCACGCTCTCGCCGCTCACAACATCCAGCCGGCAAAGAGCTTTGAAATCGGCAGCACCGAAGCCATCAAACAGCTCGTCTCCGCAGGCGTGGGCATTTCAATCGTCTCGCGCGCCAGCGTGAAGGATCAGCTCGCACTCAACCGCTTGAAGATTGTCCCTCTGCGCGGCCTCCGCATCGAGCGCACACTCTGGAAGCTCAGCGTGCCCGGCCGGATTCACATTCCCGCGGCAACAGCTTTTGAGGATTTGATTTTGCCGACATCAAAAAGCGCGCGGCGCTTCAACGGCCATAACCAATCGGCAGCGGCGCATCAGACGAAATAAAAGACTCGCACGATCACCAGGGCGGCCACGATGCACCAGAATGCCGCGATGCCCACATAGGACGGCGCGTTTGCAATTGGCGCGCGTGTCGTCGCATCAATCGCTTCGTCGCCAAATGGATCGTAGAGTTGTTCGCGCATGAGGCATCTGGGGTTGCAGAAGGTCCCCAAAATGTGCGCTTAAAGTCGTTCAACAACAATGGTTTAGCATTGCTTCTTTAGAGCCGAAGCGACACCTTTGTTCTCCGGACGCTCTTTAAGAGAGAAATTTCCACTCAAGCCGCGATTTTGACCGGTCCTGCGACCCTATCGCCGCCCGTTGCCAGCCAACGCGAAGTCCATGGATTACCAACAAAAAAGAGCGGCTCCGCAAAGCCGCTCTTCATGTCCCAGTCGAACTGTTGTGGATTCAGAAAGTCGCTACAGGAAATTCGCCCCTGCGGTTTCAGCGAATTCCTTCGGCCCGCCCTCCCAAACGATCCGTGCATGCTCGAGGACATAGACACGATCAGCATGAGGGAGCGCGAAGGTGACATTCTGCTCGCCGAGCAACACTGTGATTGGCGTGGTCTGCCGCAGTTTTTCAAGTGCCTTGGAAAGCTGTTCGAGAATAATGGGAGCAAGACCCAGCGTCGGTTCATCCAGAATCAGAATTCTCGGCTGCATCATCAAGGCACGGCCGATAGCGAGCATCTGCTGTTCACCGCCGCTTAGCGTCTGTGCCAACTGACCTTGTCGCTGCTTCAAAATCGGAAACAGTTCAAACAGCCAGGCGAGCTGCTTCTCTTGTGCTGTCTTTTCCAGATGCTGTCCGCCGAGATCGAGATTCTCCCGAACAGTCATCTCTCCGAACAGCTCCCGCGTTTCCGGGCAGTGCACCACACCGCTTCGGGCGATCTTTGCGGGTGTTTTGCCACGCAGTGTCTCACCGTCGCGGATCACATTGCCGGTATAGGGCAACAATCCGGAAATGCTGTTGAATAGAGTTGTCTTTCCTGCGCCGTTGAGGCCGACGACCGAGACGAACTCGCCCTCGTGGACATGGATCGAGACGTTTTCCAGCGCCTGGGCCTTGCCGTAGTAGACGCTGACATTCTCCACCTGAAGTAGCGGTCGTTTGTCGGCAAAGCTCGCCTCCGGCCGTGCAGAGGTTTGAATTGCTCCTCCGAGGTAAACGCGGCGGACGGTTTCGTTCTTCATCACGTCTTCGGCGCGCCCCGTGACGATCTCCTCGCCCAGATACATGGCGAGCACACGGTCAACCAGCGCCGCAACGCTTTTGACGTTGTGATCGACAAGCATGACCGCACGGCCTTCATCGCGGAAAGTCCGGATCAGGTTCGAGAAGACGCCGACTTCTGCCGACGTCAATCCGGCAAAAGGTTCGTCCACCAGAACGACCTTTGGATCCCGGGCAATGGCTTTCGCAAGCTCGAGGCGGCGCAAATCCGCGAACGGAAGCGTCGGCGGTTTGCGGTCGATGACTTTCTCAAGCCCGACGCGCTGGGCAATCCAGCGCGCGCGATCAATCAGCGCGCGGTCGGCGAACAGCTTGAACAGGCTGTCCGGCAGCAGAGCGACCATGATGTTTTCGAGAACAGTCTGCCGATTCAGCGGCCGAGAATGCTGAAAGACCATTCCAAAACCGCGACGTGCGATTTCGTGCGACGGCCGGCCCGCAAGATCTTCGCCGTTCAAAATGACATTGCCCGCAGTCGGCCGCTCGATACCCATGATCGACTTCATCGCAGTCGATTTTCCAGATCCGTTCGGTCCGATCAGGCCGAAAATCTCCCCTTCCTTCAGATCAAAACTGAGGTTCTTGACGGCCGTCAGGCCGCCAAAGCGTTTGGTCAGGCCACGGACCTGAAGAATTGGCGCGTTACCTTCCGCGGCAGTCATGCGCGTGCTCCCCGAGACAGAATTGATCCCAAAAATCCATTCGGGAAGAACAGAATGACGACGAGTGCGACAGCGGACACGACAAACGTCGCGAGCTCGCCAAGCGGCCTGAGGAGTTCGCCGGCGCAGATCAGGAACACAGCGCCGAGTGCAGCCCCGAGAACG
>Ga0247779_1000962_pt1 | contig 14899 bp, 13 predicted proteins | sample UWRJL221509R5_FD_179925 | JGI IMG/M metagenome (GOLD analysis project Ga0247779, IMG submission 179925) | Plant litter microbial communities from Arlington Agricultural Research Station in Wisconsin, United States - UWRJ-L221-509R-5 | ecosystem: Environmental > Terrestrial > Plant litter >... | reverse complement strand
TCACGGCTGAGTTTCTGGCCTACTTGGCGGAGCTCGATGAGCGACAGATCTTTCTCGATCTCGGGTTTGCGTCGCTGTTCGAGTTTTGCGTGGAGAAGCTCGGATTGTGTGAGTCGACGGCGGGTCGCCACATCGCGGCGGCGCGGGTGTGCCGCAATCATCCGGAGGTGTTCGCGCTGGTGGCGAGCGGTGCGTTGCACGCTTCGGCGCTGAGTTTGCTGAGGAAGCACCTGACTCCGGAGAACGCGGCGGAGCTGTTCGAGCTGTGTGCGCATCGCAGTGCGCGGAAGGCGGAAGAGTTGCTGGCGGTGCGCTTTCCCAGGCCCGATGTGCGCGATCTGGTGCGTCGCTTGACGCGCTTCGCGATACCCGAAGGGGTGCCAGCGCAGGCAAGGCTTACTCTCGACGCTGAGCGTGTTTCGGAGACGATGCCAACAGAGGTGCCGCCGTGCGAGCCGTCGGCCCCGCTGCAGCCGGCACTCGTCGCGTCTCCGTCACGCGAACCATCGACCGCGTTGGGCGCATTGGGGGCGCCAGAGGCAACAAAATCAGGCCGCCTCCAACCCTTGTCGGCGGATCGCTTCGGCGTGCATTTTACAGCAGATGCTGGGTTTCGCGAGCTGCTCGAGCGGGTACGCGGGCTCGCGGGGCATCGGCTGCCCAGTGGCGACCTGATGACGTTGCTCAAACGCGGGCTCGAAGCGTACGAGCGCGAGTTGACGAAGGAGCGCTTCGCGCTGGGCAACAAGCCTCGCCGTAGCCGAGGCGTGGCACCCGCACCTTCCGCGCCTTCCGTGCCCCCGGCACCTTCCGAGGCCGATCTCTCCGCCACCGATCGGGCCAAGCCTCAGCTTTCGACGCGCGATTCATCCAACACCAACCCCAAGCGTCACGTCCCAGCAGCGGTTGCGCGCGCAGTGTTCCTGCGAGATGGTCAGCAGTGTAGCTACGTCTCGCCAGATGGGCGGCGGTGTAGCGCGCGTCGGTGCTTAGAGCTCGACCACGTGCACCCTTGGGCGGAGAGTGGCGAGAGCACGATTGAGAATCTTCGCTTGCGCTGCCGCGCTCACAATCAGCGTTACGCGCGGCAATACTTCGGAAAATTTCGTGTAGAAGCCGTCGTGCAGCGCGCCCGGCGGCGACGTGCTGCCGCTGAGGGGGGCAATCGCTGACCAATCCTGAGCTGAGTCCCGACATGGGTCGAAGGTCGGGTCGGGGCTTGGAGAGCGCTTCCGCGCGCTTGCCCCTCGCTGCAATTCCTTGAGTGAACAGCACGGGGCAACCCTAGTAAGCACATCGGAAGCCCACGTCGCCGAGGGTGAGTTGGGGATCGGTGTGGAAGCGACGGCAGGTCTTGAGGTTCGCGGAATCGTTCAGAAAGGCACCGCCGCGCAGCACACGCTCGACACCTCGTTCGAGTTCGGCGCAGTGAGCACAGCTTTCGGGGTAGGAGCGGTAGAGGTCGAGCGTCCATTCCCAAGCCGAGCCGGCCAGGTCGAGTTGGCCGAAGCGCGCCATTCCGGGTCGGTGTGTGCCCGCCTTCGCGATGGCGGAAGTGCGGAACGATGCCAGCTCGAATGACGGCTCGTCGTCACCCCAGGGGTAGACGCGCTGTTCGGCTCCGCCGCTAGCCGCGTACTCCCACTCTGCCTCGGTGGGCAAGCGCCCGCCACTCCAGGCACAAAAGGAGAAGGCAACGTAGTAGCTGGCACAGGTGAGCGGATAGTCCTCGCGCTCGTCAGGTTCGTCGCTCCAGGTCTGCCAGTCGGCGTTGCAGTGCAAGCTCGCGAGCAGCGGCTCGATGCTCGCGGGCAAGTGCGCGTTCCACTCGCTGCGCCAGCCGCTGTGTTCGATTTCCGGATGCGCGCCTGCACCCGCTTCTGGGGCGCCTCTGAAGCTCGTCACGAACTTGCGAAAGCGTCCGACGGTGACTTCGAGTTCGTCGAGTTGGAAGCTCGAAACGTCGCTCGGTACGGGAGCTTCCACCGGCCCGAGCCGGAAGGAGCCACCTGATACCGTGCAGCGCCGCTCTGACGGCTCGCCGACGCAGGCCGGCCTCGGGTCGATCGAGCCCGTCTCGCCGGCAGCGAGCCCGCTGCTATCAGCGCTTCCGCCGACATCGACCGTGTACACATCGCTTGCGCTGCCGCCATAAGAAGGCTCGCGAGCGCCACCGCTGCCGGCGTTTCCCGAATCCTCCGCGCTGGCGAAAGTGAGCGTTCGCGCCAGATCCACATTCGGCGCGTGTGGTTGCCACGGTCCGCGATCACGACCGTGCTGATTCAGTGACAGCGCCGTGAACTCTTGCCTTCGAGCTGTCTCGACTTGTCGTGGACGCTCGGCCAGATGCAAGCACTCAGCTCGGTCGCTGAGCGCGCGTCGCCGATTTTCGGAATCGCGAATCAGCCGCCGCGTCGCACGAAGGTCACCAAGATCTGAAGCAGACGTCACCCAGGGTTTCCCGAGCTTCGCCTACAAGTGCGCTGGTCGCACCAACTAGCGTTCCAAAGGAGACTTCATGATCGATCGTGGACTGTTTCGGTCTTTGCTTTCTGCTGCCGTGACGGCAGGTTTCATGGCCACGGCGTGCGGCGCCGCGGACGATCAAACCCAGGGTGAGAGCAGCGCGAATGAGAACGTCGGCAGCGTCGACCTGCTCCTGTCGAGCGTTCCCGCGGACGCGGCCTGCCTGCAAGTGACGGTGGTAGGCAATCGTACCGTCAACAAGAGCTTCGATCTGACACTCGGCGCGACGCCCAAGCTGTCCATTACTGGCTTGCCGGTCGGCATCGTCAAGGTCGACGCCAACGCCTTCGCCGAGAAGTGCTCGAAGGTCAAGACCAGCAGCGTCCCCAATTGGATCCTCGAGCAGACGCTGACCGCGCGCATCGACGACTTGGACGTGGCAAAGTTACGGCTCAAGTTGGTCCGCAACGGACGGAGCGAAGTCACGGTCGACTTCGAGGCGCCGCCCTGGCTCTCGACCTCGCTCGCGCCAATCGACTTGGCGGTCATCGGCGACACGCCCTACGGAGCTGCGCAGATCGAAGATTTCCCGAACCTGATGGCTGCGATCGACGCCGATCCGCGCATCGGCACCGCGCTGCATCTGGGCGACATCAAGGACGGCAGCAGCCGCTGCGACGACTCCTACTTCGCGCAGGTGTTCGCTGGTTTTTCGACGTTGACGATCCCGCTCATCTACACCCCGGGCGACAACGAGTGGACCGATTGCCACCGCTCCAACAATGGCGCCTACGATCCGCTGGAGCGTTTGGACGCCGTGCGCAAGCTGTTCTTCCCGGTGCCTGGCTTGGCGCTCGCGGGTGGCTTCAAGCAAGTCTCGACGCAAGCAGACGACGCCGGCTTCGAAAAGTACGTCGAAAATCAACTGTGGTTCGAGTCGGGCGTGGCCTTCGGTACCGTGCACGTGGTCGGCAGCAACGACAGCAAGGTCAAGTGGTACACCGACAACACCAGCGGCACCAAGGTCGATGACCCGGCGCGCCGCGACGCGGAGCGCACCGCGCGCAACATCGCAAATGTCGCCTGGATCGACCGCTTGTTCAACGTCGCGGCAGAACAGAATGCGGCGGGCGTCGTGATTGCGATGCAGGCCGACACCTTCATCGGCGGCGCGGCCGACGACTCGTTCAACGATATTTTGCAGCGCATTGCCACGCGCGCCAAAGCGTTCGCCAAGCCGGTGCTGATGCTGCAGGGCGATTCGCACGTCTTCGTCTCGGACAAGCCACTGGAAACTGGCAGCACGGCGCACGGCGTGACGATCGCAGTGCCAAACCTGTCACGCATCGTGGTGCAGGGTTCCACGACCAAGCCGCTCACCGAGTGGCTGCGCTTACACGTCGATCCCTCGACGCCTGCCGTGTTCACTTGGGAGCGCAACGCTCGCTGATCACGCGGCGCCGGCTGCTGGAGTTGGGCGCCGGGTGCGCGCTTCCCGCCGTTTTCGGCTGCGGGAAGCGCGACCAGGCCTCGGTGCTCTCCGGGCTGGTGACGGAAGTGGTGCTGGGCATGGCGCGCGAGCTGCGCGCCGAGTCGAGCTCGCTTCATGCGGCGGTGCGCGCGCTGTCGGCCGAGCCCGGTCCGGAGCGGAAGCGCACTGCCCAGGCGGCTTTCAAACGCGCGACCCTGGCCTGGAAGCGGGCCTACGCGTTCCGCACCGGTCCCTTCGTCGCTAGCGCTGCATTTCAACGCGCTGCTTTCTGGCCAACGCGTGCCTCGTTGATCGACGCCGTGCTCACCGCTCGTGAGCCGATCGACGAGCAACGAGTCGAGCAGCTGGGCGTCGACGCGCGGGGTCTATACGCACTCGAGTACTTGCTGTTCGACGAAAGCCACGCCGGGGCCATATTGGCGCCGGGCGATGACCAGGGCGAGCGTGCGCGAGGGTACGCGCTCGGGCTGTCGGCCAACGTGCTGGGCTACGCAAACCGCATCCAACGCTCATTGGGTGATGGGCATAGTTACGCCGCGAGCTTTTCCAACGCGGGCAAAGCGAGCGTCGATACCCTGGCAGCGCAAATGCTCGACACGCTGACCGTCGTGTCCGGCAAGTTCGCCCGGATCGAACGTGCTCGCAGCGAAGGCCGACCGCTGGCTTTCGCGGTCGAAGGCTATTTCAGCGGCAGCTCGCTCGAGATCGTGCTGGCCATCGTCGCTGGCACCCAGCGCCTCTATCTGGGCGGCGGCAGCGGCGGGCTGAGCGCGCTGGTGGCGTCTGCCTCGAAGCCGATCGACGAGCACGTTGGCGCGGCATTCGGCGAGGCCGAGCGGCGCCTACGTGCGCTCGAGATGCCGCTCGAAGTCGCGCTCGACGCGCAGCCGAGCCGCTTTGGCGCCGCGGCTGCGGCCGTCGTCGAGCTCAGGCACGTGATCGAAGTCGAAATGCTGAGCGCTCTGGCGAGCTGAGCCGCCCGTGCTCAGCCGTTGCTCACAGTGGCAAACGGCGCCTCATCGCTGGCGTTCGAGATTGCAATGCAGCCCACGTGCCAAGTGCGTGTTTTGGCGGGCTCGTCGTCGAAGCGCAGATCCGCCTGGTCCACGCCCGCACACACCACGCATCCGAGCTGCTCGAGCCGGCGCACGAGCTCGAATGCAGCTTCGTCGCTCGCGCGCCGCTCACTCTCGCTCAGATCGGCCAAGCCGTCCGTGCGTTCGATGAGATAAGTCTCGAGCTCGGCGGCGATCGCGCGCGCGGCCTCGTTTCCGCTCACGATGACGAAGTGCAGGAGTGTCGCGCAGTCGAGGGCTGCAAAATCGCTCGCGCGCGTCAGCCGACGTACCGGGATGTCGATGCCTTCTCCGTCGACCACGGAAGGGAAGATAGAGCGTGCGCAGCTGGACTGCAAACGCTTCGCGCGAGAGTCGCTTGCGAAACGGGCAGAAAACGTTCGAGCAACGGTCAACGCGCAGAATTCCAGGGATTCACATGGATGCTGCAGCGCACAGCTCGTCGTCGTGTCGGCTTTCGATCGTCGAGCTCAGCTTCGACCCGAAGCACGAACAGGCGCTAGCTCCGAGCGAGCTGGTCGCCGCGCTGGAGGCAGGACGCTTCGTTTGGATCGACGTCGAAGTCGTCCATCCGGCAGCCGCCGAGCAGGTGCTCGCCGCGTTCGACATGCTCAATCACGAAGTGATTCAAGACGCTTTGTTCGCCGAGCCGGCGACGCGTCACGCGCGCTACGACGAATTCTTTCACCTGGTCGTCGTGGGCTGTCGCGTCGGAGCCAGTGGCTTCGAGCTGGAACGCGTGGATGTCGTGATTTCGGAGCGCTTCTTGGTCACGATCCACCGCGGTCCGGTGCTGTTCTTGAACGCCATGCGTCGCGACTATCGCCTGGATTTCTTGCGCTTCGCGCGTAGTCCAAGCTTCCTTTTGTATGAGCTCTGGGATCAGCTGATCGAGAATTATCTCCAGGTCCAAAAGCTGATGGAGGAACGCGTCGAAAACCTGCAGAACGAGCTGCGTGGGCCGAACGTCGACGACGGCGTGTTCGCTCGCATCTCCGACCTCGGCGCCGATCTGCTGTATTTCAGGAAAGTGCTGCTGCCCGCGCGCGCCGTGCTGGCGGACTTATCCACACGCCGCACGCTGTTCTTGAGCGAGCGCACGCAAACCCTGCTCGGAAACTTGCACAGCACGATCGAGCACGTGCTGCAAGATCTGCTGGTCGATCGCGATATCCTGTCCGAGTCATTGAACCTGTATATGTCGCTCGTCAGCCACCGCAGCAACGAGGTCATGAAGCGGCTGACCGTGGTCAGCGTCGTGTTTTTGCCGCTCACCTTCCTGTGCGGTGTGTACGGCATGAATTTCGACGTCTTGCCGGAGCTGCACTGGCCGCGCGGCTATGCGTTTTTTTGGTCTTTGGTGGCCGCGATCGTCGTGCTCTTGCTGGGCTTGATGCGTCGGTCGCGGCTGATATGACGCCGTCGGGGGATGGTCGTCGGCTCTGGCACTTGCTATAGGCCAGGGATGTTCGGTCGTTGGCTCAAATCGCTGAGTGGTCGGGAAGAAGCTTTGGTTGGCGGCGCGCTGCGCACCAGCATCGAACGCGAGCTGCCCGATGCGGACGCCGAGACGCTCACGGTGGTCACGAGCATCGCCGGGCTACTGGCTACGGTGGCTTACGCGGATCGCGATTACTCGCCCGCGGAGGAAGCCCGAGTGCGCGCGGAGCTGCTGCGTGTGCAAGGCATGACGCCGAACGGCGTCGACGCCATTTGTAAGACCTTGCGCGAGCACATCGTCGAGATCACCAGCATCGAGACGCCTCGGCTTGCGCGCGCACTAGTCGAGCTCGCCGATCGCGAGCTGAGGCTCGAGGTGCTGGGCGCCATGGTGGAGCTGGCCGCGGTGGACGAGGCGATCACGCTGGCCGAGACGAACATGCTGCGGCAGCTCACGAAATCGCTGGGCTTGAGCCAAGCCGACTACCTCGAGCTACAAGAGCGGCACCGCCAACACTTGCAACACTGAAGCGACGTGCGGCAGATCACCCTTGGGTGTCATCTGCCGCACGCTGCCCAGCGCTTCGCTTCAGAAGCGGGCCCTGAGCGTCAGCCCCGACAATTGATCGCGTAGCGCGACCGCGTTCGGCTGTCGCTCGTCGAACCACGGGGCAGAGGCGGTTCCTGCCGCTTGGTTGAGGGGCGCGGGCGAAGTGCCGGGTGTGATGGTGATTTCTGCGCCGTCCGGGATCGCGAAGGCCGCACCCATCATGCCGCCACCCAGCCCGCCGAGCACGGCGGCACCGATGATTTGGCCCGAGCTCGCGGGGTCCTCGGGAGTCGAGCCCGCAAAAATCATCACGAAGCCGCCCACGAGCGCGGCCGCGCCGGCCAAGCCCACGCCAATGCGAATGGCGGTGCGATCGACGACGGCGGCGCTCATGGTCGCGTTGCCGGCAGGCAGAGTGATCGCGTCGGCTTCGTGCGGCTTGCCGCCCGGCTTCGCGACCGCGAACGTGTGCGTCCCGGCGGGCATCGACACGTTGCAAGGCGCGGTGCACACCTCGTCGTAGCCGGAGACGGTGCCCTGGCCGTTGAAGCCCGCACTGGCCGCGCGTCGGAAGAGCGTAATGCCGGTCGGGTTCGACGTCACGCTGACGCGGGACTCGGCTGCATGCACGACCGCGAACGGCTGAGCTTCGCCCGACTTGGCAGCGGCAGCGGGAAAGTCGGTTGCGGCCGCGGTTGCCGCTGCCGGTGCCGCGTTGGCCTTTGCCGGCTCGTTTGCGGCCCCCGCGTGCTCCACCTCCGTAAAGGGGATCTTGCGCGTCTCTCCAGTGATCAGCACGATGGTCACGTACTGGCCGGGCACCAGCTCCGAGATCGTCCCGCGCAAGATACCGCCGTTCTTCAGATGGACGACATCTGACGCCGCGGCCGCGCTTGCTGCCGGCGCGGGCGCCGGGGCGGCTGCCGCTTTGGCGGGTGCAGCAGCAGGCCCTTGCGCGAGCGCGCGTCCCGAAAATGCCGCGACCATTAGCCCGAATACGATTGGCGACCCCACACGCAACACGTTCATTTTCTTACTCCTGTTTAAACCCCCAGGGATATCGAAGCGCACGTCGCTCGTCAACCGCGGAGGCAGACTTCGAAGCGCGATCTGCCACGCAAACGGCGTTTTTTAGGCGAGCGCGTGGGCGCGACTACCTATCGTCAAAACGTCGAGCAGCTATCTCGTATTCACGGACTACGATCCGGCGGCGAGTCCGCGCCACTATCGGCTCGTGCTGCTCGAGCTTCAGGGCAATGGGCAGGCGGTTCCAATCGCGGCTCCGGGCCCGATTAACTTGTAGCGCGCTTCGGTAGGCATTGGGAATTGCACGGTTCTCCGTGCGATCCGCGGGCTGATGCGACTGGCGGTCGACCGAAAGCCATGGAAAAGGTAATACTGAGACGCAACCCGGAGTGCTGATGTTGCGATCTAGGCGTGCTTCACCCGGCGCGTTGGCCGTCGTTCTCGTGTGCTTCGCTGGTGCGTGCTCCAGCACGGGCACGCACACGGGAGCGCATGCACACGCGGCGGGCGGAGCAGGGGACGCCGGCGAATCGGCGCTTGCGGGCGGCGGCAATGGACCGGCAAGCGCCGGTGCGAGCGGCTCGCTGGAGAACGCGGCTCGCCGTGTCTTCTATCTCGACGTTCAGGGTCGCGTGCTGGCCTTCGACGAAGACCAACCCAGCCCGCGCACGCTGGTGAGCTCGACAGGGCAGGGTCCGGACGGCATCGCGATCGACGTCGCCGCGGGCCACTTGTTCTGGACCACCATGGGCGTTCCGGCCGACGACGATGGTTCGCTGCGCCGCGCCGATCTCGACGGTTCGAACGTAAAGACCATCGTGCCGGCGGGTGGCAGCTATACGCCCAAGCAACTCAAGCTCGACCTGGCGAGTCAGCAGCTCTATTGGTCCGATCGCGAAGGCATGCGCATCCAACGCGCTGCCGTCGATGGTTCGGGGCTCGAGACCCTAGTCACGGTCGCGACCGGCGCTGCCGCGCGAAAGGACGCCTCGAATTGGTGCGTCGGACTGGCGCTCGACCTCGTGCACGGCTTCATTTATTGGACCCAAAAGGGCCCTGACGACGGCATGGTCGGCTCGCTTCGCCGCGCGCATCTAGCGCTCCCCGACGGCGAAACCGCCAGCACCCGCAGCGATATCCAGGTGCTGTATCAAGGCCTGCCTGAACCGGTCGACCTCGATCTCGATGTACCCGGCGGGTACATGTACTGGAGCGACCGCGGGGACGACACGATCAATCGCGCAGCGCTCGAGATCCCGAGCGGCAAGACCGCGGCCACTCGCGCCGATCGCCAGATTTTGGTGCGCGGTGTGCGAGAGGCAATCGGCGTCACACTCGATCTCGAGCGCGGCCACGTGTATTACACGAGCGGAGCCAGTGGCCGCTTGGGCCGCGCCAACCTCGACGGCAGCGACGCCCGTGACCTCGTGACGGGCACGGGCGCTCTGACCGGGATTGCTGTCGTTCAATGACGATCCGCGCGCTCGATATCGGCGATCGCGAAGCGGCGGTCGACGTGCTCGCGTCCGCGTTCACTGCTGACTTCCTGCTGGTGTGGGCATGCGGCGCGCGCGAAAGGCAAGGCATGCGCAGCACATGCCGAATGACGATCACGCTTTCGACCGCAGCACGCGCGGCATACGGCTATTTCGAGGGCGCGCGGCTAGTGGCGGTCGCACTCTATCGACGTCCCGGTCAAGAGCCGAGCGTCTGGCAGAGCTTGCGAGCGGGCTTCTGGCGAGTGCCCATTCAGGCCGGTCCTCGCGCTACTCATCGCATCGTACGTGCCTTCGGTCACGCCGACATTTTCAAGGCGAAGCTGATGAGCCAGGAACCGCATCTCTACCTCGACACCCTGGGTGTGCATCGCGACGCGGCAGGGCGTGGCATCGGACAAGCGCTGCTCGGCGCGTCGCTCGCGCAGCTGCGAGAGCAGATTCCAAAGCCATGCTTTTTGCTCACTCATCAGCCGCACAATCGGCGACTGTATCAACGTCACGGTTTCGAGACGATCGGCGAGTGCCCAGTGCCCGATTCGCCAATCACGTTTTGGGGCATGCGCCAAGCGTTCGAGCGGGGTAAGTGATGCCGGGGCGCGCCCGCAGGCTCGAGGGACGGCCGTCGGAGCGCCCGGCGCGAGGCGCGAGGCGCGAGCCGCGGCGCTGCACCGGCTGTATCGAGGCCGGATCGTGCCGTGGCGGCCCCGGGGCTTGCCCGCTCGAGGAACCCGGCTCAAACTGCGCCGTGCCGCGCTTCTCGTACGCCCTGTTGGGCGCCTTGGCCCTACATGGCCTGGTGTTCTCGCTGCGCGCGCGGGCCTCGCTCGATGCCTCGATGGCGAAAGGCCAGGCGACCACCCGTCCGCTCGAGCTCGAGGAATTTCCGGTCGAAGCAGCGCCGCTCGAACAGAGCTTGCCCGTCTCGCCCTCGGAGCCCTCCGCGCCGCACGCTGACCCTTCGACGCCTTCCGCTGTCGCGAATCGCGTGGCAGCGCCGACCTCGAAGGTCACGAGCGCAGAGGTCGTGGCGAGCCCGGAAGCGACGCCCGCGAGTGATGCGCTCGCCGCGCCGGTCGCTGTTGCGGCAGGGGAAGCGGGCGACGACGCTCCGATCGGTCGCAAGATCGACCTCGGCCTCGATGGTCACTTTTTTCTACACGATCCCGGCCCCGCCAAGCCAACTGGCCCCGCTCCGGCGAGCGAGCTCGGACCGCGTGCTCGCAAGTCGAACGCGCAACGGCAGCTCGAAGCCGCTTTGTCGGCCGATGACATCCAGCGCGGGTTGGCGCGCGGTAATGCGTTGCTCGGCTCGCTGAGCTCTGCGGCGCGTGCCGAGGGTCCAGTGCGCGGCGAAGCGATCGTTCGTGCGACGGTCGGTGCCGACGGCAGCTTTGGCAGCGTCGAGCTACTGCGAGGCTCGGCCGCGGAGTGGACCGAGGTGATGAGCGCTTTTCGCCGGCTCGCGGCCAGCAAGCACGTGCGCCTGCCACCCGGAGCAAAGGGGTTACGCGTGACCTTCAGCGTCAAAGCCAAAGTTCAACGGCCGAGCGGCAAAGAGACCAACGCGACGGCGATCGGTGTCGCCGATCCCTCGCTCGGCACGAATGGCCTGATGCCGAATGGCGACTTCGATCTCGCCGATCTCGCGGGCGGCTCGCAACGCCTGGTGTACGCACGCGTCGTGTCCGAAGAAGTGCTTTAGACGAGACGCGCGTCGCCTGACCAAGAGTGATGTCGTGTCTGATTGAGAGCGACACTGCGACACTGGTGCATCCGCCGCAGCACGCCAATATCTCGACCCTGACAGCGAAGTCATATGCCGACTCGTGCTCGGCCAGCTCGCGAGCTCGCGATTCGGATGATTTATCGATGCGATCGCTAAACTCACACTGAGTGCGTCCGTCTCTGTAGCCAACGGATGATCTCCCACCTCGGGCAGTGTCTTCCGGCTTAGCGTTAGGACAAAAAAATGTCGCAGGCACATGGCTTCAAGCGGGGTCTCGGCCCCGAGTCTCCTGATTCCGCATCCGACACGAAACTCGAGGCACGTCACAGCCTGGTGCGGCCGGCGGCTTCCAGTTGGATCCCGCCCCAGATCGCGCTCGCTCCGACGGTGTCCGAGGCGCTGGTCGACGCTCTAGTAGGGCTAGGGGTGGAACAGGCCTACGGCATCTTCGGCGGCGGGATCGCGCCGTTTTGCCGTGCCGTTTCAGAGAGTCCGATTCGCTTGCTGCACTTTCGGCACGAAGCGGGGGCGGCGTTCGCCGCCATCGAATCGTCGCTCGCGAGTGGCCGGCCCACGGTCGTGATTGCGACGACTGGGCCCGGGGTCAGCAATCTCTATACCGGAATGGCGGCGGCCCGCGCGGAAGGCGCGAAAGTCTTGTTCATCTCGGGCACCACGCCCTCGGCTCAGCGGGGTCGCGGTGCATTTCAGGAGACCGGCGGAGCGTTCTCCACACTCAGCCCCTTGTTCGTCAGCGGAAATCTATTTCACCACGCAGGCGTGATCGATGATCCGACCGAGCTCGAGACGACACTGTCTCGTTTGGTCAGCGGCTTCGCGCGTCCGCAGGGCTTCGTAGCTCATCTGGGCCTTCCGCTCGCGGTTCAGACGGCCCGCCGTGCTGTGTCGATGCCGCGGGTGAACACCGTGGCGCCGGGAGCGTGCGACCCACAGGTCAGCGCGGAATGCGCAGAGCTCTTGGCCAGAGAACCATTCGTGATCTGGGCCGGGTTCGGCGCACGCGGCGCGGCAGGGTTGGTGCAAGCCCTGTCGGAGCTGAGCGGTGCACCCGTCATGTGCACGCCACGCGCCAAGGGCGTGATGCCCGAAACGCACCCGCTCTACCTGGGCGTGACCGGACTCGGCGGCCACGTGCGGGTCATTGAGCATCTGCGCCGCGCGCGCCCGACTCGCGCCCTGGTGCTCGGCTCTCGGCTCGGTGAGATGTCCTCGTTTTGGCTGCCCGAGCTCGCTCCCAGCGACGGCTTCATCCATGTCGACTTGGAAGCCGATGCTTTCGGTGCAGCGTACCCCGAGGTGTCGACGATCGGTGTCCAAGCGGAGATCGGCACCTTCCTTCGCGACCTGATCCGCGCTTGGCCGGAAAAATCCGAACCACGGGCTACCTTCGCGCTGGTACCGAGCCCGGAGCTCCCGCTCACTGCGCGAGCCGAGACCGCCGTGCGTCCGTCCTACTTGATGCAGCAAATTCAACGCGAGATCGTGGAGCAAAGCTCGGCCATCGTGATGACCGAAGCCGGCAACTCCTTTTCGCTGGGCAGCCAAAAGCTAAACTTCCCGGATCCCGGCCGCTATCGCGTGAGCGCCGGCTTTGGTTCGATGGGTCACGCTACGGCAGGCGTGCTCGGGGCAGCGATCGCCCGCGGCAACAAGGCATTCGCGATCGTCGGCGATGGCGCGATGTTGATGCTGAACGAGATCAACACCGCGGCCAACTACGGCATTGGCGCAGTCTGGATTGTCCTGAACGACGCGCGCTACGGCATGATCGAGCAGGGCATGCGTTCGGTCGGTTGGACGCCGTTCGAGACGGACTTTCCGCGCGCCGACTTCGTGTCCATCGCGCGCGCCATGGGCGCCGACGGCATTCGCGTCGATCGCGAACAAGACGTGGCCAGCGCGCTCCAGCTGGGGCTCGCCTCGCTCGGCCCGTTCGTGATCGACGTGATCATCGATCCGAGCGAGATCGCGCCTGCGGGGGCGCGCAACCAGAGCTTGAGCAAGCAAGGGCTGTCCAGTGTACCGGCGCCATTTGCCAGCGCGTTTCCAGGAGTCGAGCAATGAGCACGCCCGAGCTCGATGGTCCGCTGGAAAACGGAGCCGCGTTTCCCTCGCGCTTGACCGCGCGCGTGGTCACTCCGGGCCCGCAGCCGCGCGTGCATGGCTACGACGTGGAAGGCGATCTGGCCCGCCACTACCAACCCTCGGATTTGCTGTTTCTGTTGCTCATGGGTGAGCTGCCGACGACGACGGTATCGCGTGGCTTCTCCGTGGCCTTGATGTTCCTTGCGCCCGTCTCGGTGGCCCACGCTTCGACGCACGCGGCGGTGGTCGCGCGGCTGTGTGGCACGCCCGCCGTGAGCGCGTTCGGTGTCGCCGCCATCGGTGCAGCCGAGCATGCCCGCGCGCTCGTAGAAGAACACACGGAGTTGTTCGCTTGGCTGCGCGCTCCGCGCGTGGCATTCCCCGAGCGTTTTCGCGCCCGCGATGAAGCGGACCTGGCAACGCTTTCGCGGCTCGAGCAGGCACTCGAGCCCACGGGGCTCGCGGTTCCGGGACTCGCGCAGCGCCCGTCGCGAGACGCCGCACTCTTGATGCTGCTGTTCGCCGTTGGCCTCAAGCGCCGCGAGCGGCTGGAAGCCGCGATCATGCTCGCGCGTTTGCCGAGTGGGATCGCGGAAGCATTGGTCGAGCGCCCCACGAACTTCGGCAATTACCCGATCAACCTGCCTCGCTTCGCGTACACGGAGTCACCATGAGCTTGCCCGAGCTGACGCACGAAACACGCACCGCACACTGGGGTTGGCACGAACATCGCTATTTCGGCCACCGCGTGTTCGAAGAGCTCGCGGGGCGAGAGACGCTCACCGGCCTTACCGTGCTCTCCGTGCTCGGTCGGCGTTTGACGAGCGACGCCTGCGCCGTGGTCGACGACGTCGCGTGCACGCTCACGCTGGCCGACCCGCGCATCTGGCCACTCAAGTTGACACGGCTGATCTCCGCCTACGGTTCCACCCTTCCGGCAGCCGCTGCGGGGTTGCTGTCCGAGGAAGACGCTCGCATTGGTCCCTGGACCGGCGCCAAAAGCGCGGAGGTCTTGCTCGCGTTCGACGCTGCAATTGGCTCGGGCGTGGACGAAGCCGACGTCGTGCGCGGCGTCGTGAAAGCCTACCTCGACGACCATCGCTTCGTGTGGGGGTTTGGCACGCCATTCCGTGGCGAAGACGAACGTCTGGTGGCGTTTCGCACGTGCATTCAGCGGCGAGGACGAGAGTCTTTGCGCTTCTGGCGCCTCATGGACGCAGTATCGTCGGTCGTGCGCGAAGTGCGAGGCACGGAGCCGAACATGGGCATCGCAGTGGCCGCCGCTTTTCTCGACTTGGGACTGACGACCCATCAGGTCGGCTCGCTCTCGTCCGCGCTGATGCAGCACATGTTTTTGGCGCACGCGGTCGAGGGATCCGCCCAGGGCGCCTCGCTGCGCGAGCTGCCCGCGACCTACGTCGATTTCATCGGGCAAGCCCCGCGCTCGAGCCCGCGCGCGTCCGGCGCTTGAACTGAAGCCGAAGCGCCCCACGGGCGCCATTTACTCCCCCGGGTGAC
>Ga0247779_1000961_pt1 | contig 14902 bp, 20 predicted proteins | sample UWRJL221509R5_FD_179925 | JGI IMG/M metagenome (GOLD analysis project Ga0247779, IMG submission 179925) | Plant litter microbial communities from Arlington Agricultural Research Station in Wisconsin, United States - UWRJ-L221-509R-5 | ecosystem: Environmental > Terrestrial > Plant litter >... | reverse complement strand
GGCTGAAGACACCCTCGACAATGATTTGTGCTACAAGAAGGGCACGATATATGGAGCAGGTACATCAATGTAGACGGTATATTGTCGTCGGAAAACACCACCTGTTGCATAAAGTGAATAAAATTTATGAAGACCCAGAATTATATCATTGTACTCACGCAACCTCGTGGTGATCCCATTTTCGTTTTACATTTACTACATTCTTTGGTACCAGTGAAAACCTCTTTAAACGGCTGAAGAGCGTCCTCAGGTTCGATAAGAGGCCCTTGGTATTCAGTCAGGTTATCTTTTCGCGATGAGTATAGATGTTTCGTGTCGTTAGAAGTGCTTGCAAAGTTTTTATTCTTTGGCGCTAAGTTTGAGGGATCGGCAATGATTTTTATTTCAGATTCTTCATCTTCAGACAGTGCATCTTCCTTCGCCCATTGTTCAGCTAACATTCTCGCCATTGCCTCATCATCTTCCAGGTCAATAGGCGTGTTCTTCGAGCCTGAACCAGACGCTGCAGAAGGACCAGGTCCATTTTGTAGTTTTCTGGCAAGTTTCTCGCTTTCCTCCTGAGCTGCAATTTGGGCTAAAATATCTTTCATTTCTTCATCCTCTTCATTTTCATTGAGTAACAATTCATTGTCCGAACTCGCGATGGTAATGACCTGGTCTATCTGCGTCTCGGGATCGGAATCTGCTTCTTCCTTGCGAGACCGTTTAGAAGATCGACCATTTGTCTGGGAAGGTGCGGCTCTCTTCTTTGAAGACCGTTTTGGCATTTCGCAAAGAGCTTACCCGTTGGCTTTGTCAAGAGCGGTTAGGTCGCGTTGACTATAATGAATGTGCAAACATGTACAAGCAACGCGTTCCTTTTCAGGAAAGAGTAGAGTCTGGGGTTTAAATGTGGGGAATCGGCATATGATTGCCCCGGGGCTGCCCTCACGAAAGAGATCCCAAGCAGGACACTGTCGAAGGGCCATAAATTCATCATCAACTGGCTTGAAGTATATCTTCTGCTTAGCGAAAAAGAAGAAAACAATAGCCTAGGTAGTGGAACAAAGTTAATCCGTCTGTTTTTCGCTGCTTACACCGGGATTTGTCAGTTCCTTCAGCCGGCGAATCGGAAGGAGTCTATTCTTGCTTGTGCGCATTATAAACTTATCATAAGCTTCCATCTTATATTTACTGGAAGCTTTGCAGGGGATGATAGGTATCCTCCCCAGGAGCTTCGAAATGTTTCGTTTACAAACTTCTACCCAACGGCTGACATCTTTTGTACGAAGTTCTGCAAGGACAATGTCGTCTGGATCCGTTATCCCCCCTTTACCACTTCAACCACCCTCACTTGATGAAGAAGCTGCTCAATTCGAGTCTCGAGTCAATGAAATGACTGACTTCTTTAACCAACCTAGATTCAAGGACATCAAACGACCGTACTCGCCTGCTTCCGTTGCTTCCAAGCAAGGATCGCTTCCAGTCACACCCCACCCTTCCTCATTGCTTGCGGACAAGTTATTCGCTCTCCTGAGTAGGAGAGCAGAAGAAGGAAAGCCAGTTCATACTATGGGGGCCATTGATCCCGTACAAATGACGCAGATGGCTGCGAACCAGGAAATTGTGTACGTTTCTGGATGGGCTGCTTCCAGCGTCTTGACCACTGGCAATAATGAAGTTGGACCGGACCTTGGGTTAGTAACTTGGATTATCCAGAATTTGTGACAATAATCAATGTGTTGCTGACTTATTGAATAGAGATTATCCCTATACTACAGTTCCAAATCAAGTACATCGTATTTTCCGTGCCCAGCAACTCCATGACAAGAAGCACTACGACGAGCGAATTAACGCAACCCCTGAGCAAAGATCAAAGATGCCATTTATTGACTATCTGAGGCCTATTATTGCTGATGCCGACACTGGGTAGGTCGTCAATTTTTACCTTACGATACCTTGTCTGACTCGGACATAGTCACGGTGGTCTGTCTGCTGTGATAAAGCTCGTCAAATTGTTTGTTGAGTCTGTACGACCAGTTCCTTGCATTTTCATGTCTGTAGACTTACCAATTTTCTAGGGTGCTTCTGGTATCCACTTGGAAGATCAGCTTCACGGCGGGAAGAAAGTGTGTAACACCTTCCTTCCTTTGAATATTTCTGAATTATAGCAGTGCGGTCATTTAGCGGGAAAAGTCCTTGTGCCAACCTCCACTCATATTTCTCGCCTCATTGCTGCTCGCTTCCAAACTGACTTGATGAAATCAACCATGCTCTTGATTGCACGAACGGACTCAGAATCTGGGAAACTGATTTCTTCTAATATTGATGCTGCAGACCATGAATTTATTGTTGGAACGGTCACCAAAGGAGACCCTTTGGCTCAAGTGTTTGCTGATGCTGAAGCTCGGGGCGCAACCGGAGCGGAGGTCGATGCCCTTGAAAAGCAGTGGATGGAATCTCATGAAATGTGTACTTTCAATCAAGGTATTCAATATTTTAGATCCGTTTTGGCATAGTAACTTAACGCTCTTCACCAAGCCGTTGAGAAGCAAATCAACGCATCTAACATCAAGGACAAGGATAGCGCACTGAAAACATACCTCTCTGCAGTGGATGGCAAGTCAAATACGGTCGCACGCGCTGTCGCTGCAGATCTTTTGGGCTCGGAAGTATTCTGGGACTGGGATGGTTGGTCAGCAATTTCTTCCTAAATTACTATTGTTGATGTCCGCGTCTAGCTCCTAGAACCAGGGAAGGTTATTACCACTACACTGGTGGTGTTGAGGCGAGGAATTCTTTTTTCTTACGTGTTTAATTCGTCCTCTCAACATACTTTCTTCTAGGCTGCTATTAAGCGAACCAAGGCTTATGCTCCCTATGCTGATCTTTTATGGCTGGAGACCAAATCGCCTGATCTCGAACAAGCTCGATACTTCTCGCGTAAAATCAGGGAAGAACATCCCACTAAGTAAGTTCATCATTTAGTATTTGGTATAAGGTATGTGAATATCCTTGTAGGTCATTTGTTTACAACTTGAGCCCAAGTTTCAACTGGTCACAACATGGTTTCTCTGGTGCGTGGCAGTCAGCTCATGCGTGAAATATAGTACCAAATTAGCTTATTTGACGTAGATGCCGACCTCAAGAGCTTCATCTGGGATTTAGCGAAGGAACGGTAGGCGGTGTTTCTGTCTTCTGTTCGCTTTGCTTCTGATTTCCTTCCGAATAGCTTTGTTCTGCAACTCATTTCATTAGCCGGACTGCACAGCGGCGCTGTGACCACAGGTAGGAAATCAACAAAAGAAAAAACCAACCTTTATCTGACGCACTTGTTATAGCTGAGCTGTCTTCTCGATTCAAGGAAGACGGTATGCTCGCTTATGTTCAACTCATCCAGCGCAAAGAAAAAGAAATTGGCTGTGATGTTCTGACGCATCAAAAATGGTCAGTCGCATTCAAAAATTCTGCTGATTAAGATCTGTAGCGCTTACGCCAACTGATTTGCAGGAGCGGTGCAAACTATATTGATAGAATTATTTCAACCATTTCTTCTGGATCATCGACTACCTCAGCAATAGGCAAGGACTCGACAGAGCACACCTTTTAAGGGACACTTCGGTCCTCGTGACAGTGGTCGATATTAAATGGGAGCTACTACTTTCAGTGAATGTATTTAAGCGAAACTGATATCTTGAAAATTTTACATGTATATTCTCCACTAAATTACGCAAATTGTTTCCCTCAGTATAAGTAATCCGGTCAATGACATGGTAGGCCCCACTGTTGCGTATATGGGAATCTTTTCTTCTTTTAACATTTCGATCGTGTCGCGTACCGTTGAGATTACGTCATAGCTGGCGATGGACAAGCCGGACCTGAAGATCCGTACTACATACTTGCCATGTCCTCGTTTTAAACTTGGCCATTACTTTACCGATAGAACTTTCCATCCATTTCATATAGATAACATCTCTGTGGATATTCATCAAGATAAAGCCTCAAGGCATCCTAGAAGTCTCAAGAATTGTGGCCGCTTTTGAACAACAACCACCAAGCAACGTTCAACCCAAAGCAACCACAGTTCATTCACCAATGAGCATGGACGCCGTTGAAGCCCTCAATGTAGATTCCGTCGACCGACACCCATTGGTTTCCTTAGTATCTGCATGCTTTTGGGTCATATGTACGTTCCAAACGGCATTCAATGTGTCGCAATGTCTTCTAACGTTAACTTTCTGAAGTATGGCTATTGACATGGGCAAAATCCCTCGTTGCATTCGTTACAATTACCATCCCTCGAACAGTGTATGCAATACTCTCTTACTCTATGACATTGACGGTACGTCTTATAACTTGAACTCGTTTGTATGTCTTCACAATTTGCTGGAATAGTTGGGATTCTGGAACTTCGCTATTCTCTTCGTAATCTCTGTTATTGCACTCAACTATTGGATCCGATTCAAATATCTCAACGACTACATGCAACTTAAGGAACCGCCCTTAGTCAAGCCTGACGTTAATGAACTTCACCCGGATGTCAACACAGGTTGGTTTCCTTTAGCTTTGAGCCGCCCCAAGTTGTACTCACTGCTTCTACCAGCAGACCCTCCTCCTACATTCCATAACTACCTTGATGATTTCCTGCAAGCTGTCAGAGTATTTGGATTTGTAAGTGGGGTTACGTTAAAATTCTTCATAATGCTTACCGATCATGCTCAATAGCTAGAAAAACCAGTGGGTCAATCTTCTCTAAATGAAGTATTGCTTATACTTATGTACGCATAGGTTTTCCACGAATTGGCCCGCCATCTCCAAACAAGAAGATTGATCGCTGGTGATAGCTTGTCTCTTGACCAAGACAAGAGTTTTTATTGCGTAGTTGAGGGAACTGTCCAGGTATTTGCTCAGACAGACCAGGCTTCTGAAGGTCGGCATAGCTCCTGGGATGACGAGGATATGAATGGTTATCAATTACTCAACGAAGTTGGAAGTGGAGGCACTCTCTCGAGTCTGTTCACAATATTGAGTTTGTTCACCGAAGAAGTTCAGATGAGCTGGCAAGATGAATATCCCAATGTTTCTTTAGATGACATGGACCCATTCAGCGAAGGTATAACGATGCCCAAACGCCCACGAACTACACGAGCCGATTCGGATGTTTCTTCTTTTGATCTCGGATCGAGAAAACCTGCTCAAAAAACGACTACTCGTCGGTCTTCTGTATCTTCTACGACGTCTACTGTTCACGCACCTGGGTACAAATCGCCCCCTAGAAATTCATCTGACTATGCTGTCCATAGCAATACGGACACCGACTCTGAACCATCTACCCCACCAGCCCGTCCTAAGAAGCATCACCCAGCACCAAACAGACGCGGCGTCGTAGCCCGCGCGACTGTGGATACGACACTAGCTGTCATCCCCGCTGAAGCCTTTCGTAGATTGACAAAGAAATACCCCAAGGCTACTGGTCATATTGTACAAGGTAACTTCCCCTATTTTACCTTGCCAACCTTTTTAGGCATTCTTGACGAATATCTGTAGTGATTCTCACACGGTTCTCGAGAGTAACATTTAATGCTGCACATAAATACCTCGGATTAACCAGCGAAGTTCTCCGTACGGAAAAGGCCATAAACGACATTGCTTGCCATCCTTTGCCTCCATCATTTTACGAAGGCGGTGGACTGCAATACCTGCGGCATCGATTTGATGGTGCGAGTTCCAGCGCCTCCGAATCTGATTCGGACTACTTCAGTTTCACTCAATCTCCTCTGAGTGCCGTGAGTCAGACGCCGATGTCATCTACCGCCTCTTTGGGAAAGATAAACGACAATCCAATCCCTATCAAACCAGGGTTCTACAACAGAAGGAGCGGGACAATGCCTACGAAGACGTCTCATCAAATGGTTCAGGCCGGTGATTTATTAGTACCTAAAGGTAGTGCAAATGATGTTTTCCGGCCTTTGAGTCGCTCATTTAGCGTCCTGAATACTCCGAGGATATCTCAATCGTTTTTGGATAACAAAGACAACGGAAAAAAGAACCAAAGGACGTCTACGCGTTGGTCGGCTGATGAGTTCGATCTTCGAGAGGAGGTAATGTCATGCATAGCCAAATCTATTGGACTTCTGCAACCACCTTTGAGCGGAAGCGACTCGGTTGAAGAGTCGCCAGCTTCCCCTCCCTTCGATTATCGCCGACCATCAAATTCCTCTGCGGTTACTTTCGATTCACCTTTTGGCTCCCTTTCCCTTCTTGATCTCGGCGACGATGGCTCCAGCACAGCTGGTGCCTCTATAAATTCTTCGAGTAATACCCTTAGTGGTCTCGATAATGAGGTCGAAATTTTATTTTATGCTGCAGGGACAACCTTGGCCAAGGCTGGAGAAATGAACACAGGTACGACGATTTATGTTCCACAGATATGCTGACCACGCAGGTCTGGGCTAAAATCAATGTTGTTCAGGTCTTTTCTATGTAATCGAAGGATTCCTGGATATTTTGCTCCCACCTACTCAGTCCAAGAAGGATACACCTCCCGCGGCCCCCAAGACGCCTGTTGCTCAGCCTTCAGAATCAGAGCCTTGGAGGACTCCCGGCTTGGTAGATGACAGAAGTTCTCAGCAGAAGCTACTTTTTACAGTGAAACCTGGTGGAATAGCTGGATATCTGGGTGAGCAAAAACTATAGAATTCTGATGATTACATGGCTCACATCCACCCTCCTCGGTAGCTTCGCTGTGTAACACCGCATCATACGTCGATATTAAGGCTAAGACGGACACGTACGTTGGGTTTTTGCCTTTACCCGCGCTCGAAAGAATTTTGGAGAAGCGTCCTATCGTTCTTCTTACTCTGGCTAAACGGTTGATTTCTATGCTTTCTCCTCTTGGTATGTACAATACATCTTTACTTCGCGATAAAAAGGCTGATTTTTAAATATAAAAGTATTGCATATCGATGCTTCATTGGATTGGATGCAAGTAACTGCTGGTCAAGTGTTGTGGCGGCCTCAGGATACCAGTGACAGCTTCTACATTGTTATCAATGGACGCTTGAGGGCCATTACGGAATCAGAGAATGGCGAAGCCAAAATCGTAGGAGAATATGGTCAAGGAGATACGGTTGGAGAATTGGACGTTATTACTAGTTCTCCGCGAAGGAATACCGTACATGCTATTCGTGATACCGAGCTTATCAGGATGCCTCAGACTTTGTTTAATGCTATATCTGCGCGGTATGTCCGATTTAGATTTATTGGCGGGTGGTGAACAGAAATTGACGGGCCGTTTTTTTTGTAGTAATCCCCAAACCACTGCCCAGTATGTAATCTCCATGCTTTATGTACGGTCAATTACTCAATATGTTCTTTGTCAGATTGCTTCGCATGATTGCCTCTCGAGTTCGAGATGAAGTAGATAGCTCTTCAATTGGCCAACAACGCAAATCTGGCAAATCCTCTGCTGAACTCGGTTACAATAATATGAACCTGAAAACGGTCGCGGTCTTGCCCGTCTCTCGTAATGTTCCTGTCGAAGCCTTTTCGAGGAAACTGCAGAGTGCCCTGGAAGGTATTGGTGCAACGACCTCGTATCTAAACCAGGCGACCGTCGCTAATCATCTGGGGCGCCATGCTTTTACAAGAATGGGAAAACTCAAGGTATGAATCCCTTAATTATCATTTCGAACCAAAAAACGAGAAAATCTGATTATCATGTAGGCTGCTGGCTGGTTGGCCGATCAAGAGCAAAGATTCCATACTGTACTCTATGTCGCAGACTCTCCAGTTAATGCCTCATGGACACAAACATGCATACGACAGGTAGGGAGTATGGCCGTCTATATTTGCTACGAAATTAATCCCAGACGCAGGCAGATTGTGTTATGATAGTTGGCATGGGCGACGATCCCTCTATCGGCGAGTACGAGCGTCTCTTGCTTTCGATGAAGACTACGGCGCGCAAGGAACTTGTTCTTCTCCACTCTGATCGCTCGGTTACTCCTGGAACTACTCGTGAATGGTTAAAGGTATGTGTTCTGGATCCTAATCGCATCTTTCGTTCGTAACAATGTTTTAGAACCGCCCCTGGGTCCATCAGCATATTCATGTAGAACTGCCAGTAAGCCACTATTGCATTCAGATGTTTGGCAGATATTTAATAATTCCAAAGGGCCTCGTTGTGCCAATACCCAAATCTGCTGCTCCAAAAGACCCAGACGCTGTTATAGCTTTGAAGAATCTGAAGGACAAAGTGCAAAGCGAAATCCAAAAATACCGACGACGACCTGCCGATGCTAGGCCTCAGAGACTTCCACATATCAACGATTTTTCGCGTCTGGCGAGACGTATATGCGGTCGGTCAATCGCCCTTGTGCTTGGTGGGGGTGGTGCTCGTGGTATTGCTCATCTTGTGGGTTCCGCGTAGTTGGGAAGCTGTCGGCTTAACTGACTCTTTATTTAGGGTGTCATCCGTGCTTTAGAGGAGTACGGTATACCAATCGATCATATCGCTGGTTAGTAAATATTAATTGGAAGTTTATGGACACATTAACTAACAACAACTTTTTTCATAGGGACAAGTATCGGTGCACTCGTGGGAGGCCTGTATGCTCGTGAAGGAGACTTGATATCGACCACTGGGCGGGCCAAGCAATTCAGTGGGAGAATGGGCAACATCTGGAGAATACTCTCCGATGTTACATACCCGATCGTTGCATACACCACTGTTCGTCTGCCTACTCTTCGTGACACTCTGCTACTAACATAACTATACACAGGGACACGAATTCAATCGCGCTCTATATAAGGCATTCTATGATCTCCACATCGAGGACATGTGGTTGCCTTATTTCTGTAACACAACGAATATCATCACGTCTCGGATGGAGATCCACGAGACAGGATATGCGTGGCGCTATATTCGTGAGTTATACCACTACCAAATTTTCTATCCGAAAGCAGTAAATCACGATTTTTTACCAGGTGCTTCGATGACGCTTGTCGGTCTTTTGCCGCCTCTTTGTGACAATGGTGGTCTCCTTGTTGATGGAGGTTACAGTTAGTATTGCTCTCTTCTACTGTTGCTTGCATAAACTGACGACCATGTAGTTGATAACTTGCCTGTAGCAGCAATGACTTCTATGGGAGCAAGCTGTATCTTTGCATCGGATGTTGGCTCAGTAAGAATTAACCTTGACTTTTACAAAGATGAAAATTTATTTTGCGCCCATAGATCGACGATAACTCACCTCGCAACTTCGGAGACACGATCTCGGGATGGTGGCTCTTAATTAATAGATGGAATCCATTTTCGAATGCCAGACACGTCCCTGCCATTACAGAGATCCAGAGCCGCCTTGCATAGTGAGTAATAAAAGTATCATGTAAATTATTTTTATCTGATTCATGAAAACAGTGTTTCGAGTGTAAACACCCTGGAGCAGGCAAAGGTGGCGAAGAACTGCCTCTATATTCAAATGCCTGTCCAAGACGTAGGTTACTTCCCCCCACTATCAGTATTTACTAATATAACTTTGACAGTATGGAACGATGCAATTTGGCAAATTTGAAGAGATTCTAAAGAAGGGTTATCACGCTGCCGTTGATATGCTGGAGAAGTTTGAAGAGGAGGGGCGTCTCCCACCGGCGACAATCAATGGAAAAGATGATTCGATTGGCAAAAAGAAAGGCCGGAGTGCAAGGAGGAATTCCATATAAGGGACTTTGTTATCCTATATATTCAAGTTAGCACACACTACTGTATCAATACTATCTCTCTGCATTATTTTCGATAATAAATACACGGTCTCATAACATGAAATTGCTATTTTTAGGGGCAGCCGAATGTGCCGGCCCGGTATTTGTTATTGGCTTGGCAGTGCTAATCCACTGCTCCCTCAACCGTCCTTCACTGACTTTATCTACTTCCCGTATATTTCTAATGGCATCCGGAAACCCAGCATCATCCAGTACGGAGGAGTTTTTTGATGTTAACGTGTTGAAAGAAATAGCGAAGAAGGACCTCGTGGACGCCCTCAATTCGGCACGTCTTTATCGTTTGGGATGACCTCGTAGGGCTAACTATAATCCAGGTCAATGGTGCCAAAACTCTCGTTCTCGACGCGTCTTTGGCTGGCCCTCTCGGTCTCGTTACAGAGGTATCTCTGCTGAAGGTGAATATACACACTCCGTCTTCTTTCACGTCGGTCCTTATCAAGAATAGCATCATGGAGTCGACAAGATGTTTTGGTTAGAACCTGGTCCATTGACTTCAACGACGAACAACATAGTATACATCTGTCGCCCGCGGATCAAGAATGTCAAAATTATAGCTGGTAAGTAATAGCTCTCCCATGCCAGTACGTTACTCTGCCTGCAAGCAGCGCCTCCTGACATGGTATATTGTATTCAATATAGATCACATCAAGAGGCACGCGAAAGAGTCCCGAAAACATAATTATACTCTATTGCTTGTTCCCCGAGTTTCTACGCTAGTTTCTCGGATATTGGAAGAAGAGGGTGTCCTGGGGGATGTCACGATATCGTCCTATAATTTACAGTTCATTCCGATTGCGGACGACGTCATTTCTCTTGAACACGAGAACACTCTCAGAGAACTATGGGTAGTAAGTGAGCATATGATCTATATGATCTGAATTGGAAACCGAACCTCGGTACTCTTTATAGGATGGCGATGAAACCATAGTCTTCGATTCTGCTCAAGCGTTACTCACTGTCCAGAAACTGTTCGGGACATTTCCCCAGATCATAGGAAAGGGAGACTATGCCCAGGTTAGCTGCCTTCACCATTGGTTTTTGGTCAATTGAACTCAATTTTGTCATCACTTCAGCGGTTGGCGACGTTATTAACTCGCCAGAGCCCAAAGCCAAATGCGACCTCTGGCACAGAATCTCTCTCATCGTCATCTTCACGGATTGACTCTTTAATTGTCCTGGACAGACGCGTTGATATGATAACTCCGCTCCTCACACAACTTACATATGAAGGCCTCGTGGATGAATTTATTGGGATAAAAAACTGTGAGTACATTGTAGAGCTCGTATTTCCACACGTCGGTCTGTTTTTAATCATCGAGTGATAGCACATGTGGAACTTCCGCTATCTCTGCTGTCACCTCCAACTGCGCCCAATGTTGCAAGCAGCTCAACGTCGCCACCTTCTGGTGGAAATGCTCTGCCGGTTGTTGCCGTAAAGAAGGATGCGAAGAAAAAGCATCATCTGACAACGGCCACAGACCCTTTATACGCTGAATTAAGGGACTTGAATTTCTCATCCGTAGGAAAGAAACTGAATAAAGTTGCACGGCGATTGGACGAAGATTACAAGGTTTGACTTGAAATTGGAATGGAAGATGTTGTGCTCAGCGCCATTTATTCTAGACGAATCTTCAAACCAAAACTGTGGCTCAATTGAGAGATTTCGTCGGAAAGCTTGGTGGCCTACAGACGGAGCATCAAGCACTTCGGCTTCGTACGTCCATGTATCCGAATAATTAATCCTGTTCTAATTGGATCTCCATTCAGACACTGGACTCTCAGAATTGATAGTTCCACTGACGCGAACGGAAGTATTCAATAAATCCCTCGAGATTCAACAAAGTGGGCGCTATTTTCTGCTCGAATGTGCCTTCTTTATCTAATTACCAGCATAGATTTACTGGCGTCTTATGAGGTCACTGCACAACTGAATGCAATTGAAGATTTGATAGCGCAAGGGGCTGACATGCAGATTGTCTTCCGACTACTTTGCCTTGCTAGTTTGACAGCTGGGGGCGTAAAGGCTAAGAATTTGGAAAATATCAAGCGTGAGATTTTACAAGTTTGTCGGTTTCATATCCAGTCATGAAAACGTCAAATTTTACTGATCACCGCTTGACTGATTCTCCTAGGCTTATGGATATGAATATCTCCCGTTGCTACTTTCTTTAGCTACCCCAGCCCTTGCGATATTACAGCCGAATCCGCTTCCGCCTACAGCGTCATCGACGGCGCTCAAATACCCTTTCGTTGCTCTCCGGAAGTCACTCCGTCTTCTAATTGACGACAACCCAGAAGCCCTCGATGAAGTCGAGAATGACATAAGTTTTGTTTATTCCGGATATGCCCCTATTAGTGTCCGACTTGTGCAGTGTGTCGCTCAAAAAGGCGGAGTGATTAGCAATCCAGCAGAAAAAGACAAGGCGGGGAATGAAGGGACTAGTGGGGGGAAATCGACGTCGTCTCTAGGCAAGGTGCAAGCCCATCCTATTGTTGGATGGAAGGGCTTTGAGGATGTCGTTAGCGTCATTCCCGGTGCGACCGTGGAGATTGTCCAGAAAACTTCAAACAACGTGGTAATACCTTCTGGACCGCTTGCTGGTCTAGGTGAGTTTTTCTACCCTGAGGGGGACATCATATTTAATCGGTATTTAAATAAAATTTTCATGCAGGGTCATCGCGTGAAGCCAGCACAACCACTGTTGTGTTTTTCTTGGGAGGATGCACTTATACTGAAATTGCTGCAATTCGATGGGTTGGGAGACAAAACAAAGGCAAGCATGTTATGTTGTTCTTTCATCATACAAGTTGAGAACGCTGAACCATTTATGTCTAGGACGAAAATTTATGATTGCTACTACTGGTATTATTAGCGGGGCAAGCATTATCGATGGAATATCTGGCATAGGAGGACCAAGAGCTGCTGGCAGTGGAACATCGGCGACTGTGTAACAAACGACCTGATTGATTAATGTGTGAAGGCGAGAGACTACATTTACACGAGTGCTTATGATAGATCAGTGGGTTCCGAAGATTTGGCAACCTGTAGGCCGTAGCACATGGTAGGAAATTGTGGATTGACTATTCTGTGTTTAGAAGGATGAATGATGGGACGTTCCTGATTCAAGCGTTTACGCGACGCGTTTGTTTTGTTTGGCCGGCTTCCGTCCGTTGGATGACCCCCCGTCACCGTCAAAAGAGCGGACTGGACTTGAAGAAATCGAGATTCCAAGGCGAATTGCAATAAGAAGAAAAGAAAGTTGGCGCCCGGGATTAGGATGAGCACGACGCATGCGGACCTGCGGGATCATTTGTTATGGGGCTTTGGATGATTATTGTACTCGATATTCACACAGATTAAGCAGGCAACATGCGAGGAGTATCCGGAGTCCTCCGAGCACGATCGAAGTCCTGTCATTTGAATGTAAGTATAAGTTCCGCCAACTTGAACCAAAATCCATCCATCACCCTTTCGTCTTGCACTCACAACCTCTCCCTCCCAACTTTACTTTTTTTTCCTTTGCCCGTTTGTTTTTTTTCTTCCTTCCTTTATTTTATCTCCTGACATCTGCTCTTTTCTTCTGTAGTCTCTCCGTTCAAAATACGCGTTTCCATAAATTAATTATGCCTGCCGCCAATCCCAAAGCTAAGGCTGCTGGTGCTGAGAAGCCTGCAAGGAAGAGTGCGTTATGACATCCCTCAGTCATATCTTTCGTTCTGACCTTTTGCTCTTTTTTTCTAGCCAAATCGACAGGAGGGGGAGGGAAGAAAAAGCTCACTCCGTTCAACAAATTCATGGTGGGCATCCCTGGATTTCTTCCCTATTTTAAAGTTGACAATGATGGCTGTAGCAATCGGAGATGGCTCGTCTAAAGGAGACCGAGCCCCAATTGCAACATAAGGAACGGTGTGTAATGCCGTATTTTCATGGTGAGGATGTCGCACTGATCACAATGTGCTCTAGATTCACAAAGGCCACCGCCAATTGGAAAACCTCGAAGGAAAACCCCAAAGCATCAGCTTGAGTGCCAAAGCTGTTTTCCTGATTAAACCGATACCCACCTTTACAGTTTGTATTGTTAATGACTGCACATATTTGCTCGCGGTATTTCTTATCTTAATTGGTAGTGCTTTCTGTCTTGCTGTCGCTTTGTTGCCTTCGGGTTGCTATCGATTCTTGTCGTGCAATTTTTTATTACTTACATGTATGTTACATATGCGATACGATATATTGGCGATTTTTATACAACCCCTTGTTTGACATGCGTGCGGGGTAATTCTAATCAGGGCGTGCCTCGTGCGTCACAGATCCATATCTGGACAGAGCCTGACAAGAGCCATCCTCAATGGGCGGCTTGCCAATGTGAATCAGGTCTGGCTTTTCACCTTGAAACACTACTCTGAGGCCTCGAGGTCACCATGAGTCCTCCTGATAACGACGACGACTCTCCCTTTAAATCATCGTCCAGTCTTCAGCAACCTCTAGCTGTCGTTTTGCCCAAGTCCATGGCTTCTCGTGATGAACCTGAGGAGCTGGACGGTAGGCTCATCGTAGGAAAGGGAAAACAAAGGTCCATGCCAATGCCCATCCGTGCTTCCACGATCATGCACGATCTCTTTGATATGTCGTCGCCGTCGTCCACATCAAGCAGCAGCAGACCTTTTGAGAGCTCCTCATCGTCTTCTAGCGCCTTTAGCCCGTCCTCTCCCAACTTTCTGGCTTCTGATTTTGATAACCTGTATTTACAACACAACCTTTCCGTCGATAGTATGGAACAGCTTGAATTTAGGTGCGAGGAAGGCCCGATTCTTTCCGAGGGATCTATCTCTGGCAAGGGAAAAGAGAAAGCCTCTTTCCCTTATCTGCCTCCACTGACTTTCTCCGTGATTCAACTCGACCCAACTTTCGACCACTCGCCCATCCCCGGATCATCTTCTTCTGGCACATTTTACAGTCCTGCAACAACTTCTGAAAGCTTCACCCCCACATCTCCATCATCTCACAGCGACCGAGAAATTCCCGGGTCTCCTTCATCTCATTCAAATTCTGGGTCCCCAGAATCTGGCTCCCAAGAGCAGAATGGATTTATCAAACCAGAGTTACCGCGCTGTCGATCTCTTTCTAATTTATCACAATCGA
>Ga0247779_1000960_pt1 | contig 14904 bp, 10 predicted proteins | sample UWRJL221509R5_FD_179925 | JGI IMG/M metagenome (GOLD analysis project Ga0247779, IMG submission 179925) | Plant litter microbial communities from Arlington Agricultural Research Station in Wisconsin, United States - UWRJ-L221-509R-5 | ecosystem: Environmental > Terrestrial > Plant litter >... | reverse complement strand
GGCACCACGAGATAAAGATGTCGAATTTTTAGCCAAGTTTTTGATCCAATCGGTTGATCGCGAGAAAGCGACTGATGTTGGGGTGGAGAGGGCAGTGGCTGTTATGAAGTGGTGGTTGGTGCTTCTAAGGCGCCTTTTCCCGGCCTCTGAAAGCTACTCTGATGAGTCAGATGACGATGATCCGGAATCAAGCCAAAGAATCAGAAATAGAGTTGGAGATGCGTGGTGGAACGCTTGTCATGGTGTCCAGGAGAAGATGGATGAAGTTACCCGCAAACGATTTGGAGGTCGGCTTTCGTATAAATAAATGACTGGTAACCGCAAAAACTCTGGGCGGATGACACCATATCATTGCTACGAATACTATGTAGTAAGTTTGTATTCCCCTAATTCCATTTCGTCATGTAAATGTTAGATCTCATTCTTACCTAGCTCTCGCACTCGTGCTTCCTTTTATATCAAAGATTGCTCACCTTGCTCTCATTCAACTTGGCGACAATCCATTCCAACACCGATGTGCTCGGACTCAATATAGACGTCAAACTACCGATCCAACGACCACCACCTACTCTTTTCATTTTTGATAGCACCTGAACCTCGCACTTCTCGGGACTCATGGATCATTGCGAATCTGATTGTCGTCCTTGTATTTGATGCTGTTGCTTGTTTTGCTTTCAGTCGGAGTAACTGACTGCAGACGAGCGTTGGTACCTTTCTACGCGAAGAACCACCCATGTATGAATATTCGTAATACATAAGCGTCTGGTTTGACGGACACGCACTTCGTTGATACGACACATTCATTAATATCCGCAAGTTATATAATCGAAATTGAAGTTACCGACGAGACACCCGAAATCCATCTCCTTGATTAACCCTCAGGATCGGCTTTTTGGATGGATGAAGCAAAATATCTATGCTCACTTGAGCAAGTATGTTGGAGCCTACAAAACGGAAGTTGTAGATCGCTTTCCAGTTTGAACTATGGTTATATCAAATTGGACACAGCATCCTTTACGAACGGAACGGGAATTGGAGCGCTGGAGCTACAAGAAGGCCATGTTTACGATGGCAACTCGGCCTGTGGGAATAATCTCCACCGTTGTCGTGATATGCCATCTTTGGTGCACTTTAACAGATTTATGCGGGCAGCCCAACTTGTTTCATCAGAGCGCAGGAGATTTCATAATGCCGTTAATCATTTGACACATCGAAATGGATTCTTTTAGGATTGCTTTACATTATGGTCAACTTACTATTATAATTTTTTCGTAGGACGCGAATTCAAGTCTTTATTTTGGCCAAGATGTAGGTAAGGTCCTCACCCTCAATCGACATACATTAAATATCAAAGACCGCTAGTGACCGTTTTTTTACTCAGATCTTTATTTTTATTCGCCGATAGGTTAGGTCGAAGTGGGAGCGCTCCATGGTGTTTCAGGGTTTCCTGTGCTACGCAGCTACTACCCTTGATTGACGTGTATCGTGGCTTCCCGGCAACCGTTTTGGGGGATTGACATGCCGAGGCCAGGTATATAAACCTGGTCGAAGTCATTCTTACTTTCCCAAGTGCCAGGTGCATCTTCATATCGCTTTACGCATAACCAGTACGTCCCATCCCTCCCTAGTCGTTGTTATCCATGTCCTAACTGTTCTTCCAGATATTCTAAGGGCCGGCTCCCTTCAATCAATTCGACTTCAATCTACAAAGTAAATATTCGTTATTTCTGAATATCTCGTCGTTGTTGCTGACGACTTGAACCCTTATAGAACTCTTCTCTTTAAATTCACTCATTAAACATGCCTTCGAAGACTACTCTTGCTATCGCTGTCTGCCTCGCTGCCACCGGCGCTGTCATGGCTCTCCCCGCCTCCATGGATACTTTCGATCTTTCTGAGCGCGAATTTGACGAACTCGATGCCCGCATGTTCGATTTGGACCTCGAAGATATGTACGCTCGTGCCGGCCCTGCCAGCGCTACTGGCGTCTCCAGCTCCACAGGCGCGACTGGCGTTGAGACCGCTGGCGCTGACAGCTCCACTCAAGCTCAAGCTGCTACTGGTGCAGACCAAAACACCAACGCTGTCGGTCAATTGAAAGCTGGTGGGAAGCATCACGGAAAACACGGCCGTCACGGAAAGCATGGCCACCGTAAGCACCACAAACACGGCAAGAAGAACGGTCTCCGCCGCAAGCACCGCCACCACAAAGGCAAGCACGCCCACAAGGCTGCCGCTGCCGCTGAGGTGTCTGCTTCTGCCCCTTCTTCCCCCACCGTTGAAGCCACTCAGCAAGCCCCCATTGCTGCTCGTGAGCCCATGCCAGTGCGTTTAATTCCGTTGTTCTTAATTAACTTTAGACTGACCCGACCCTTTTTATTGCAGAGAGGTGGTGGAATGGGACGTGGTATGAAAGGTGGTCGCCGTGGTGGTCGCGGTCATGGTCGTAAACACCGCAAGCACGGTAAACACGGTAAGCACCACCGCCACCAGAAGGCGGCTGGTGCGGCCGACGCCGGTGCTGCTGCTGCACCTGCTGATCCTTCGGCTGGTGCCCCCGCAGGTGCCGACGCGGGCGCTGCTGCTGTGAGTATCTTGTCCAACTTGGGCACTGGATCGTGAATTGATAATTCTCCTTCATAGCCCGAGGTCGCTGCTCGTGGTCTTTTCTCTTTCTTGCACAAGAAGAAAGCCGCTGAACACCATGAACTGGCCGCAGAGAAGACTGCATCCAACACTACGACTGCTGCTGAGGGCGCCGAGTCTGGTGTTCACCACCACAAGAAACACGGCAAGAAGCACCACCGCCACAGCCTCTTGAGACACGGCAAGCACCACAAGCACGGCAAGCACCACCACAAGCACGCTTCCGCTAGTGTCTCTGCCACTGCCTCTGCGACTGCCTCCGTCGCCGCTGCTACCGCTACTGTTGCTTAAATGCGATTGATTGCATGCTTGTAGTAGAGTTCTGATATTTTGATGTCGCAATAAAATTCATGCGTTGACGCGAAACACCTTTACTTGTGTGATGAACTTTTAAGTCGGCTTATCCTTGTATTCTGCGGGCACTTGCAAGGTAAGATCTATATAATAAAATGAATACGGTGTTTCTCACGGGGGATAAAGACGCGTTCTGATTAGTTAGACAAAACTCAAACCTGATTGGCTGACGCAAGCGCTCTAGCTGTGTTCCCCTCTCGCCACCGAACAACGTCTTTCTCTATCTTTCTAGCTCTTTCTCCGATTCTTTCTCGCGTCTTACTTACAGTTCTCTTACTGCCTTTTTCTTCCTCTTACAATGTTCTGCTCTTGCTCTTGCTGTCTTACAATTACAGTCTTTTCCTCTCTCTAATGGCTCAAGCTATTGGTTGGCTATCAGGGTGGAACCCTTTTGGAAAGGCTTATAATACTTACGAGGTGCTGTGAAACAGGCAAATCTTTGAATAGGATTAGCTGCCCTGATCTTAGGCCTATCTTAACTTTCAGCAATAATTGTGTCTCTTGCTCTTGCACTCACCGGAAAGTTGAAACTACTATTTTGTTGGGAATCTTGGGATTTTGCCTTTCTTTCGACTGCTGCGCCGATTTCTACTATGGGTCTGTTTGAGGCCACTAACACTCAGATGTGTATGCCGTTATTACCATCCAATTACAAAGCTTGTGACCACATTTCCGCGAAAACATTCCTGAGCTGTTCTGAACACTTGGTACCTGTCAGCATCACCTGCAGCACAGTCGACACATTCCGGGAAAACGTGCTATATGAAGACCAGCAATATACATGTGGAACAACGCGCTCACAGTGAGTTAAAGATGCCTCTTCTTTGCTTTCGAGCCGTTGGAATGACAAGCATATGGTGAGTTGGAGATGTCCTTTCTTTGCTTTTTCTCATTTCAATTGGCCACCATTACCGGCACTTGCCTTTTGACTATAGATGTGTTCACCGCTCTCGGCACACCTAAGCTGCACTGGCCCAATGACGTCAAAATACCAAGTCGATGGTTGTTTCTGGGCCTCATCAAAACATATGTATACAGTTTTCATTGATTCTGTTTCACGCCTGCCTACTTACCACCAAACAATGACTTTGAATGCCTTATCCGAGACTCGAGTTGACAGCGCTGGTGCGCTCTGAGAAGATCAGCATTGAATGTCCTCTGGGAATCGGGATATGGTGGTTGATAATAATGATAATGACAATGAGGTTAGTATTGGGGTGTATAGGCAGACAACATTGACGTAGCGGTTGCTGGATAGTAGATATCGATCAGACTACTGTGTTTCCATGTGTAGTTATAATTTTATTCTTCCGTGCATAATATGTTAATAGTACACAACACTTTTTTCACTGAATTTATTAGGGTAAATTTACCCGGTTTCAAAAGTCTTATACTAGGCCGCGAGGAGCCAACCGAAGGTTGGCGACGAGTGGCCAGGGAGGAAAGAGGTACAAGGTCATAGCTGGCATTTCCGAGGTCTATATTGCGCCGTTTTCAGTTGGCTTTCAATCTTATTTATGTGATATTACGGTGTAGTATCATGTTTCAACGGAAAAGTATATATGATTTCGCTGTAGCGTACAATAATGAGAGAAAACCCGTGCGAAGCACGGGTCAATGGCTAGTATGTAATAATTAAGTATGTCATTGACTGCACTACAAGTTTCTATTGGCGCCTTTCTGAACTTCTGAAGAGGCTGTGTTATGATAGCTGAGTAAGCTATAATTTAACGGTCCGGGCCTGCCGGTTCAATCAGTGAATTGGTGATCTTCGCTATCGACCACATCGACTTTTACTTGATTGTGTTGCTACAATGTCCAGAGGAACGTTGACGAAATCGGCTGCTACTATAGAGCTGGAAAAGGCTGTCGAGTCGGAAGTAAAGTGGGTAAAACTAGATTCCGTTCCTTCGTCAGTTTTGAACACCTACCCTATCCATTACAAAGAGAGTGGCATTTCCGTCAGTTACACCTATCTACTTCTTGTGGTATAGTTACTAAACAATGGTTATAGATATTTACTTTCACCAAAATAACGCAGATGAACATGAAGCAGCTCTCAAACTTCGAGATTCTGTTCTTCGTTTGAGGCGCGATGGTGCATTTGTCGCGGTGCCACTCTTTCGCGTGAATACAGCACCTATGGGACCCCATCCAGTCGGTAAGTTCATGATCTTGGTGGTTCAATATAATTGATGCCTAATATGCATTAGGCTCGTATGAGATCTGGGTGCCTGCGGAAACCTTCTCTTCCGTGTTCTCGTATTTGTGTATGAACCATGGTTCTCTCAGGTAGACTTTCTGATAGATTATCTCACGTAACCTGATCTTAATAAATACATTCTCAGCATTCTCATACATCCTTTAACAAGAGAACAGGTGCGCCTTATCATACACATATATGGCCTGGAAGATGTTTATATTTACACTACAACCATTTTTGTCTAGAGGAAGTAAGTGATCACCACATAACTCTTGACGGCGAGCTCAAATTATCCGATCCAGAGATCATGATATCCGTGCTGCTTGGATCGGTCAACCCTATCCTCTCGACCTCTCGTCTTTACCCATTAGAACCGCCGATATTCCAATCCAATATGCTAGCTTGAGTGCGTAAACATCTTTCCTCGATGATTTATTATTCCTATGAAATATTCTTGAACAGAACTCGGTTATTCAGCAAAACCCACTCTGACGCTCGACCAGCGTCTCCACCTTGGTTCCAACGTGGAAAGAATCCTCCAGTCCGAGAAAGAAGCCGCACGCGCTCCTCCAAGGGAATGATTCATGATCTACTCGAGTATACTTATTTTAAGGATGGATAACTTTTTTATGTTTAACTTCATTCAGTTTTTATATTTGTATACTGTATGCCCGGTACGTAGAATCGTATATGTAGGTATAGGAATTGTTTGTAAAGCAAAGGATTTTCCAAAATTACTGACGATATTGAAATAAAGAGTGTCCGAAGATACAATTACAAGATTGGAAACGATGAGAGTCATATGTCCGTATTGTCCTTCACTTTTCAACACCGCCAACTTGACTACACAAGGAGCCGTAATGAGCACAATCCGTCAAGGGAGGAGGATGTGAACAGTCGTACGTACATCACGAGCTTTGGGAGCGACGACGCTCTGATACGGCCGCTTTCCCAGACAATCTGCGAGAGTGACTAGCTTATAACCTGACGCCTTGAGTTTCTGAATGGCGAAAGGTACAACTTGGCGTGCCGTTGTTTCTATGAATTTACCAAGCTGCAATAAGATTATAAAGGATGGAGAGCGAAAAGAGGGTCACTTACCATACGTTTCATGATTCAATGCCAGAATCGTACTGGGACGTTTATTGGCAATATTGGTATACAGATTTTTCGAAGTTTGTACCGACGCTCTGGCTGAGTCTTGGGAGCTTTATACAGTAAGAATAAGTAATAACGAGATTAGCACCAAAAAGTACACATACTCGAAATCCCAAATTACAACAGATTGACCGCGGATTCCAGCGGCGTCAAGGACCAAGTTGTTGTACTTTCCGTAAGCTGAAAATTAAAATAAAGCTGGTGCGTTATAAGAGTGAAGGTGCAAGTCTACTGACGAGGACGCATGAATGCTGGGGAAGCGCCTGTGATTTTTATGAGAGCCTCTGCAAAAAAAAAGTGAGACACATGAAGAATTGGATAAGGCGGAAATGAACCGACGTTCAACGCGCCACATTTCATCATGGACTGTAGAATAAATCAGTCAAGACTATGAAGGTACATGATATGCGAGTATTCTCGTACTTTTATCCCAGGAAAGAGTGGTGAGATCTTTGTGTGCCCACGTATGTGAAGCGACTTGGTGTCCATGGTTGTAAGCATACTTGACCCTATCTGCTTCAGCTTGGCTGTATATGCAATCATCTGATATATCAGAAGACAAATGCCAGTATTTTAGGGCAACATCTATCGCCGAAAGATTAGGACGTACAATTATTTCCGTCTAAAAAATGGGAGATAGGATTTTAGAACAAATTGCGAACAGAGTTTGTCGAAGACTTACTAAAGAAGAATGTTCCTTTGGCTCCGGCTCCGTCGAGGGCGTTCACGATTTCCTTGCTATATGATGGATATGGTCAGATATTCCCACTCTTTAAAACAGACGACAAGCCTCACAGATAGATGTAGGGGCCATCGTCCTATTTTAAAGCGGAGTAAGACACTAAAAAGTTCCGAGTAGCATCTAATATGACATACGAAGGTAAGCGCGACGGTGTTAGGCACCGTGCAACGGGTGTAAACTTGAGCTCTCGCTCGCGGCTCAAGAGAGGAGTTCGTCGCTGGGGCAGCAAAGGTGCCCCAGGCAGCCATAGATACTGCAATGACAGGCAAAGCTACAGAAAACATTGACGCAATGGTTTGGTTTGGTGGATATTGCTGGTTTCGAAGTTGCTATTTAGGAAGAGATAGATATATGTGAATGTAGGTGAGGCTTGAGACAAAAAAGGGAGTGATAACCTCGACAAATATGCTGTGGTTTTATACCATTTCCAGCAGATTGTGAATAGCATTTAGTGACCTCTTAAGATGCTAAATTGGCAGCGGGCACCGGATCCGAAAGTCTCGAGGTGCATGATCTTGCTCTAAATTTCTAGACACATGCGACGGAGCTGAAGCGGTGGTTAATAAGTGAATAGCGCAACACCCCAGTTATGTCAAAGCCAAGATACGCCAAGGCATGAAAAGGGAGAGTATTTTTAGACCGATGAAGCTGCGAATAAGCGTCTAACTTGATAAGTGTTGCCTAATCCAGATTTGGACGATGATCTGTATTATGAGACCAATTATTCGGTGATGTTTCGAGCGCCAATGATTGATTTGTTTGCCAGCGGGGCAGGGGCAGAAAGGAATCGCCGCCGCAGGAAAGAAGTTAAGGTCTGAGATCTCATGTCGAGTGCTTCGCTCGCGAAAGTAAAGAGCTCTGGGCAATTCAATAACGACTTCCGCATGATCGATCCAGGCCAGGCAGTAAAAGCGAATTTCCGACTTTCTCGCTATTTGAAAAGGTTGGTATGGTTGGTATTGAATGTTAAAAAAAACGTGGTACAGTTCACGTTCACCAATGACTTCCAATAGATACGCTTCACAACCATTCTGAGACCGCAGGAGACCCAAAGAGTAGAATGAGCACGAGAACAACCTGAAAGCTTCCTTTTTCCCCTGGCATTGCTGTAGCAGTCGTGGACAGGATTCAGTTGACAATGCCGTTATCATCATCGAGTCGGAACATGGAACAATTGTGGAACAATGAGGCTTGAAGAAACTGGCTGGCAGGTACTCGAGCTCAGTCAGAGTCAGTCTCACCTTCACCCCGCTGCCTATTCAAATAGAAATGTCTTGTTAGTACTAAAGCATTTCCATAGCTGGAACGACTATAAGTGTAGTTGTTGGAAGTCAGAAAGAAAACAACTTTATGCGGCAGTTTGCGTTTGATCAATGATCAATGAGAGTTCTTGATGCCATCAGCATTAGTGGCTGTGCTGTCAGGCCCTAGACGCGGACATCCGAGCAAGTTTGTCGACCACGATGATGACCACAACCGTCACCTTGAATAAAACGTCCGCGTCAACGCTCCTGCACATGAATTTTTACTAGTGTGAATCTTGGTTTTTTGTATTCGTAAAAGCGAGATATCAATGTTACCCAAATGAGACATACTCAAGATCGTTGTCTCGGTGCTTCATCATCATAGTAAGGGCCATCTCAATCGGCCATTCCGTGTTTGTATTTTGCTCACACAGGTTGTCATAGGAAATAGCATTGACTTGTGATATAAAAACCTAACGGTTTGCATCTTACATTCACTCAAGAATGTTTCAAACACTGAGCACGCTAGTACCGAAGAGTACTGTTCAGGCGATCCTATCTTTTGTGGTCGTCCTTGGTGGCTATGGGTTGTACAGGCTTTTCGTACTCATCCTGTCCGAGATCAGGTCTCCCTTGCACGATTTACCAGGTCCACCAAGTAGGAGTTTTATTTATGGCAATTTCAAGGAAATTTGGGAAACAGTGAGCGCAGACAAGAATCTTTCCTCCGCTTATCCGTGCTGAGACTTCTATAGGATAGTACTGAAGTGCATGAAAAATGGGTTGCAGAGTACGGAAGCACCATCGCATACAAGGGAATAGCTGGGGTATGAATTCAAGATAGCAAATGGTGCTTGAATGCTCATCGGGTAGAGCAGTTAACCCGCCTTTACACAACGGACCTCAAGGCTTTGAATCACGTACTTACAAACACTTACGACTACCAAAAACCTGAAGGCGTGATTTACAATATAAAGCGCATTCTTGGAGAAGGTGTGTGAAGTGTGGTGTTTGCTAATATTCGCAGCTCAGAAGAAAGTCCTAGGTGTTATCTTAGTGGAAGGCGACGCCCATAAACATCAGGTCAGAAATCCCTATTCTCATACCATGATATTGTCATTGACACAACACCTTCGGTCAGAGAAAGATTTTGGTCTGTTGGATCTTTAGTCTTCTGAGGACATTATTCATATAATCCCTTCAGAATCCAGCTTTCGGGCCTCAACAAATCCGAGAACTAACCGAAATTTTTGTTGAAAAGTCGATCCAAGTGAGTAGCATGAAGCTCATGTTGTTACGCAACTGATTGAGCTGGTCCAAGTTACGCGATATCTGGATGACCGAAATCCAAAAATACGGAAAGGACGCAGGAGTAAAACTAGATGCGTTGTCTTGGCTCAGCCGCATGACTCTTGATGTTATTGGGCTCGCAGGTAATGTGTAACTCTTGCAGATCTTACGACTCTTTCTTGACCGAATTTCGTAGGTTTTAACTACGACTTCCATGCGTTGTCAGAGGACCCAGAGATGAACGAACTCAACAAGGCTTTCGCCGTGATGTTCCAAGCTGGGAAGAAATTAAATCTAATCGCTATGCTTCGCGGCTTGTTCCCTATCTTCAGATTCCTTGTAAATTTCTTAGGATTTTTAGCTTTTACGCCCTTCCTTCGCTAACAATTTTGTACTATTGTAGCCAGCAGATCTCGATGCTGAAGCAAAACAGGCAAAGAGCACCATGTTCCGTATAGGTAGTCAGCTCATGGACGATAGTAAGAAGAATATGGATAAGAAGGCATGGAGAAGACGAGACATTCTTTCGATTTTGATGCGGGCAAATATGATGCACGACATTCCGGAAAGTCAGCGTATGAGCGACGAAGATGTGCTCGCCCGTCAGTCACTTTTCGGTCTTGCTTGTTTCTTAGCAGCATCTGATCGATTACCTGCAGAGATACCTACATTCCTGGTTGCTGGGCACGAAACAACAAGGTGAAATCAGCACCACACATATTAATGTCATGTAAAGTCTTACGTAGGGTCTCAGTGTGGCGACTACGTGGGCTCTCTATGCTCTTACACAAAATAAGGACATTCAATCTAGACTCCGCGAAGAATTGGCATCGATATCGACCGAGAATCCGACCATGGAAGACCTCAATGCCCTACCTTACTTGGAGAATGTCGTTCGGGAGTGCCTGCGTCTTTATGCACCTGTTCCTGCCATCATCCGTTCCCCTGTCAAAGACGATTTTCTCCCTTTGAGCCAGCCATTTAAGGACAAAAAGGGAAACTTGAAGTATGAAGTTAGGTAAGACAGCATGCTCTTCAATATCTTACCGATGCTGACTGAGTGTCTTCTACCTTAGGGTGTCCAAAGGCCAATTCCTCACAATCCCAATTGCTGCTGTCAACAGGGCTAAATCTCTCTGGGGAGAAGATGCTTTGGAATTCAAGTGTGTACATTTTGTTGATCATTTGCGTATATCCACTGACGAGGTTACACCTCGCGCAAATAGTCCAGATCGATGGAATAACCTTCCGGACGCTGTATCGGCGGTCCCTGGAGTCTGGGGAAACATGCTGACTTTCATTGGTGGCCCAAGAGCATGTATAGGGTATCGCTTCTCTCTCGTTGAGTAAGTCGGTTTATTTTTGATGCATTGTATCTTTCTTTTAAGAGTCTTCGGTTCACCATCAGGATGAAAGCCTTACTTTTTACTCTTATTCGAGCCTTTGAATTCGACCTCGCTGTGCCAGTGGGAGATATCAAGCGGAAGACAGGCATAATCCAGCGCCCTGTATTGGTTACCGACCCAGAGAATGGAAACCAAATGCCATTGATTGTGCGGCCAGTGGTTGCTGGGTGATCATTTCCTTATTTCACGAATCGTCGCTATATGAAACGATGAATTACGCGTGTACCTTCATAAGTATGTACTTCCGCAGCTACTCCTGCATTAACGTCAACTGTTTCATCAAGTATATATTTATGAATTCAGTGGGTGATAGTCAACTAACTCGTTACTTCACGGAATCGTCGTTGAGCCGTGATCCTCATCCATCCGAACCTTCGTGCTTTGCGGACAGTAGTGGCTGTGCACCAGATTTTTCTCAGAAACCATAGAAGAATCATCCCTCTGAATTGTACAAGCGGTGTGCTATTGTGTCTTTTCTAGGTGACTGTAAGGTGCTAACAGTCTATAATTCAGAATGCTTGGAAAAGCGTTAAAGTTTTGAATCTACATATATCTTTTTCCTTGTCGGGGGCCGGGCTCTAGATTTTACTAACTAGACAGGTTCCCACAGCCCAGCCAAACATTCGAGTCACAAGGAACCCACGAAATTGCCCGGCGATTCTTAACTTTCGTTTTGCGTCATAGAATCCTTTAAAAAGGGCAGAAATATGGTCTATGTTACACATCTACCGACTCTACAATGTCTTCCACAGCTAAAGCTTGGAGTGCATACCCATACCTCATTCCAACTAGTATATCCGAGCTGATTATCACATTCTTCGTCATTCTCTCTACTTATGGACTCTACAAGCTCTTCTCGCTAATTCTTGCAGAGATTAACTCTCCTTTGCGAGACTTACCGGATCCTCCAAGCAAAAGCTTCTTGTATGGTAATTTCAAAGAAGTTTGGGAAGAAGTGAGTCTTGCAAATTCGGTGTACTAGTGCCCATCGAAATTCGTTTGCTTAGATCTTGAAATATTATAGGGAAATATGGAAAGACTCCATGAGAAGTGGATCGCCGAATATGGGAACACCATCACATACACCGAATTTGTTGGAGTAAGGATGTTGAAAGTCTTTCGCTCTTTCCAGTGCTCATAATATACACAGATGAAACGTCTTTATACAACCGATCTCAAGGCCATAAACCATGTTCTTACTCATAACAATGACTATCCAAAGCCCGAAGCTGCAATATACAACCTCAGACGGCTTCTTGGAGAAGGTCGGTGACATACGCCTAATATGCGCTCTTATCACTCACCTCATAATCTATGTACTAGGGGTCCTTTTAGTCGAAGGCGACGTCCACAAAAAACAGGTCGGAGATCTCAAATTTCCAAAGTGAAATAGTGTTATTAACGTGAAATTTCTATACAGCGAAAGATTTTGGTACCCGATAAATCCTCTTGGTGTCTCAGTGCCAATCTCTAATTTCGACGTTCTTTCAGAATCCTGCTTTTGGTCTGCCGCAAATACGTCTGCTTACTGAGATTTTTGTACAAAAATCTGTCGAGGTTAATAACACATTCGAAGGACCTTGATGTGATCATAACTCATGCGATGTTCGCAGTTACGAAATGTCTGGATGTCCGAGATTCAAAAAGGGGGCAAGAATCAAGCTCAACTCGATGCATTGTCCTGGCTTACACGTATGACTCTTGATGTTATTGGACTTGCAGGTAAGCATACTTTACTCCAATATTCAAGTTTCTATTATTAACACAAGCCATAGGTTTCAACTACGAGTTCCATGCATTAACAAAGGATCCAGCGAATGACAAACTAAATCAAGCGTTTGGAGCATTATTCACAGCTGGAACCAACCTAGAACCATTCGCTATTCTTCGAGGTTTATTTCCAATCCTGAGAATTTTCGTAAGCGTAATACATTATCTTCGTAAAATTTCCCAACTTATTTTAATACTCAGCCAGCGCCACACGACGCAGAAGGAAAGAAGGCGAGGGATACTGTGTTCGAGATTGGCGCCAAACTTCTTGAAACGAGTAAGAAAAATGTACATCAGAAATTTGGGAAGGAAAGGGACCTTCTTTCACTCTTAACACGCGCGAACATGGACCCTGATCTTCCGGAAAGTCAACGCATGAGCGATGAGGATGTCCTATCTCGTTTGTATTTCCCTTCTCCTCCTGTCTTTATCTTACCAAGCCATAGAAATACCTACGTTCCTATTTGCTGGACATGAGACAACAAGGTAAGAGACCATTGCAGATCTCATTTTTCTCATTTTAAGAAATCTTTAGTACTGCGACTACATGGGCACTTTATGCTCTTTCACAACATAAAGATATACAATCTAGACTTCGAAAGGAACTCTCTTCTATTTTGACTGACAATCCGACAATGGACGACCTCAATACACTCCACTACCTGGACAATGTCATTAGAGAATCTCTTCGCCTTTATGCGCCCCTTCCCGGTACTCTGCGTGTCGCTGTCAAAGACGACATCTTACCTTTGGGCCAACCTTTCAAAGACAAGAATGGTAAACTGAGGCACGAAATTCGGTACGAGTCTATGTCAACCATGAAGATGTTGACTGTATTTTCTGATGACTTCGTTTGTTTACCCTCTAGAATTGTGAAAGGCCAAACGTTGACTATTCCAATTTTGACCGTCAACAGACTCAAATCACTGTGGGGCGAGGACGCCATGGAATTTAAGTATGTCTAGTATCGACTTCATAATCTGACTATCAAGTTAACGAAATCCCTCCTCACCCACCCACCAGTCCGGACAGATGGGACAACCTTCCCGAGGCCGTCTCCACAATTCCTGGCGTCTGGGGGCACATGATGAGCTTTTTGGGTGGACAAAGGGCTTGCATCGGTTACAGATTCTCCCTTGTTGAGTAAGTTGTGCCGCTCAGGTTTCTTTTCTAGCCCGTCATTATTGACGAATTCACTTATCAGGATGAAAGCTTTGCTATTCACTCTCATCAGAGCCTTCGAAATCGACCTTGCAGTACCAGGCGAAGACATCACAAGGAAAATTGGTATCGTTTCACGGCCCGTGCTGGTTTCTGACCCAGCCAACCCCCACCAATTACCGATAATTATACGCCCTGTTGGTGCCAACTGATGATATCTTGCAAAGAGCCAGCTCCGCTCAAATCCTCCATTATTTATTACGCCAGCTTATCATTCATCTGTAAAATACGCATCACCCCCACTCACCTGATACCAAGTAATTGTATACACACTATAAACCATCCTAGTCTATCTAATCATCGGATGTATAGATCACACGATTATTAGTTCGTAAATAAGATCGTCTTCAAATCCATTGTCCCTTCACTTAGGCGGCGACCCGGTCATAGTCTCCCATTCGGGCCCCGCAGGCACCTCCCAATCTCCATAACAGTCGTAATTCCAATCCGTCTCCTTGATTATCTCCTTCTGCGCCCCAATGAACCTCGAGAGCGGGCACATGCCGTCCTTTTGTTTAGGACAACCTTTGATTCCCGTCAGTGGCGCAACCCCGTCATTGATGATAATTCGAATTTGTGGGTCTGGGACAGAGGTACATTCGAGGACTACATGCATTGGGGTATTTAATTTTAATATATGTGAAGGAGAAAAAATGAGACATACGTTGGAATTGCACATTAGTAGCGAACGGCGCAAGCTCCGCGACGCGGAAAGAGCGATTTTTGGGTATATGTGTGTAGGGTAATGGTCCAGACTTTGTGAACGTGGTCAAGTTCAAAGCGGTGATGACTAGAACACAGGAAATCAGCGTCTATGATAGAAAATAAATACAACAGAAAACATACTATTCAGAACAACGACCTCATGCG